>Ga0207103_10083_pt1 | contig 27558 bp, 19 predicted proteins | sample Alteio_BWMinHeat_81_FD_153546 | JGI IMG/M metagenome (GOLD analysis project Ga0207103, IMG submission 153546) | Enriched cells from forest soil in Barre Woods Harvard Forest LTER site, Petersham, Massachusetts, United States -... | ecosystem: Environmental > Terrestrial > Soil > Temperate forest >...
CAGGATTAGATACCCTGGTAGTCCACGCCCTAAACGATGATCACTTGATGTTGGCTTTGCTTTTGCGAAGTCAGTATCGTAGCTAACGCGATAAGTGATCCGCCTGGGAATTACGGTCGCAAGACTAAAACTCAAAGGAATTGACGGGGGTCCGCACAAGCGGTGGAACATGTGGTTTAATTCGACACTACGCGAGGAACCTTACCTAGGTTTGACATGTATTTGACAGTTGTAGAGATATGATCTTCTAGGCTTCGGTCTAGACAATTACACAGGTGCTGCATGGCTGTCGTCAGCTCGTGTCGTGAGATGTTTGGTTAAGTCCTCTAACGAGCGCAACTCTCGCTTTCAGTTGCTATCATTTTATGAGCACTCTGAAGGGACTGCCCGGGAAACCGGGAGGAAGGTGGGAATGACGTCAAGTCCTCATGGCCCTTATACCTAGGGCGACACACGTGTTACAATGGCCAGTACAAAGGGTTGCCAACTTGCAAAAGTGAGCTAATCCCATAAAGCTGGTCTAAGTTCGGATTGGAGTCTGCAACTCGACTCCATGAAGCTGAAATCGCTAGTAATCGCATATCAGAATGATGCGGTGAATACGTTCTCGGACCTTGTACACACCGCCCGTCACAGCATGAGAGCTGCTTGTACCCAAAGTTATTTTAGTTGACCCGTAAGGGAGGCGAATACCTAAGGTATGGGTGGTGATTGGGCTGAAGTCGTAACAAGGTAGCTGTAGGAGAACCTGCGGCTGGATCACCTCCTTTCGAGGGAGATTATTAATTTACAAGAATTTTTTCTTGTTATAGGTGTAGAAATATAAAAACCTAAAGTTTTAAAGGCTTACAATCTTCTTAATGCACTGGGCCTATAGCTCAGTTGGTTAGAGCACCCCGCTGATAACGGGGAGGTCAGTCGTTCAAGTCGACTTAGGCCCACCATTTTTTGGTGGTTGCTAGGTGTTAGATTTGATTGATTAAGAATGAGCAAGTGATGTCCGTGAGAAAAAAATTAAGGGGATGTAGCTCAGTTGGCAGAGCGTCCGTTTTGCACGCGGAAGGTCAGCGGTTCGACTCCGCTCATCTCCACCAAATTCTTATGTAAGTTATGTAAAAAATTATTTTGATCTTTGAAATATTTGTAATCTTAAATACAAACGCGGAAAATAATTGAGTTTATTTTTAAGCGCTGATAGCTAATGATAATTAAATTTGTGGTTAATTGAAAAGGGCATTTGGTGGATGCCTATGGCATCAGGAGACGATGAAGGAGGTAGAAGGCTGCCATAAGCTTCGGGGAGCTGCCAATCAAGCTTTGATCCGAAGATATCCGAATGGGGAAACCCGACTTGACAAACTCAAGTCATCATTAATTGAATTCATAGATTGATGAGGCGAACGGCGTGAACTGAAACATCTAAGTAGCGCCAGGAAAAGAAAACGAATGTGATTCCCTTAGTAGTGGTGAGCGAAAAGGGAAGAGCCTAAATCTATATCATGTTAAAGCCTGCATGTGTTGTGATATAGACGTAGTGGGATGTAGATGTCAAAAATGCAGATTTTGAATCAAAATTTCTATTTTATTTGAATAACTCTGGAAAGGGTAACCAAAGAAGGTGACAGTCCTGTAAGATAAAAGATAGAAAATCTTGGTATCTCTATATTCCCAAGTACCATAGAGCACGTGAAATTCTGTGGGAATCTGCCCCGACCATGGGGTAAGGCTAAATACTACCTGATGACCGATAGTGAACAAGTACCGTGAGGGAAAGGTGAAAAGAACCCCGGGAGGGGAGTGAAATAGAACCTGAAACCGAATGTCTACAATCGGTAGTAGCGATGTATATGTACGCGCAACTACGTACCTTTTGCATAATGAGCCAACGAGTTATTTCTATACTGCGAGGTTAAGCTTTGAAAGAGCGGAGCCGTAGCGAAAGCGAGTCTGAATAGGGCGATTAGTAGTATGGAATAGACCCGAAACCTAGTGAGCTACTCATGTCCAGGATGAAGTTCCAGTAAAATGGAATGGAGGTCCGAACCGGTGTAGGTTGAAAACTGCTCGGATGAGGTGTGAGTAGGAGTGAAAGGCTAATCAAACTGGGAAATAGCTGGTTCTCCCCGAAATATATTTAGGTATAGTCTCGCTGAATTTTCTATGGCGGTAAAGCACAGTTTGAACTTAGGGGGCGCAAGCCTACCATATTCTTACTAACTCTGAATGCTATAGATTTTGAAGGCGGGAGACAGACTGTGAGGGCTAAGCTTCATAGTCGAAAGGGAAACAGCCCAGACCGTCAGCTAAGGTCCCCAAATATTCGTTAAGTGGTAAAAGATGTGAAAATACTTAGACAGCCAGGAGGTTGGCTTAGAAGCAGCCATCCTTTAAAGAAAGCGTAACAGCTCACTGGTCAAGTGTTTTTGCGCTGAAGAACAAACGGGGCTAAACGAATTACCGAAGCTACGGCTTGCATTAATGTATTCGTACATTTTTGCAGGGGTAGGGGAGCGTTCTTTGATAGATACAAGTTTAACCGTAAGGATAGATGTGTGGGTCAAAGAAGTGAGCATGTTGGTATAAGTAACGAAAAAATAAGTGAAATTCTTATTCGCCGCAAGTCTAAGGTTTCCGTGAGATCGGTTCATCCACTCAGGGTTAGTCGATACCTAAGCCGAGGCCAATTGGAGTAGGCGATGGACAGCAGGTTAAATATTCCTGCACCACTTTTTAACGTTTGAGCGACGGGGTGACGCAGTAGGGTAAATTGATTTGGACAATGGATTGCCAAACTACGCATTAAGAGGAACTTTATAGGAAAATCCGTGAAGTTATACACCTTGAAATGTTATGGGTATATCAATTCTTAATGAAGAGATATGCTTGATTGATCCCACACTGACTAGAAAAACCTCTAGCAAGTTAAAAAGTGATCGTACCGTAAACTGACACAGGTAGACAGGATGAGAATTCTAAGGCGTTGAGATAATTATCATTAAGGAACTCGGCAAATTGACCCCGTAACTTCGGGATAAGGGGTGCCTGAATTTGTTATTAGAACACTGTTCTAAGAGGCATTTTTAGGTTTCAACAAAGAGTCCCAATCGACTGTTTAACAAAAACACAAGGCCATGCAAACTCGTAAGAGGAAGTATATGGTCTGACATCTGCCCAGTGCTGGTCGGTTAACGGGAGAGGTCAGTCGTAAGACAAAGCCTTAAACCGAAGCCCCAGTAAACGGCGGCCGTAACTATAACGGTCCTAAGGTAGCGAAGTACCTTGTCGGGTAAATTCCGACGCGCATGAATGATGTAACGAGTTGGGAACTGTCTTAATGATACACTCAGTGAATTTGTAGTACAAGTGAAAATGCTTGTTACCCGCGACAGGACGGAAAGACCCCGTGCACCTTTACTATAACTTGACATTGATTTTTGGATTTGTATGTGTAGGATAGGCGGAAGACTTTGAAGCTAAGACGCCAGTTTTAGTGGAGTCGCCCTTGAAATACCGCTCTTATGCATCTGAAGATCTAACCCTGAATACCCGTTATCCGGGCGGGAGACAGTGTCTGGTGGGTAGTTTGACTGGGGTGGTCGCCTCCCAAATTGTAACGGAGGCGTTCAAAGGTTCCCTCAAGACGAATAGAAATCGTCGGTTGAGTGCAAAGGCATAAGGGAGCTTAACTGCGAGACATACAGGTCGAGCAGATGCGAAAGCAGGACTTAGTGATCCAGTGGTTCCGAATGGAAGGGCCATTGCTAAACGGATAAAAGGTACGCCGGGGATAACAGGCTGATTTCTTCTGAGAGTCCATATCGACGAGGAAGTTTGGCACCTCGATGTCGGTTCATCACATCCTGGGGCTGGAGAAGGTCCCAAGGGTTTGGCTGTTCGCCAATTAAAGTGGTACGTGAACTGGGTTCAGAACGTCGTAAGACAGTTCGGTCCTTATCCGTCGTGGGCGTAGGGTATTTGAGGAAGGCTGTCCCTAGTACGAGAGGACCGGGATGGGTAAGCCTCTGGTGTTCCAGTTGTTCAACAAGAGCAACGCTGGGTAGCTAAGCTTATAAGAGATAACCGCTGAAAGCATCTAAGTGGGAAACTCGTTCCAAGATAAGATACCCCGTATTTCTTCGGAAATACATTAAGGTCCCTTGAAGACTACAAGGTAGATAGGCTGGATGTGTAAGCACAGTAATGTGTTCAGCTAACCAGTACTAATAGACCGAAAGTTTTAATCACTCTATATATTTCTTTATTGGTAGCTATTAGATTTTAAGATTACAATATTTCAAAGATCAGAGTATAAAATTATAAAAGATCTAAAAAATTTTTGGTGGGTATAGCTGTGGGGAAATACCCGTTCCCATTCCGAATACGGAAGTTAAGTCCACAGCGCCGATTGTACTTGGCTGGTAACGGCCTGGAAGAGTAGGTACCGCCAAATTAAATTAAGCCTCGAGAGAAATCTCGAGGCTTTTTTTCTAAATATTTTAAAACTTTCACAAAACAAATAAGAATTTCTTTCTTCCCGTTCGCCCTGAGCGAATTCTGAGCGAACCGTAGGTGAGTCGAAGAATAAGTCGAATGGGTTTCTTTAGTCTTAAAAAAAGTATTTTTATATAATTTCCAGGTTAGATTTCTGTATTATTATTATTATTATTATTATTTGACAAGTAGGCTGTTTTTCTGCTTTAATAAATTTAAGTTTGTAATTATATTTAATTTAAATAATGGGAGGTTGTGATGCAAATTAAGTCAATTATTTTATCAAGTCTTTGTTTGATTTCTATTGGATCAACTAAGGTTTTTGGGGTTCTTGTACCAATCGAGCGTGAACCGAGCCCAAATGAGATAGAATTTAATAACTTTAGGGCCAATGATATGTTACACAATATGGAAGATAGAGCTATTTCATTATTTGTAAGGGGTTTTAGAGCAAATGATAGAGATTTAATTAGTCAGGCTATTAGGCTAGGAGCAAATATAAATGGAAATTATATGGTAGATAAGACACCGTTGATGACTGCTGCTGAGTATGGTTTATTAAACCAAGTGCAATTATTATTAGATTTAGGCGCTAATCCTAATATTAGCACCGATTTGGAGTGGCTAGAACATTCGGGATTATTATATAGAGGATCTACAGCTTTAATGTTCGCTATTGTATCTGATATGCTAAGATATCCTAGGAGAAGAGGGATGACGGAAGCTGAAATTCTAGAAGGAATAAGGCAATCTAGAATCACTTATCAAAATATAATAAGAACATTAGCTAATTTTAGAGATACTGATCTTAATCTTCAAGATGCTAAGGGTAGAACCGCTTTAATGATAGCTGTACTAAAAGGAGATGAAGAAGCAGTAGAAACATTAATAAATGCTGGTGCATCTTTAAATATAACTAATAATGAAGGACAAACAGCTTTAGAAATTGCTACGGAGAACATGCAACAAGGAGAATTTTCTCCTATAGCAAAATTAATATTTGATGAATATAAAAGAAGGCATTATATACAACAAGAAGTTCAAAATGTCTTAAATATTCCAGACTTAGAAAAAATAGTTTCAGAATATGTTTCTAAAAGTATAAACTAGATAATTTTTAAATAAATCACTCTTGCGAGTGTGGATTATTTTAAATATTTAGCGTTCAATGCCTAAAAACATTGGACGCTTTTTTGTTGCCTAAAAATAATAATTTCATATAAAATTATTTTTAAAAAAAGAAAGGTTTTTATGAATAAATTATTTTTATCTTTATTATTTTCTTTAGCTCCAGTTAACTCTTCTTATTCCATGAATAATAAAGAAGTTTTATTAAACGGTAAAAAAATTTCTTATAATTTAGTTTTAAATACTATTAAAAATCTAAAATGTTTGTTGGAACAGAGACCGGTAATATTTTATAAGTTGGTTCAACGTTGTTCTTCTAATTCTTTGGAAAAATCCGGGTGCCATAAATATAGTTGTCCAAAAGGAGGCTTGATAGTTTCACAGTGTGGATTAAATTTTCATGATTTTAATGTTTGTAGAATTGTAACAACATGCGTTAAAAAAGATGGTATAGATTATCAAATTGAAGATCCATTCGAGCAAGAAGATACTGAAGACTCTGAAGAAGAAGATGTTGAAGAAATGTGGGTCTAATTAATCTTTAAAGCTTTCTTTTGCTGCTTTTACAAAATTTACAAACAATGGATGTGGCGCAAAAACCTTACTTTTAAATTCCGGATGAAATTGGCATGCTATAAAAAATGGATGATTAGGGATCTCTATTATTTCTGGCAAGCCATCTTCACTCATAGCAGAAATTTGTAATCCTTGAGTAGCATATTTGTCTGCATATGCAGGGTTAAATTCATATCTGTGCCTGTGTCTTTCACTTAGATCAGTTTTTTGGTAAATTTTTCTTGCTAGGCTATTGGCATTAATTTTGCAATCCTGATTTCCAAGACGCATTGTTGCGCCTTTATAACGAATCTTTTTTTGTTCTTCAAGCATATCTACAACTGAATGTTCTGTGTTGGGATCAAATTCCGTTGAGTTTGCATTTTCCAATTTTAATACATTACGTGCGAATTCTATTACAGCTACTTGCATGCCTAAACATATTCCAAAAAATGGTATATTATTTTGTCTTGCAAATTGAACAGCTTTGATTTTTCCTTCGATTCCTCTTAATCCAAAACCACCGGGAACTAAAATTCCATGAATATCTTCAAATAATAATTTAGCATTATCATCTGTGATTTTTTCAGAATCTATCCAATTTATTTGTAACTTTGTCTTTGTTTCAATTTGTGCATGCTTAAATGATTCTATGATACTTTTATAAGCATCTTTAAGTTCCACGTATTTACCTGCAATAGCTATATTTATTGTAGAATTACCTGATTCTGATTTTATTGCGTTTAGTGTATACGAAATGTTTTTCCATCGCTCTAAATTAAAACTTTTATTTGTAAGCTCTAGAGAGTTTATTAACTTTTCGTGTAGGTTTTGTTGAGCCAATTTTAATGGAAGTTCATAAATAGATTCTAAATCTGGTGCAGAGATTACATTAGATTCTTCTACGTTAGTAAATAGAGCGATTTTTTTCTTTATATTTTCCGGAAGTTCCATGGGTGATCTGCATATTAGAATTTCTGGCTGTATACCCAGAGATAATAATGTTCTTACTGAATGTTGTGTGGGTTTTGTTTTTAGTTCATCTGATGTTTCTATATAAGGAACATATGTTAAATGTATAAAGACACAATTTTTACCCTTATTTTCTAACCCTATTTGTCTTATTGATTCAATAAATGGCCAGCTTTCTATATCGCCTACAGTACCACCTATTTCTATTATTGCAATATCTACATCTCTACCAATATCATGTATTGCTGATTTTATTTCATTTGTCATGTGTGGAATTGTTTGTATTGTTCCACCTAAAAATTCTCCCCTTCTTTCCTTTTCTATTAATTGAGAATAAATTTTTCCTGCTGTTATACTATTGTTTTTTTTCAGAGAAACTGTTGTAAATCTTTCATAATGACCAAGATCCAGGTCTGTTTCTGCTCCATCATCCGTTACAAATACTTCACCATGTTGATACGGATTCATCGTTCCAGGGTCCACATTAAGATAGGGATCCAACTTTAAAAAATTTATTTTATATCCCATTTCTTCTAGCAGTGCGCCTATAGAAGCTGCAGTAACACCTTTACCTAATGATGATAACACCCCTCCGGTAATAAAAATATATTTTGGCATAACAATTACTCTATAACTATTTTTTGAAAAAATAATAAACCTTTATAGTTTTATATTAACTCATAAAATAAATTTGTCTTTTTTTTTATTAAACAGGTTGATATTAAAAAGATTACGTTATATATTTTATCAATTTGTTTGGTTAAGTACTATAAAAAAAGGATAAAAAATGTTTAAGTATATAAGTTTTTTTCTAATTATTTTTTCTGTTAATTGCGATAGTTCTTTTTATGATATAAATAAAACTTTTTTTGAAAATTCACAGTTAGATTTTAAAACAAAAGATTTACCTGTTATTAACAGAAAACCCAAAGATGAATGGATAGATTTTTTAGGTTATAAAGTTGCTTCGCAAAGAGGTGTTGCTGCCTGTTCTGCTATGACTAGTAAGGGTATAGGGATATTGTCACAATTAGGTTTTGATGTATTGACTTACAAAACAATAAGATCGACTTATAATAGTGGCAATTCTTTGCCAAATATAGTTTTTGTAGAGCAAGAACAGATTAATTATCAGGATATTGGTAAAGAAGTAAAAACAAAATCAAAATCAAACAATATTGCGATCGCTAATTCTGTAGGCATACCTTCTTCTGAACCAGAATTTGTTATTCAAGATATTTATGTTGCCAAAAAAAGTTTACTTGAGGGCCAAGTTTTAATTGTTTCTGTTTATGGAGAAAATAAAAAAGAATTTGTTAATGCTGCAACAACTGCGAAATATTCAGGGGCAGATATTATTGAACTCAATTTTTCTTGTCCTAATTTAGTGCAAAAAGATGAAGTGTATCTGAATCCTGATTTGGTATTTGATATTGCACAAGAAGTTGTGCAAGCTTGTGTAGAAATTCCCGTAATTATAAAAGTTGGGGTGTTTAAAGACAAGTCTCTCATGAAAGAAGTTTTTATTGCTGCGCATAAAGCAGGAATTAAGGGAGTTTGTGGCATTAATGCTGTTCAAATGCGAGTTGTTGATGAAAAAGGAAATCTTGCTTTTGATCAAAGAACAATGGCTGGAGTTTCTGGCAAACCTATTAGAAAATTAGCATTGGATTTTGTCAAATGTGCTAGGCAAATTATAGAAGAAGAAGGACTTGATCTTAAAATTTTAGCAACTGGTGGCGTAACACAAGTTGTGCATTTTGATGAATTTATCTCAGCAGGTGCTGATATAGCAATGTCAGCATCTACAATTATGTGGGATCCTTATATATTATTAAAAGAAAAGTTAGCTTTAAGATTGTTTGAAATAGGTGCAATAAAATTTGGTGACTTTGTATTAAAGAGTGGAACACATTCTAATATATATATTGATCTTCGTGTTGCAATTTCTTACCCTGATGTTCTTGAAGATTTAGCTTTTTATATTTTAAATAATCTTGAAAAAGATGAAATTGATTTAGTTTGTGGCGTTCCATATGCTGCTGTTCCACTAGCTACAGCTGTTGCTTTAAAGGCAAGATTGCCTATGATTATGGCACGCAAAGAGGTTAAAGATTATGGAACAAAAAATAATATAGAGGGTGTGTATAAACAACATCAAAAATGTTTACTTATAGAAGATATTGTAACTAGCGGTGCAAGTATTTTGCAAGCAGCGCAAGTACTTGAAGGATCTTTGCTTAAAATTGCTCAAGTTATTGTCATAATTGACAGGCAACAAGGTGGCGCCCAAGATCTTGAAAAAAAGGGGTATAATGTTTCTTCTATTTTTAAGTTAGATGAGTTTTTGCAAATTTTAAAAAATGCAAAAAAGATAGATCAAGATTTTGTTGTTGATAAAGAACTAAGTTATAAGCAAAGGGCTAACTATTGTCAAAATAGTATGGGTAAAAAACTTTTGAACTTAATGAATAATAAAAAAACTAATTTAGCTGTAGCTGCAGATGTAAAAACTAAAAAAGAGTTGCTTACAATAGCTGAAGCTATTGGTCCAGAAATTTGTATCTTAAAAACCCATATCGATATCATTGAAGATTACGATGACACTTTATTGCCCGAGCTTAAGAAAATCGCTGATAAACATAATTTTTTAATTTTTGAGGATCGCAAATTTGCTGATATTGGAATGATTGCTGCAAAACAATTTGAGGGAGGAATTTATAAAATTTCTAATTGGGCAGATCTTGTTACTGTTCATACTATTTCTGGAGGTGGAACCCTTGATGCCCTCAAATCAGTATCAAATAATGTAGGCTTTATATTGTTAGCACAAATGAGTAGTAAAGGTAGTTTAGCAAATGGCGATTATACTAAGGCAACTGTGAGTTTAGCTGACAAATATTCTGATAATATAATGGGTTTTATTTGTCGGGAAAAATTATCAAATAATCCAGGATTTATTCATTTTACCCCCGGTGTACAATTTAATCAAAAGTCAGATGATTTTGGACAGCAATATTTAGATCCTGAAAAAGTTATTTTAGATTTAAAATCTGATGTTGTTATAGTTGGTCGAGGAGTTTTGCAAGCTCAAGATCCTAAAACGGCTGCCCAAAAATATAGAGGTATTGCGTGGCAAGCTTATTTAAAAAGAACTTCTTGATTTAGTACTACTTCTTAAACTTAGCCTTAAGTATGTCCCCTTGTTCTTTTGTGCAATCGTCCCAGCATTTTTTACTTTTTTCGCCAGAACAATTATCTAGGCATACAGAATATTTTATCATATCGTTTCTTAGATGATCGCAATTACATTCGTCATCCTTATTTATACATTTCATACAACTTCCAAGATCATCTGCTTGTAACAAATGTGTAGTTACAAATAATAACATTAATAATATTTTTTTCATTTTATCTCCATTTTTTTAATATTTTAAATTACATCCACTTATAATGAGTTTACCAGAATTGATTATTTATAAGCAATAGTTTGATTCTACATGAATAAATATGGGTTTTTCTCTGGAAGTAACCTTAGAAAAAAAAGTAAATTTATATTCATGGAATTTTTTTAAAAACCGTGGTGACTATGCATTATCCATATTTTTTTATATAGAAATTAAATTAATTTGACTTTCTACCGTTCGCCCTGAGCGACCTCTGAGAGAGCGTTTACGCGAGTCGAATGAGGGAGTCGAATGGGTAAAAATTTCAGTAATATATTTTTTTAAATTTATAAATTTCTTTTTAAATACAGGTAACCCATTCGACTTCTTTTTCGACTCACTGCGTTCGCTCAAAAGTCGCTCAGGGCGAACGGATCAGTGGATTACGCTTTTTTTATAACCAATTTATTTTTAAAAAGATGTGGTAATGCATAGACAATGCTGAGTATCACCACGAGTGCTTTTTAAAAGAAGACTTCCTTGCCTTGTTGAGTATACATATAAGTGTCAGCTTCAAAATCTATATTAGCACATTTCATAGCGCGTGCCATACGAGTAACTCCAATACCAGCGCCATATCTAGGAATCATTGGCAGGGAAAAATATTCATCAAGTTCTTTTATAACTCTTTCTTTTCCAAAAGAGCTGAATAATAATTGAGCATATTTTCCACCTGATATGGTATAAAAATAGTCACGCATTTCTTTTACATCCGTAGATCTTTCTGCTGAGCCTATTGTTTCTTGATCATAAAGTATGATGTCTACTTTATTAAAAATTCCATCTTTATCATGTTTCATATTCCAGAAGGGATGTGTTTGTTGTGGAAATCTTTCTAAACTAATTACGTTCCCAAAATCTTTGCACATTTGTTTTTCATGTTCAGCATTCAGCACATCTGTATTATATAGTTTGCACAAATTTTGGTACCCTAATGAAATCGATGGTTCAAATCCAAGAAATCTAAGAAGTTCTGTTTCTATTTTTTTCAAGTCTTCTATAGTACCATGGGATTCAAATTCAAACATTGGGAAAATTTTATCATGTCGGCCCGGTATTGGGAATGGTTCATTTCTGTAACTTGTTGTTTGACAAAATACTCCCTTTAATTTCGGATTTTTTAAAAGTTCATATTCCAACCACATTTGTCCAGTTTGTGGTAATGGATAGTTTGTCCCATTAAAAACAAATTGGGTTATAGTTTCTGGATCTTCACATGCAGCTAAAATTGATAATCTTGGTTGAGTTGGAACTTCTACAAACCCTTTTTCGTCTTGAAAAAAAGTACGGAGCTTTTTTGTTATGTAGTTAAACATTCTTATGTCTTGCATTAACTTTTCCCTTTATTTTAAAAATAAACAAATTAACAAATTAGCGAATAATCTACATAGCTTATTTTATTTTGCAAGAAAATATTATTTCGCTAATTCATTTACATCATGGACATTACTTTCTCTTATTCCTGACGCACTAATTTGAACAAAATCTCCTTTTGCTCTTAAATCTTCTATATTATGGGTTCCACAGTAACTCATTCCTGATTTTAAGCCTCCAATGAGTTGAAAAATAATCTCTTGAACCGATCCCTTATAAGGGATTAGGGCTTCAACACCTTCAGGAACATATTTTTCTGCATTATTTTTATCTGTAGTTTTTTCATTTCTTGCAAGATTTGCGCCAAATGAGGCCATACCACGAATTACTTTATATTTTTTTCCATTTTTTACAAAAGTCATGCCAGGGCTTTCATCTGTTCCAGCTAGTAAATTACCTAGCATAACTGTTGAAGCTCCTGCGCCTATAGCTTTAGTTATGTCGCCCGAATTTTTTATTCCACCATCAGCTATGATTGGTACATCAAATTTATCTGCTTCTTGAGCACATTCAATTATTGCTGATAATTGAGGGTATCCACATCCTGTTGTTATACGAGTTGTACATATAGAACCTGGGCCAACTCCTATTTTTACGCAATCTGCTCCAGCCTGAATGAGATCACGGGTCCCTTGGGCTGTTGCGACATTACCAGCGATAATTTGTGAATTTGAAAACTTTTCTTTTAATGTTTTTAAAACTTTGATTCCTTGTTGGCAATGTCCATGAGCAACATCTATTACCAGAACATCAACTTCGGCCTCAAGTAATGCAGTTGCTCTTTCAATAGCATCATCTTTAATTCCTATTGCCGCGCCTACAATTAATCTGCCTTTTTCATCAATTGCAGCTTGTGGGTATTTTGTTTTATTAAAAATATCTTTGCTTGTTATAAGTCCAGCTATAGAATTGTCATTATGTATTAATGGAAGTTTTTCTATTTTATTTTTAACCAATAATTCTTTTGCTTGTTCGATATCAATATCTTTTGTTCCAGTTATAAGTTTATCCCTAGGTGTCATAATTTCTTTTATTTTTAGATTAGGATTTTCTAAAAATTTAATATTTCTTGATGTTAAAATTCCAGAAAGTTTATTGCTTTCATCTGTTACAAGCAAACTTGTTACATGATTTTCAGTCATAATTCTTTTTGCTTTGCCAAGAGTTTCATCTTGATTTATAGTAAAAGGGTTTCTGATTATAGCATTCTTAAATCTTTTTACTCTTTTGACTGCTAATACTTGATCTTCTATGCTATTAAATCTATGAATAATCCCTATTCCACCTAATTGTGCCATAGCAATTGCCATTTCAGCTTCTGTTACAGTATCCATATTTGCACTGATTATGGGAATATTGAGCCAGATTTTTTTAGTTAATCTTGTTTTTGTTGTACCATCCTGTCTGGATTGGAATGTGGAGTATTTTGGAATTAGTAAAACATCATCATAACTAAAAGCCTTTTCTTTTATTGTTACTGCATCGCAAGCAAAAATAGATATATAAGATAAAATAAGAACTTTTTTCATTTTTTTCCTTTATTTTAAACTTAGTAAGGCTAGTAAAAAAACTCAAACGAAGCAAATTAATTAAAAATTTAGGTATAAAATAAAGTCAGGGCAAATGAATGAGTTTTGACCAAATAAAGGTTTTTTACAATTTAGGAAGTTTTTCTTCGCGCTCGTGGTGATGCTTCGAGCCGCCTTCATTAAAACTTCGGCGCCCAGGCAAGCAAAATAAGGCCTATCATACTGAGCGAAGTCGAAGTATCAGCATGACTGGAGTTTTTTACCTCTTCCCCGGTCATCCTGAGCGAAATGCGCAGCATGAAGTCGAAGGACGAACCATACGAGCAATAAAATTAATTCCTATCCACTTAAATTTAATAAATTAAAATAATTTTCTTAGTAAGAAAAAGCACGTTTAGATAAAGCTTTTTTCATATATTTACTCTGAAACAAAAGAAAAAGTCTTGTTTTTAGAGATAATTTTCAAGTATATTATAATTAATAACTGTTTTAGATATTTAAAATGGAGGAAAAATGAATAAATTAATACTAATAGTCTTGGTTGTTATTTTACAAGTTAGCCATAATTCATTAGCGCATGAACCAGAAGAAAACCTGCAAAAATTTTGGGATATAGCCAAGGCAGCATTAGAAGATAATATGAATTATCTTAATTCCCCAAATATTGATTTGAATATGAAAAGTGATACTACAGGACAGACGCCTCTGTTATATCAGATTATTTTAACTTTCGTTGTGAAGGGAGAATCTCGAGCGCAACATAAAAAAGCTATAATAAATTTATTAAATGCTGGAGCTGACCCTAATATAAACGGGTTTATGAGAGGAAAAGATTTTAACCCTTTAATAACTGCTGTATTTTCTGGAGATAAAGATATTGTTATAGCCTTACTTAAGGCTGGAGCCTCTTTAAGCACACTGGATATAGAGGGTCGCACTGCTTTGGATATAGCAAAAGAAAAAGGTCTTAATAATATTGTAAAAATATTAAAAAATGAAAAGGAAAAAAGAAAAAAGGCAATGCAAGGTTTTATTAAAGAAACTACTGAAGCAACAGGTTTGCTTCCAGAATTGGCAGAAATAGTTTATGAATATGCTGTGTGTCCAATATAAATTATTACGAATAACTTTATTAGCTCGTATGGTTCGACAAGCTCACCACGAGCGCGGAGGGAAAACTCTCTGAATTCGCTCATCCTGTATGCTTAGTGTAGCCTTAGCTATGTCTGGGAACTCCTCGAATGAAAAGACGGATCTAATTGCTCAAATCTGGATTTAAAGAAATTAATTTTTAAATAGCTTTAATTTCTAACGCTTCCAAATTTTTTTTTTATCTATATATTCAAGATCGTTAAATGGGCGCACTAAAAAAGGTGGTTCAATGTTACGATCATTTTTACTTAATAAAAAATTTATCTTAATTATTTTTTATATTTTTTATACAAACATATTATTTACTGAAGAAATAGGTCATGAGTGTGGATTTGCTTTTGTATATCTACGTAAACCTCTTTCATATTATAGAACAAAATATGATGATCATGCATGGGCACTAAAAAAGCTTTGTTTGCTTTTAGAAAAACAACGGCACAGGGGCCAAGATGGTGCAGGAATTGCATCATTTAAGTTAAATATGCCACCAGGTAAAAAATATTTCATGCGAGTTAGATCTGCAGAAAATAATGCTCTAGATAATATAATAAATATAGTTCTTAAAGATCTAAATTTTAAAAATAAATCTGAGCTGGATATTTTAAATGATTTAGAATTAAAACAAAATTATGAGTTTATAGGTGAAGCATATTTAGGTCATGTGCGTTATGGAACCTATTCAAAATTAGGAAATAGCTTTTGTCAGCCTTTTCTTTGCAAAAATAATATTGTCAGTAAAAGCTTTGCTTTTGCAGGTAATTTCAATATGACGAATAGCAAAGACATTCTTAAACAGTTAACTTCCCAAAATATTAACCCTACCAGTACTTCTGATACTGAACTTATTTTGCAACAAATAAGCTTTTATCTTGAGCAAGAACATGTCAAAGCTATATCCCAAAAAATAAATTTAGAACATGTTATTGAAAATGCTGCCCAACATTGGGATGGTGGATATGTTTTTGCGTCAATACTAGGAAATGGTGATGCATTTGTTTGCCGTGATCCTGCAGGAATTCGTCCAGGTTTTTTTTATTATGATGAGGAAGTAGTAGCTGCTGCATCAGAACGCTCAGCGCTTTCAGCAACATTTAATGTTGAACCAAGTAATATTAATCCTATAAAGCCTGGTCACACACTTATTATTAAAAAGAGTGGTGAAGTTTATGAAAAACAATTTATATCTACTCTCGAGACAAGACAATGCTCCTTTGAAAGAATTTATTTCAGTAGATGTACTGATCCTGAAATATATCAAGAAAGAAAAGCTCTTGGTAGTAATTTGGCAAACAGGGTTCTTAATATTTTAAATTATGATCTAGAAAATGTAGTATTTACCTTTATACCTAATACTAGTGAGGTTGCCTTTAGGGGTCTTATTGAAGAAATACAGTATCTACATAAACATGTAAAAACAGAAATGCTCGTACATAAAAATCAACGACTGCGCACATTTATTGCAAATGATCAAAGTCGATTTAATCTTGTTACCTCTCTTTATGATGTAACAAAAGGAATCATAAAACCTATTGATACTTTGGTTGCAATAGATGATTCGATTGTCCGGGGTACGACATTGCGTGAATCTATTCTAAAAAAGCTTATAGAGCTTAACCCAAAACGTATAATTATCATAAGCTCTGCGCCACCGATTCTTTATCCAGATTGTTATGGTATTGATATGAGTCAAATTGATAAATTTGTTGCATTTAATGCTGCAATATCTGTGCTTAAAGAACAAAATAAAGAATATATTATTCAGGAAGTAAAAAAACAGTGCAAGTTACAAAAAAACAATGAGCATATGACTAATTATGTCAAACGTATTTATGAGAATATTTCTTTTGAGCAACTGGAAAAAAAAATTGCTGAACTTGTCAAACCAACTGATATTAATTGGCAAGGGGAATTGAGCATCATATATCAAACAATAGAAGGTCTTCACAAGGCAATTCCTAATCACACAGGAGATTGGTATTTTACTGGAAATTATCCAACACCTGGCGGGTATAAAGTGCTTAATCAAAGCTTTCTTAATTGGTGTCAGGGTATTCAAGAGCGCGCATATTAGGAAGAATTATGTTTGAAGAATATAAAATAGCAACGTTAGGAAGTCACTCAGCATTACAAATTTTAAAAGGAGCAAAAGAGGAAGGATTTAAAACAGTTTGCATCTGTCTAAAGGGAAATGAAAAGCCTTATGAAAGTTTTCGTGTTGCTGATGAGATGATTATTATTGATTCATATAAAGATTTTTTTTCTATCGAAAAAAAATTAATTGATAAAAATGCAATTCTAATTCCTCATGCTTCAATGATTGCTTATTTAGGCATGGATTACATACAAAGTATGCAACTTATGCATTTTGGGAATAAAAACATTCTTTCAATTGAGGCTCATAGGGTTCTTCAAAAACAATGGCTCGAAATGGCTAACCTTAAAATTCCAAAACATTTTTCTAGCCCGGAAACCATAGATCGTCTTTGTATTACAAAGTTCCATGGCGCTGATGGTGGTAGAGGCTATTTTCTTGCAAAAGATGCAAAAGAGTTTTATACAAAATTAGCGCAATCAACAAAAGAATATTATATACAAGAGTATGTTGTTGGCATTCCTATATATATACATTACTTTTACTCTCCACTAACAAATGAAATTGAAGTATTAGGGTTTGACAAACGATATGAAGCAAATGTAGATGGCATTGGCAGAATAGCAGCAAAAGATCAATTAGCTTGTGAAATTAATTCATCTTACACTGTGGGTGGCAATAGCCCGGTGGTAATTAGAGAATCTTTGCTTCCGGAAGTATTTGCAATGGGAGAAGCAGTTATTAAAGCATCCCAACAATTAACACCTGGAGGTTTATTTGGTCCATTTTGTCTTGAAACTATTCTAAATTCTGACCTTAAGTTCTATGTTTTTGAAATTTCTGCACGCATCGTTGCCGGTACAAATGTATTCATGAATGGTAGTCCATATAGTTATTTGCGATACAATGAGCCAATGAATACCGGAAGAAGAATTGCTCGTGAAATAAAACAGGCTATCTTAACAGATTCACTTTCTAAGGTATTAGGATGAGAGAGGAAATAGAAAAAATTCTTGATTCATATGATCTTAAAAATATCACTATCGGCGTCTTAGGGAGTCATTGTGCACTTGATGTTTGCCGTGGAGCAAAAGATGAAGGATTTCCTACGCTTGTTGTATGCCAAAAAGGTCGGGAAAAAGCCTACTCACAGTATTATAAAAGTTCTGGATCTACTGGTATTGTTGATGAAGTAATTGTGCTAGAAAAATTCAAAGATATTTTAGATGATTCTATACAAAAAAAACTTAGAGATAAAAACGTAATTTTTATCCCCAATAGATCATTTGAGGTTTATTTAGATTTTGATTATGAAAAAATCGAAAACAAATTTTCTGTTCCTTTATTTGGTAATAGATTTCTATTAAAAGCTGAAGAACGTAATCTAAAAAACAATCAGTATGATTTATTAAAAAAATCTAATATTCGTATGCCAAAAATTTTTGATAACTGGAAAGCTATTGATCAAATTTGTTTAGTAAAAATACCGGAAAAAACTCGTAAGTTTGAACGTTCTTTTTTTGTTTGTTCATCACCTGCAGAATTTCAAAAAAATATTCAAGAGAAAATAAATAATAATGAAATAGACCAAGAACAAGTAAATCAAGCAATTATAGAAGAATTTGTGATTGGGTCCCTTGTGAATTTTAATTATTTTTATTCTCCACTTTCAAAACAGGTTGAATTATTGGGCACAGATATGCGCAAACAAACAAATCTTGATGGTTTATTACGCTTAACTGCTAGCGAGCAGCTATTACTCAAAGATAAACTTAAACCAAAATTTGAAGAAGCAGGACACATAGCAGTTACAGTTCTTGAATCATTGCTAGAAAAAGTTTTTGATATGGCAGAAAGATTTGCAACTATAACGCAAAAAGAATATGCTCCAGGAATTATCGGGCCTTTTGCATTACAATCAATGATTACACCGGGTCCCCCATCTAAGGATATCGTTGTCTTTGATGTTTCATTACGCATGCCCGGCAGTCCGGGAATAATGTTTACACCGTACACTTATTACAAGTATGGGATATCCATTAGTGCAGGAAGAAGAATAGCTATGGAAATTAAACAAGCAATAAAAGAAAATAGATTACATGAGGTTGTAACATGATACTCATTTTAGATTATGGTTCCCAATTTACCCATCTTATTGCACGAAGACTACAAGAGCTACACATTAATGCTAACATAATAAACCCTGAATATTTGCAAACAAGCGATCTTGATAAAAGTCAGGCAATTATTTTGTCTGGTGGTCCTGCAAGTGTCACGCAAAAAACAAATGTATTTAATAAAAAATTACTTATGAGTGGTAAGCCAATTTTAGGATTATGCTATGGTCACCAACTTTTGGCTCATGAATTGGGTGGTTCTGTTTCACAGTGTAATAGTCGTGAATATGGCATGACTCAAGTAAATGTTTTAGACAAATCAGATCTTTTTGAAGACTTATCTGACGTGGAAACAGTTTGGATGAGTCATGGAGATACTGTTACAAAACCACCAAAGGGTTTTGCAGTACTTGCTACTTCCCATAATGGCACAATTGCTGCAATGGCAAATCATGAGCATAAACTATTTGGATTGCAATTCCATCCGGAAGTTTACCATACAGTAAACGGGGTAAAAATTTTTGAAAACTTTCTTAAAATTAGCAAAATTGAAATTGATTCAAAACCCGTTAATAAAAAAGAGATCATAATTCAAGAAATCAAAGATAAAGTTGGATCAAATAGTGTTATTATGGGAACCTCTGGAGGAGTAGATTCTTTAGTTGCATCTTATCTTATAAAAGAAGCTATTCAAGAACGTCTTTATTGTGTATACATAGACAACGGTTTAATGAGAAAGAATGAAACCGAATATGTAGCTACTATGTATAAAAATCTGGGGTTTGCCAACTTTGAAGTTGTTGATGCTTCTAAGCTTTTTCTAGATAAGTTAAAAAATGTTAATGATCCTGAAGAAAAAAGAAAGATTATTGGCCATACATTTATTGAAGTATTTGAATCTACAGTTGCAACTCTCAGCAAAAAAAATCTTCATATAAAATTTCTTGGTCAAGGTACGATTTACCCAGATACAATAGAATCTGCATCAAATTCTCCTAATGCAACAAAAATTAAAAGTCATCATAATTTAACATTACCTGATAACATGAAATTAAAACTTGTTGAGCCATTACGCTATCTTTATAAAGATGAAGTTCGAGAATTAGGACAGTCTCTTAATATTCCAGATGAATACTTATACAGGCATCCATTTCCAGGTCCGGGACTAGCTATACGAATTCTTGGTGCAATTGATCAAGAAAAAATTGAAATTTTAAGAGATGCAGATGACATTTATATTTCAACTTTAAAAGAATCAGGAGAATATAAGAACATCTGGCAAGCCTTTGCTGCTTTGATTCCAATAAAAACTGTTGGTGTAATGGGAGATGCCCGAACTTACCAATATATGATTGCATTAAGAGCTGTAACTAGCGTTGATGGAATGACTGCTGATTGGGCAAAACTTCCATCTGAACTTCTTGAAAAAATCTCTGCTTCTATTGTTAATAAAGTTAAAGGAGTAAATCGAGTTGTTTATGACATCACCCAAAAACCACCTGCAACTATAGAATATGAATAGATTTCTTACGAAATCTGATATAATTTTCTTATTTTTAAATAAAACCTATCTTCCTCCGTTCGCCCTGAGCGACCTCTGAGCGAGCGTTTACGCGAGTCGAAGAGGGAGTCGAATGGGTAAAAATTTTTAAGAATTTTATATTTTTTAATCTAAGAAATCCTTCGACTCGGTCTTCGGCTCCTACGTAGCTCAGACCTCGCTCAGGACGAACGGGACGGGAGTAAATTTTAAATTTTGAAAAGAGCATAATAAAAAAAATCAAGGAACTTACATGCACAAAATATTTGTAATTTTATATTTAATTATTATCCCAATATCTGCAAGCGAAGGACAATACAACATCCTTCTAGTAGGCAACGGTGGTCGAGAGCATGCACTTGCCTGGAAAATGGCGCAATCTCCTTTAGTAAAACATATATTTGTCGCACCGGGCAATGGTGGAACATGCAAAGAAAATAAAGTTTCCAATGTTAATATTTCAACTACTGATATTCCTGAATTAGCTAAATTTGCTCAATCAAATTCAATAGATTTAACTTTAGTCGGTCCTGAAACGCCTCTTGCTCTTGGCATAGTTGATTTCTTTAATCAAAAAAATTTGTTATGTTTTGGTCCTTCACAGGCTGCAGCAAAAATTGAATCATCTAAAATTTTTGCAAAAGAGTTTATGAAACGCCATAAAATTCCAACAGCTCAATATGCAGAGTTTTCTGATTATGACGCAGCTCAAGTATACATACAAAATCATACTCCTCCATTTGTTATAAAAGCAGATGGACTTGCAAATGGCAAAGGGGTTATCATCTCTGATAACAAAGAAGAAGCTTTTACAGCTCTAAAAAAAATATTTCTCGATAAAGAATTTGGCAATTCAGGTGATCGCATAGTAATAGAAGAATTTATTGAAGGACAAGAAGTAAGTTTTATTGTTATAAGTGATGGAAAAAATATTATTCCACTTGCAACGGCACAGGATCACAAAAAGAGATTTGATGGAGATAAGGGGCCTAATACAGGAGGCATGGGAACCTATTCTCCAGTTTCTCTAGTAACTCCACAATTAAACGATAAAATTATTAAAGAGATTATTCAACCAACTATCAATGGTCTTTTGCAAGAAAACATCCCGTTTGTTGGATTTTTATTTGCAGGACTCATGATAGATACTAATGGTGATCCAAAAGTTTTGGAATTTAATTGCCGTTTAGGAGATCCAGAAACTCAATCTATTATGATGCGTCTGGATTCAGATTTAGTTCAACTTATTATTGATGCAACTAATAAAAAACTTGATCAATCAAAAATTGAATGGAAAAATTCTACAGCTCTTTCTGTAGTTCTTGTATCTGAAGGATATCCTGGTAAATATAAGTCAGGTATTACTATCGAAGAATTACCCCAAGATGAAAATGATATCAAAATTTTCCATGCAGGAACTATTGAAAAAGATCAAAAAATAGTAACATCTGGTGGTAGAATAATGTGCGTATCTTGCTTGGCAAAAACAATAGAAGATGCACAAAAAAAAGCATATTCATTTATAAACAAGATTCATTTTCCATATATTCAATATCGCACTGATATAGGCTATAGAGAAGCAAAATCCTGACCACAAAAGCGCTCGTCCCGATGCTTCGACTTCGCTCCCGACTTCGCCAAGGCTACGACGGGCAGGCAGCATGACCGGACTTTTTCTTCTATCCCCCAGTCATCCTGAGTGTAGCGCGTAGCGCGGAATCGAAGGACGAGGGAAACGGCGCATCTAATTATATTCACAAACAATATCAGATAAAACAGGCGGAAGATATTCATGTAAAGCTTCTTTGATTTTTTCATCCCCTATTTTTTTTGCATTGTTTAACATTTTTATTACTACTTTATCATGAATTGCGTAATCAAAAACAGTTTTGCCTTTTTTATCTTTAACGTTTAGATTAGCACCATATCTTATAAGTGTTCCAATAATTCTTCTGAATTTATCTAATTTTTCTCTATATTCGCTTGTACGTTCGAGCTGCATTTCAGGATCTCTAATTGGTTCTCGTAATAACCACGATAAAGTTTCAAAGAAATATTCATCTGATTTTACAACCTTAATTAGTAGAGTTTCTCCACTATCATCATATGGTGAAATTGAAACAGCATCAATGTTGGCTCCGGCATCTAGTAGCATCGCTAAGACTTCTGCATTTGATGCATAAAAAATCATAGGATATTTAGTTTCGAAATCAGCTGTAGTATAATGATTCATTAATAAAGTATAAGTATTATCACCTATATCCAAAATAGCATTGGGATTAGCTCCCTTTCTAATTAAATCAGATATCGTTTTTTCTCTGACATTTTCTTGAGGAGGAAATCCAACAGCTACAACTAGAGCTTCATCTAAAACAGCTCTAGGGCTAGCTCCCTTTTTAATTAAATCAGATATTTCTTTTTTCCTTTGATCCTCAGATAGGTAACCGCCTAGTGAATTAAGTGATGACCCTCCCATAAGTCTTGCTAAAGCTGCATTAAGCTTTTTATTTTCAGATTTTATTTTAGGTTCCTCTGCTGAATAGATTAAATTTGAGCAGCAAACTAAAATAGTTAATAAAGAATACTTTAGAACTTGTTTCATAACAACCTCCTCTTTTTTTAATAATAAATCTTAACTAATTTGATATTATCACATTTATAAAGCAAAAAACAACAATATTTTCAATTTGTCGATGGGGGGGGTAATTGGAAGGTTTTAACCTGAAAATGTCTAAATTTCTTTTTGTTTTTCTTTTACAACAGATTAACCTTTTGTATAAAAAAAGTACTTTTTCCTGAAGAAATCAATCGAACTGTTGCTTTAAGGGAGCTTATTTTGCTAATCTAGTTTTAGATGAAATACTTAAAAAAGGAGGAGAAATCATGAAGAAAATATTAATGATATTGCTTATAGCAATTTGTTTTATAAAAATTAAGTCTGAGACTCTAGGAGTTTTGAGGCCAGGGCAGGAGGGAATTAAGAATGAGCGTGGTGGAACCTGGTATTACAAAGGGAATGATCCAAATTGTAACATAACATGTGCCTCGCATGGTGGTGTGGTTAAGAACTTTTCTGGTCAGCCAACAACAAGAGATCAAGTATGTCATTCTTGGAATAATGGTTTCTCGTTTGCATGTGGATCAAAAATACCTGAACAATGTTTATGTAATAAGTAATTTTTAGTTATAAAAAAAGGAGGAGAAATCATGAAGAAAATATTGTTAATTCTATCGCTTATAATAGTTTGTTATACACAAGATTTGATATCAGAAATTCCAACCAAAGCAGATATAGATAATTTTCTTAACGATATCTTGCCTTTAAACTTATCATACAGAGATATGACTATCAGAGACATAAATAATATTAATGTAAATACTATTTATCCTTTATTAGAAAAATTTAACTATGACAAAAGTCTTATTAATGCTAAAAATAAATATGATAAAAGTGCGCTTTATCTTGCCGTATTGTCAGGAAATAATGATCTAGTTAAAACTTTGATAGCTCATGGTGCTGATTTTAATGAAGTAAAGCCAATCAATTATGAGGGCAAAATAAAGAGAAGTGTGCTTGATGATGCTCAGGTAATGTTGGATGCCGAAAGCCATCATATGATGCCCAGTCACACTATTGATATTATACACTTTAAAAATCAATCAAATAGGATCCAAAATCTTAAAAATGTAATAGATACATTAAAGAATGCTGGAGCGAAAACTGCAGCAGAATTAAATAAATAAGGAGGTAAAAAATGAAGAAAATATTATTGACCCTGTCGCTTATAACAATTTGTTCTACACAAATAAATTTTAAATTAAAAGCAGATGCAGCGCCAACACAAGCGGATTTATCTGATTTTGCAAATGCTATAAAAAAGGGAGATTTATCAAAAGTAACAGAAATTTTAGAGAAATATCAGAATAATTCTAAACACCACAATACAATAGCCAATCATCCTCTTAAATGTGGTGAACGTTACTTCAACAATTACATTGATTCATCTCCATTATTATGTACCATAAAATTTGGAACCAAATCGGTTAATGATATTGTAAAGGTTTTAATTAAATATGGTGCTAACGTTAATGAAAAAACAAGAACAATGGTTCCTCAAACTGCTATGGATTTTGTTATAGCGAATCGAAGTATTAATAAACCTGATGCAGAATCTATAAGAACAACATTAAAGAATGCTGGAGCTAAAACTGGAGCAGAATTAGAAGCAGAATTCGCAGAATCAAATAAACAGGTTGGTATACGCATATCTTAACATGTAAAATAGGATAGTTTTTTAAATTTTGGACAAATTTCTAAATTTCTTTTTGTTTCTCTTTTGCAACAACAGTAGCTTTTGGATAAAAAGAAAATAGTGTAGCAGGTTGGATAGAGATCTCTTTTGCCAGTTCATCCTGATAAAAAATATAAAGACCAAAAAATACAATTATACTGGATACATAAAAGTGCCAGGTGACTGATTCATTTAAGAAAAGCCAGCCCCAGCATGCAGTAAAAATAGGACTCAAGAAATCAGAAAATGAAAGAAAGGTTATAGAATATCGTTTAAGCAAATGTAAATATAAGTTGTGGCAAATAATGTTACTTATAAAAATAAGAACAAAAAGCCAGAATATAAACTCTGAGATATTATGAATTGGTGAAAATCCCTCAATAAAAAATGCAGTTATTATTGCCAAAAAACCTCCTCCAAAAGTTCGAATTCCATTCACCATAGAAGCTGAATAGTTTTCATCACGTATTAATTTACGTGCAATAACAAGTCCGTAACAATGACAGATGACTCCGACAAAGATGGCAATTTCCGGCCAAGAAAAAATGAAAAAATTGCCAACCAACTCTTCTGCACGGGAAGTTGATAATAATATTGGAATGAAACCGGCAAAACCTAAACAAAGTCCTATCCATTTTTTGTTTGATAATTTTTCTTTAAAAAAAATGTATGAAAAAAACGCAGCGACAAATGGGGTAGCATTTAATAAAAAAGACATCTTTGCAGAGGTTAAATAATTAAGCCCCCAATAGCGTAAAACATATTTAAGATAAATACCAAATATCATAATTTGCACAAAGGGCCAGACATGAACTCTCTTGAAAGAAAAATGCTGTCTTTGGAAAATATAGGAATATCCAATTAAAATAACACCTGCTAAAAACATTCTTAATCCGGCAAGAAAAATTGGAGAAGTAAAGCCAAGTAACATTTTGCCAAGCGGGATAGAAGTACCAAAAATTGCTTGTAAGAGTGATATTAGTAACATTTATTTCCTTTATAAAAAATAGTTTATTGCACGTTCAAAAATTAATAACCCTTGAGGTGAAACCTCTTCATGTCTCCAATTTGGGTAATGGTATTTTTCTACGAATCTTTCTGGATGGGGCATCAGTCCAAAAATATGTCCTGAAGGGTCACAAATTCCTGCAATTGCATTTAGTGCACCATTGGGATTTTCCGGGTATTGATTTGTTGACCTGCCATTATGCGAATACCGTAATACTACCAAGTTATTTTTTTCAATATTTGATAGTTGTTCGTTATTACAGTAAAATTTCCCTTCACCATGAGCGACTTGCAAACTAATTTCTTTGCCTTCTAATCCTTGGGTAAAAATACAGGGGCTTTTTTCAATTATCATGTTAACCCATCGACATTCAAATTTTCCTGAATCATTGTTTATAAGCGTAGCTGCAAATTGGTCAGAGTTTTTTGAAGGCAATAATCCCATGCGAACTAGTACTTGAAATCCATTGCAAATTCCAATAATTAATTTTTTTTGATTAACAAATTCATAAATAGATTCTTGCAAAAAAGAGACTAGTTCTAAAGCAAATATTTTACCGCTGGCAATATCATCGCCGTAAGAAAATCCACCAGGAATTGCTAGGATCTGAAATTCGTTAAATAATTTTTTATTATTTTTTAATTGATTTAATGAAATTACTTTTACATTTCCTCCAGCTTTTTCAAATGCATAAGAAGTTTCAGCATCACAATTTGTTCCATCAGTTTTTATAATACATACTGAAGGTTTTTTCATTAAAATATCTCCTGCATAGGTTTTTGCCAAGCCTGATATAAGAGTTCTATTTGAACCTCAAATAATTTTTGATCACTAATATTAACAGTAATATTTTTTTCTTTTATTGTTTTGCCCAATATTGTGTGCGGAATATCACTAAAAATTTTTTGATTATAAATTTCACAAGAAATTTCTACAAGAAAGCAGCCGGCTGTTTCATTAAAAAGTATGTTTTCTGGGTCCACTTCAAATGGGGCTAAATCTATTTGTGCGCCTATTTCTGAAGCAAAACACATCTCAGCAACTGTTACTGCCATACCTCCTTCACTAATATCATGGCATGCTAAAATATTGCCATCTTTAATAAGTTCATGTAACTTTCTAAAAGTTTTATTTACTTGGGAAAGTTTAATATGGGGCACATTGCTTTGATCTGTTACTTGAATTTTTTGAAAAATTGAACCACCCATAGATATTAAATCTAATTCTCCAACTAAAATAATATAAGATCCTATTTTTTTGAAATCTGCAGAAATAGTTTTATGTACATCTGGAATTTTTCCCATTGCTGAAATACATAAAACCGGAGGAATCTCAAGAAGTTCCCCTGATGGATATCTATAAGTACTTGAAAGACTATCTTTGCCAGAAATAAATGGTACTTGAAAAGCATCCATTGCATCAATACATGCTTGCATGGATGCATCAAGATCACCTAATAATTTTTTATTTGGTTTGGGCCAAATAAAGTTGTCAATTAATCCTACATTTTCCGGATCTCCACCAACAGCAACGAGATTTGCTAAGCTTTCCGTAATTGCCCAGATGCTACCTGCATAAGGGTCGATTCGATTTAAAATTGGATTTAATCCGTGACTAATTATAACACCGTATGGTTTGCCAAGTATTGGACAAAGTACTACTGCATCATTAGGCCCAGTTTTTTGTTTTACATTTAATGGTGGTAGTGCATTTGTTGCCTGAACACCATGATCATATTGTCTTATTATTGGTTCTTTGGAACAAATATTATAATCAGAAAGAATTTTACAGTAGATATCGATAAAGTTTAGGTTTGAATTTCGCTCGTATGGTTCGACAGGCTCCCGACTTCGCTCTTCGA
>Ga0207103_10080_pt2 | contig 27386 bp, 21 predicted proteins | sample Alteio_BWMinHeat_81_FD_153546 | JGI IMG/M metagenome (GOLD analysis project Ga0207103, IMG submission 153546) | Enriched cells from forest soil in Barre Woods Harvard Forest LTER site, Petersham, Massachusetts, United States -... | ecosystem: Environmental > Terrestrial > Soil > Temperate forest >...
CGAAATATCAGGCGCAGGGCTTTACGAACGTCAAGGTGCTGAAAGGCGGAGTCGAGGCGTGGAAGGTGCTGTCCACAATAACGTTTCGCAAGTCCGCAGCTTTTTCCTTCGTGCGTTGATCACGGACGATTTCGACGCCGATCATCAAACCGCGCCCGCGAACGTCGCCGACGATTTTGAACTTTTTTGTCCAATCGGCTAGACGGGTGAAAAGGTACTCGCCCATGCGATTGACATTCTCGAGGTACTGGCCTGCGATCAGGTCGGCCGTTGCCAGCGCCGCGGCGATGCATACAGGATTTCCCCCGAACGTCGTTCCGTGCGAACCTGGCTTCCAATTCATGATGCTGGCTGGCGCGAAGATCGCACCGAGTGGCATGCCGCTGGCAATGCCTTTTGCGCTGCAGACGATGTCCGGCTCGATCCCGGCGTATTGATGCGCCCACCAATTTCCTGTGCGGCCCATGCCGGATTGCACTTCGTCGGCGATCAGCATGATGCCGTGCTTGCGGCAAATGCGCTGTAGCTCTTGCAGGAAAAAATTCGGCGCAACTACGTATCCGCCCTCGCCCTGAATGGGCTCGATGATGATTCCGGCGACTTCCTCGGGATCGAAGAGGCGCTTGAAAATCTGTTGCTCGAGTTGTTCGAGAATTTCCGCGCCGCAAGTTTCCGGAGTGTGGCCGTTAGTGCAGCGATAGGCATACGGAAAAGGAATGTGCTCGACGCCAGAGAGCAAAGCGCCGAAGCCCTTGCGCTGCGTGGTTTTCGACGCGGTCAGGGAGAGAGCGCCCATAGTCCGGCCGTGAAAGCAGCCGTAAAAGGCGATCATTTTATCGCGCTTGGTGGCATAGCGGGCCAGCTTGATGGCGCTTTCGATGGCTTCGGCGCCGGAATTGGTGAAGAAAGCCTTCTTCGGCGTGGAGCCGGACAAGGTGTTGACGAGGCGTTCGGCGAGAAGCGGCATGCTCTCGTAGTAAAAATCCGTGCCGGACATGTGGATGAGTTCAGCAGCCTGCTGCTGGATAGCCGCTACGACTTTAGGATGACAATGTCCCGTCGAACAGACCGCGATGCCGGCGGCGAAATCCAAAAAAGAGTTTCCGTCAACGTCCTCAACAACTGCGCCGCGGCCGCGCTTGGCGACAAGCGGGTAGTCCCGCGTATAAGACGGGGACATAAACTGGGTGTCTCTTTCCACAACGCGCTTGGCGTTGGGTCCGGGCAGCGCAGTAACGAGCTTCGGAAGTTTCGTTTCCATTGCGGTAATCATCTCTTCCTCCTTGGGAAATGGTCAGCGGTTAATATGGATGGGCTACCGCAAAGCAGGTTTGTGTGCGTACACCAATACCTGGTGCGCGCCCTGCCAGGAGAGAGATTGCTTAGTCTACGCCGAATAGGTTGGGACGCAGCTCGGCCGGAGAGAAATTGCCGGGAAACCGATAGATGGTTAAGAGTTTCACTTGCGTTTCCAACGGACGCTGCCGTCCTTCGAATCTTCAATCAGTATACCACGATCCGCGAGTTCTTTGCGGACGCGATCGGACGCGGCAAAATCGCGCCGTTGGCGCGCCGCCTGGCGCTCGGCGACCAGCTTTTCGATTTCAGCGTCGCTTGGGCCGCTGTCGGCTGGGCCAAAACCTAGCGCGCGGAGCTTTTCCGCATCGTTGTCGTCCATAATGGCGAAGATGCGGTCGAAATCAGCGAGAAATGTCTGGGCGGCGGCCACGTCCCCTTGCCGGAAGTCCCCTTTGTCGATGGCGATATTCGTTTCGCGCAGTAGATCGAACGCGGAGGCGAGCGCGCGGGCGGTGTTCAAATCGTCGGAGAGGCCTGCGTCGAATTCATCCGCAGCTTCAGCGATGCGGGCGGCCATGCCTTTCTGCTTTCCCGCCGGAAATTTACTCTGAGCCAGACGTGCTGCGAAGTTGCGCAAGCGTTCGACCGAGCTCGCCGCCTGCTGCAAGCCGTCAAACGTAAAATTGAGTTGCTTGCGGTACGGCACGCTGGCCAGCGCGAAGCGCAGCGCCGACGGCTTATATCCCTTCCCCAACAAATCGCGCAGGGTGTAGAAATTGCCCAACGACTTGGACATCTTCTCGCCTTCGACCAACAGATGCTCAGCATGCATCCAGTAGCGCACGAACGGCTTACCCGTTGCTCCTTCGCTCTGCGCAATTTCGTTTTCGTGATGAGGAAACGCGAGATCGATTCCACCGGTGTGAATGTCCAACGTCTCGCCGAGATACTTCATGGCCATCGCGGAACATTCGATGTGCCATCCCGGGCGCCCCTTTCCGATTGCGGTCTCCCAGAAATGCTCGCCGGGCTTCGGGGCTTTCCATAGCGCGAAATCTCGAGCACTCTCTTTTTCGTAGCGGTCCACATCCACGCGCGCGCCCGCCTGAATGCCGGCTACGTCAATATTTGAAAGCCTGCCGTAGTGCGGAAACTTCGCGATGCGGTAATAGATGGAACCTTCGCTCGGATAAGAGTAGGTCCTCTCCTGCAAGCGCTGGATCAGCTTGACCATGTCGTCGATATGGTCGGTAGCGCGAATCCAGTGCTCGGGCGCCTCAATGCTTAGAGTCTTGCAATCGTCGAAGAAAGCTTGCGCAAATTTCTGCGTGTAGTCGCGAATGCTTACGCCCGCAGCCGCCGCGTTCGCGATGATGCGGTCGTCCACATCTGTCAGGTTCATGACGTGATTCAGCTTGTAGCCGCGCAGTCTCAGGAACCGCCGAAGGATATCTTGAAACACAAAGGTCCGGAAATTCCCGATATGCGCGTAGTCGTACACCGTCGGCCCGCAGGTATACATGCGGACTCCATCGCTTTTTTGCGGGGAGAAGGCTTCGATCTTTCCGCCCAGCGTATTGTGAAACCTTATTTCGTGCATCACAGCCCAGACGGCGTTCTGCGCCGAGGGATAAACGTCAGATTGTATCTGAGGCTTCTAGACAGCCGCAATGAAGCTCTGGTCGGTGGTGTGTTGAATTGCGAAAGTGCGACCCAATAGGTCCGCATTGAGGGCCCGCACGGGCAGCGCGCAGCCGTCTATCGAGTCAGCGCCGCCCAGAGAAAGCACGCTTCGACCAACGGCGCGTGCATCTGGAAAAGAACTAACGAGCGTCCGCGTTACGAAATTGACGATGACCTTCGCGCTGGTTAGAGTCCTAGTTCTCACTCGAGAGGGGTAGCCATGAACCGCTTGCTTTCGGGCAGTGCAATTCTCGGACTTTTGGCGCTGTCAGGAGTCGCTGTTGCCCAAGAAAAGTCGGCAGGGGACGTCGCCAAGTTGCTTACACCGGAAGCAGCTCTCAACCTGCGTTCGATATCCGATCTGCAATTCTCTCCGGATGGCACGCGGGTTGCCTTCGTCGTCGCAGAACCGGCTAAAGGCGAGCGGCGCGCACGCCATATCTGGCTCTACGATAAAAAGTCGGGTGCTGTCCGGCAATTTACTTTCTCCGCGAAGGATGAAATCTTTCCACGCTGGTCCCCTGACGGAAAAGAACTCGCTTTTCTTTCCAACCGCGAAGAGCAGCAGCAGATTTATGTGATGCGCACGGATGGAGGAGAGGCTGCAGCTTTCACCAAGGGCAAGCGCAGCGTGCAGAGTTTTCTGTGGTCTCCTGACGGCAAGCAAATCGCTTTCCTCGCGCCCGATGCCAAGACCGACGCCGAGGAAAAAAAAGAAAAGGACAAAGATGACGCGCATGTCGTGGATAAAGAGGATAAGCAACCCAGATTGTGGTTGCTCACTGCGGCTACCGGCGAGACCAAAGGTTTGTCAGATCCCAAATGGAAGATCAGCGAACTCGCCTGGCTAACGACCGGCGATCGCATCGTCATCAGCGCCACGGAACGTCCGGAATCCGACCAGGAGACGCACCGTATTTTTTCGATTTCGATTCCTGACGGCTCGCGCAGGCTTGTCTTTGCGCCACACGGTCCTTTTCGTGACTTGCAAGTCTCCCCTGATGGCGTGACCGTCAGCTATATTGGTTCTCGAGTGGACGGTCCCTCGCCGCACGACCTGATACTTCTGGACATCAATAGGCGCGCAACGCGCAATCTCACTGGCGCGAGCCTGGATCGCGCGGTTCTTCAGCAACGCTGGACCAAGGACGGCTCCATGCTCGCGCTCTACACGGAGGGTTTCCGAAACAAACTGGTCGAGTTCTCTCCAGAAGGTATGAGCAAGAGTCGCGCCAATTCACCAGCAAGCAATGTGAGCACCTTTGCCGTTTCCGGGTCAGGCGACGTCGCCTTCGTGGGGCAGGGCGCGACGGCGCCCCCGGAGCTTTGGTTGTGGGATCAAACGAGCTCGCCTCGACAAGTCTCTCACCTCAATGATTCGTGGAAGCAGTACACGCTCAGCGCGCCCGAATTCTACAAGTACAAATCCTTCGACGGCCTCGAGATTGAAGCCGCGTTGCTTAAACCAGCGGGAGCCGATCCAAAAGTCGCGCTGCCTCTCATCGCCTTGATCCACGGAGGACCGACCGGCAATTGGCAAGAATCCATCGAAGTTTGGGGCCAGCTTCTGGCGACGCATGGATACGCGGTTTTTTATCCCAATATTCGCGGCTCCGTGGGCTATGGGCAGAATTTCGTCGAGATGAACCGCGGTGACTGGGGCGGCGCTGACTTCAAAGACGTAATGTGGGGCGTCAAGGATCTGATTAAGCGCGCAATCGCCGACCCCACCAGGCTTGGCATTGGCGGATGGTCTTATGGCGGCTATATGGCGGAGTGGGCGCTCACGCAGACGAACGATTTCAGGGTGGCCGTCTCCGGCGCAGGCCTCGCGAATTTGATTTCCGAGTATGGCAGCGAGGAGCATCCCTCTTACGACGAATGGTTCTACGGCGTTCCCTACGAGTCAGATAGCCTGGTGAAATATCTGAACAGTTCCCCGTTCACCCAGCTGAAAAATGTGAAGAGGCCGATCCTCATTCTTCAGGGCGAGGCCGACACCACAGATCCTCCCGGCCAAAGCCAGGAGTTATATCGCGGACTAAAACACTACGGCGCGGAGACCGAATTGGTCCTTTATCCACGAGAACCCCATGGTTTGCGCGAGGAGAAACATCTTGTCGATCGTCTCACTCGCATCCTCGCCTGGTACGACGCTCACTTGAAGTAGCTGGAATGTGCTGTGCGTTCTGTGCCGATTCGGATTGTGGGTCGGCGGCAATCCAATACAATCTGTTGGGTAGCCCTTTACACTCCTCGTTCCTCGTGGTAATCTTTTTTCCCGTACCGCCATCCACGCGCCAGGCGGCTGGGCCTCTGACTGAGAACCTGCCACACGTTTGTCTAAGCGACCGGAACCGGTCGACTTGTCGCCCGAAAGCCCTCCCCACGAGGATCAATGCGTCGTCTCTCTACGCGCGTTTTGCCTACGGCACTTGCTGTGTACGGGATATTCGCGGTCTGCATCGAAGATTTTGAGGTTGTGGAAGCGCGAAGTCGGGTTGGGGCAAACGCGAAGCGGCTTTCGTTAGGTGCAGCCGCCACGATTGACGACTAAAAGGGGACAACTTGCTTAAGCTGCGAAAAGTGGAAATCGTTGGCTTTAAGTCGTTCTGTGACCGCACCGTCGTCACCTTCAGCGGCTCCGGCACGACGTGCATCGTCGGGCCCAACGGTTGCGGCAAGTCTAACGTGGTCGACGCCATCTCCTGGGTTTTGGGTGAGCAGAGCCACAAGTCCCTCCGCGCCGAACGCATGGCCGATTGCATCTTCAACGGTACAACTAAACGGCCTCCCCTGGGTATGGCGGAAGTAACGATCACCATGGAGGACCCCGAGTTGGCCGAAGCCGCCCGCTTCGTACTCGAAGGTGCGTCGATAGCCGACGCGGACCCCGTTGACGGCGCAGCCCTGGAGGGCGGCCCAGTCGTACCAAGCAAGTTGGCCGCTACGGATGACCCAGACGCACAGATTCTCTCGCTGGCCCCCGCGCCGGCTTCCGCGTCTCAGCAAGAAGCCACTGGGGAGCAAGACTCCGCACCACAACCTGAAGATGGATCAGCCGGTGCTCCCGAATTCTTGAAAGGCAAACGCCGCAAGAAGGGCGGCGACAAGCCCGTCCTCGCCTCCAGACCGGGAGAAGTAATAGTCACGCGCCGCCTGTACCGCTCCGGCCAAAGCGAATATCTGATCAATGGGCGCATCGCCCGCCTCCGCGATATTCAAGAAATGTTCATGGGCGTAGGTCTCGGCCCAGATTCCTACGCAATCATCGAACAAGGTCGCATCGGCCTTATCCTCTCTACCAAACCGATGGAGCGCCGCGCCATCATCGAAGAGGCCGCCGGAGTCACGAAATTCAAGACCAAGAAGCGCCTCGCGGAAGCCAAACTCGAATCCTCGAAGCTCAATCTTGCCCGCGTAAACGATATCGTCGTCGAAGTTGAGAAACAGCTAGGCTCGCTAAAACGCCAAGCCTCAAAAGCCCGCCGTTACGCGGAAATTCGTGAGCAGATGCGTGGCATTGTCCGCCAGATGCTGGCCGGGAAAGCTCGCGAATTGGATGCGGAAGCAGAACGCATCGCCAAGCAGCTCGCCGAACTCACCGCTGCCGAAACGCAGCGCGCACAAACCATCCACCAACAAGAAAGCGATCAGGACCGCCTCAACCAGCGCATTTACGAACTGGATGCAGAAATTCGCCAGAATCAAAATGTGTTGAACGCCACCGCGCTCGAAGTCGATCGCACCGAGAACCGCATCAATTTCAATCAACAACGTGCCGCCGAGCTCGGCTCGCGGCGCACGCAAGTCTCCGCCGAAATGGCCGAAGCCGCGGCGCAGGTGGCGGAATGGGAAGCCCGCAGCACGGCCCAGCAGCTTGCAGTGACTTCGCTGCGCGAAGAGTCCAGTGTTCTCTCAGAACGCTCGGACGTGCTTGCGATCCGTGCGGAATCTCGCGCCAACCAGATTCACGAATCCGAAGCGCGCATCGAAGCGCTCCGCCGCTCTGCGTCAGAAGCCGGCGAAAGCCTGCTACGTCTGCACGGCGAACAAAAGCAGGCCGAAGAAGCCCTCGTCCATTACCTGGAATCGCTTCACAAACGCGAAGCGAGTGAGCACGAGCTGCTCGAGACTTCCATTCGCATGCGCGACGAAGCCGATCAGGCGGCCTACGACTGGGAAGCCGCAAGCGGGCAACTCCATGCGCTGACCCTAAATGCAGCCACTCTGCAAACGCGCATCGCGACGCTGCGTCAGCAACGCGAGGCAACCACGCAAAAGGCGGACGTGCTCCGCGATTCGCTGTCTGGCGTTCGAGCCCGGCATGCGACGCTCACCCAAATTCTCAACGACCGCTCTTACACCGCCGACGCTGTCCAAAAGCTGTTCGCCGCCAACGAACGTGGGGGCGGCCAGAGCTTTCATGCGGTCGGAGTTCTCGCGGACTATGCCGAAGTCGAAGAACAGCACGAAGCGGCCATCGAGCAATACCTTCGCGACGAACTGGAGTACATCGTGGTCGAAACCTATGACCACGCTCGCGCTGGCGTTTCCCTGCTCCGCGATGAAGTCGGCGGCCGCGCCACGTTCTTCGTCGATTCGCTGCGCAATCTGCGCCTGGCCGAATACGAGCCGATCATCAACTTCCGCATCGAAGATGGCGTGATCTCCCGCTTGGACAAACTGGTGAGCTTCCGCGATCCGCTCGGCGCCGCCGCCAAACAATTTCTTCCGCGCCTGCGCTCGGCCTATTTGACGGATGGCACAGCGGCCGCCGAGACGCTGGCGCGCGACAATCCCCAGTTCGCCTTCGTCGCGCCCGACGGCACCTGCTATCAAGGCCGCATGGTTACTGGCGGCCGCGCGGACGAAGCCGGTCCGCTCGGCATGAAGCGCGAACTGCGAACTCTCGACGCTGAAGTATTGCAACTCGAACACGAAATGAGCGAAACACAAGCCGCGCTCGGACAAGTAAGCACCGACCTTCGCGAAGCGGAACTATCCCTCGAACAAATCACGGTCCAGCAGCGCGACGCCGAGCGCAGCGTCTTCTCCGCGACGCACCGCCACGAGCACATGCAAAGTGAACTGGCTCGGCTTGGCCTGGAATTAGCTGTTTGCCAGAACGAGCTCTCGCGCCTGCGCAAAGACTCTGAAGACGCAAAAATGCGTGCCGCGCGGGCGAAGAACCAACACGCTGCCGCAGCAATCAGTCGCGCGGACGCGGAAACCGAAAGTGCCCGTCTCGTCGATCAACTCGCAGAGCTTCGCGGCTCGGTTCAAACGGAGCACAACGAACTCGCCACTGCCCGCGCCGAACTCGCCGCCCTGAACGCCCGTTTTTTTGCGGCTGAAGCCCTCGCATCCCGTTTGCAAGAAGAGCGCGCGGAACTCGATCGGCGCGAAACCGCGCTGTTACAGCAGGAATCCTCGATTTGGGATGAAACCACCGCGCTCACGAAGCAAAGCGAAGAACTCTCGCAACAGCTCGAAGGCCTCCGCGGCGAAAAACTTCGACTGGAAGTGCGCCAGCGCCAGCTTGAGCAGGAATGGGAGGCCGGCCGCACCCGCGTCACGCAAATGGAAGACCATCTGCGCATGGGCCGTCAGTCGCTTCAGGAGCTTCGCGAACAGCGGAGCCACGCGGAAGTGGATCACGCGCGCAACGACTCCGACCGCCAGCATCTCCGCGAGACCTGCATGACCGAGGTCAACGCGCAACCCGAGGATCTGATCGCCACCGAAGTCGCCTTCATGACCGGCGAAGAACTGGCCACCGCCGAGACGAATTACCGCGAGATGAAGCAGCGCATCGAGGCTATGGGCCCCGTCAACATGATGGCTCTTGAAGAGTTCAATGAGTGCGAGCAGCGCTTCACCTTCCTAACGCGCGAACGCGACGACCTGCTCAAATCCATCGCCGACACGCAGCAAGCCATCGCGGAACTCGACCTGGTCTCGCGCGAAAAATTCGAGCACGCCTTCAACGCCATCAACCACAACTTCTCCGACGCTTTTCACACCATCTTTGGAGGCGGAATGGCGGAAATGCGCTTGACCGAGGTCGATAGCTCGGGCGACGCCGGCATCGACGTGGTTGCATCGCCTCCCGGTAAACGCATGCAGAACGTCCTCCTGCTTTCCGGCGGAGAAAAAGCAATGACAGCGCTCGCTCTGCTCATCGCCATCTTCCGCTATCAGCCGAGTCCCTTCTGCATCCTCGACGAAGTAGACGCGCCGCTCGACGAAGCCAACGTCGGCCGCTTTACGCGCCTCGTCGGCGACATGAGCGGCCAAACGCAATTCATCATCGTCACCCACAACCGCAAAACCATGGAGACCGGGTCGGTCCTTTACGGCGTCACGATGCAGGAGCCAGGCGTCTCCAAACTCGTCAGCGTGCGCTGGGAAGGCGACCAGGCGCCCGCCCCCAAACAGAAAGCAGCGTCTGCGGCCTAAACAGTCCGCGGCAAGTATGTCACTCGCAGCTATCTTGCGCCTTCACTCCAGCCCAGACTGATCGGTTCTTTTTCGCTCGACTCCGAGGACAACAAAGGCGTCGTCCGCAGTCTGTTCGTCATTGCGAGCCAGCCGGGCGAAAAGCTCCAGCCTGAGTTTCTCTGGATTCATCTTTCGGAGACCGCAACAGATGAAGAGTTGTTTCGTCTCCTAGACCGCGGCGACTTGTTTGGAAACGGCCAGGACGAAGTCGTTCGAAAACTCGTTTCCTTGCATAGGCAATCGCATCGATACTTGATTCTTCGCAGAACCACAGACACTGCGCATTGCGAACAAATCTTTAGAACAGAGCCGCTTGGCTGTTCGTCGTAAGCACGTTAAAAATAGATCCTTCGCCGCACAATTCCTTCCACTAATTTCCTCTACGCACTGCTTTCCCTCGACGGAGCACTGCGCTAGAATGCTCGGCACCTTTGGGGAGAAACTTTTCCGTGGCTGCAGGTCCTGTGACTCGCATCATTCAAGAAACGCATTTCGCCGGTCTCACTCCCGCGGCACGCGGAAAGGTCCGCGACATCTACGATCTCGGTGATAAGTTGCTCATTGTCGCGACAGATCGCCTCTCCGCGTTCGATGTTATTCTTCCCACGCCAATTCCCGACAAGGGCCGCGTCCTTACGCAACTTTCGCTCTTCTGGTTCGATCTTCTGAAGGACGTAGTTCCCAATCACGTGCTAAGCGCCACAGACTTCCCCGCCCCCTTCGACGCCTATCGCGACGACCTCGCCGGACGTACCATGGTCGTGCGCAAAACCCGGCCGCTGCCTATCGAATGTGTCGTCCGCGGCTATGTTTCCGGCTCAGGCTGGAAGGATTACAAAGCGACGAGAAAAATCTGCGGGATCGAACTTCCCGCAGGTTTGCGCGAATCCGATCGTCTGCCAGGACCCATCTTCACTCCGGCCACCAAAGCCGCCACCGGGCACGACGAAAACATTTCCTTCAAGCAAGCTGCGTCCCTGATCGGCAATGATCTCGCCGAGCGCGTTCGTACCATCAGCATCGAGATTTATAGACGCGCCGCAGCCTATGCCGAGCCCCGAGGCATTCTCCTGGCCGATACCAAATTCGAGTTCGGCGTTGTCAACAACACTCTAGGCTCGCGCGACGCGGCCAATTCCCTAATGTGGATTGACGAAGCACTCACTCCAGACTCCTCGCGCTTCTGGCCCGCCGCTCAGTACCAACCGGGCGGCCCTCAGCCCTCTTTCGACAAACAGTTTGTGCGCGATTACCTCGAGCGAATCCGCTGGCCCAAAACCCCGCCCGGCCCGGAACTTCCGCCCGACGTCGTCGCCGTTACGCGTGGCAAATACCGGGAGGCTTATCGCGTCCTGGCAGGGCACGAGTTAGACCAATAGCGGCAAACCGGCCTTGAACAAACTGATACAAATTCTGCGGAGCGTGCGATCGTGAAAGATCAACTCGAGGGACTTATCATTCAAATGGTGGACCGGGGCATCCTGTTCGACGAGGCTGTGGGAGAATTCGAAAAGCGGTTCATTAAGCGCGTACTGGACCGCGCTAATGGTAACCAGTCTCGCGCCGCGCAGGTCCTCGGCATTCACCGCAACACGCTGAGCCGCAAGATCGATGAATACAAGCTAGCTTTCAGAAATCACCACGCCGCTAAAGCAATTCGTCACCAGTAAAGCGAAGAGGCAGGCAAATCTCTAGTAAGGTACAGCATAGGCTGTGCTCCAGCCGCGAAGCTCCTTCTTCGGACTCCCACCCCCAAAACAACCTAGCGTCCAAAAAAAGACGGCTCCCCGGCAAGACAGACCGGAGAGCCGCCCGTAATCTGTAAACTAACTAGTTGTTGGCCTTTCCTGATGGCCTCTTCTTCGCAGGGGTCTTCTTCGGCCCGCCCTTTTCCTTCGGGATGTCCTCCTCGTTCACCTTGCCCTTTTCCCAATGCAGCATGAACGCCGGGTCCGGATCATAGGAAACTAGCGTCCCGGTGAAGTGAATCGCGCTGTCCTTCTCCACTCGTGCCACTTCCGGCTGGCCCACTATTTTCACTTCCATGTTCGCCGTAGTCGCGGCATCGAACTCCGCATCGCTGGTCACAAAGGCGACCTTAAGCACGATGGGGTCTCCAGGAACGTTTTCAATGACCTTGCCAGGCACGCCAGGAAATTCCAGACCGCAAGACGCCAGCCAGGTGACTTTAGCCTTGTCCCCGCCGGCTTTTAGGTCTGCTACGACCGAAGCGATCGTCATGTCCTTGCGGGCTGCATCCAGATCAGCGCTGCTCGGCAGGCTATAGCTCGCCGGCCGATCCGCTGAGCTGCCTGCAAGTTGCAAAAGCTCAGCCAGTTCCGCATCGATCAGGTTGTCGCACGCGACTTGCTGATAATTCTGAATGAGCTTTTTCAAATAATCCTTCACTTTGGCGGACTGCGCTTGCGTCGAGCCCTTCGCTGTGACGGCGCGAGCGATCGCCCAGAACGCATCCATGTGCTGAGGCGGTGTCAGCGCCTCATATGCCAGCCCCAAGCGATAACTCGTCACCCCGTCGTCTGGATTCAGTGCCAGCACGGCCTTATAGAACGGGATCGCCCCAGCATAGTCCTTTACGTTCACAGACGCCTGCGCAGCAGTCCCGTTGAAATAAATCTGAATCTGCTTTTTCTGTGCGGCGAACGCATCATCCGTCATGTTGTCCGGTTTTTTCACCGCATCCAAAGCCTTTAGGCCAGCGACCGCCGCGTCTCGCGAAGGCTTTGCATTGGCAGGGTCAGCGCCCCACGCTTGCTGTGCTGTGCTGAGTGCGTTGTACGCAAAGCAGTGCGCGTATAGCGCTTGGTACTGCACCCCCGCATCGACCTTGTCTCCGAGCCCGATAACTTTGTCCGAGTAGTCGATCACCTTCTGATAGTTCTTCAACTGCCCGTACGCTTGTACATAGAGCGGGTAGACGTAGATCAGCAAAGCAGAGTTCGGATACTTCGAAACAAAATCATCCAGCAATTTGATCTGTTGCGCGGGGTTCTTCTCGGCGGCGGCAGCCTGATAGGCGTTGTACTCCGCCATGGTATACGGCTGCTTCCCTTGGCCGGCATCCTGCGCTCCGCCTGCCGGCGCTTGCGGCTGCGCCATGACAATCAGCCCGTTCCCCAAAATCAGGCAAAGCGCCGCGACCATCGCGAGGCCTGCCACTTTGCGTGTTCCACTCATTCCCACTCTCCTCGCACAAGTTTCAAATCTCGATTTCTCTTGCTCGTTTTACCCACACTGCCTCTACCAATAATTGCGACACTCCAAAAACTTGGGAATTATAGGAAAAGCCCCGGTGTGTCCGCAAGCCGTCATCGCAGGATAATTTGGAGTGCCTATGGAAGTGTTCCATGTGCCTGCTAGCGCCTCACGTCTTCCCAACGCACCTTTGAGGATGCCAAGCCATGGGGGAACTGCTTAGACTCCTGGATGCTAAGATGAGTTTCGCACAAAAAAGGTGGCAAGCGAGAGGAAGAATTCAAATGCCTCAAAAAAATACCGTAAATACACTAGACCGCAATAGCTCGCCGCCATTCCATGGGACCGTTGCCCTTGTTACTGGTGCCAGCCGCGGTATTGGCCGTGCCATCGCACTGCGCCTCGCCAAGCTCGGTGCGGCGGTGTCCATCTGTGGCCGCGATGCGCAAGCCCTTACCGCGTCCGAGGCGGAACTAAAGAAGTTGGGTGCGCCAGTCTATTCCCAGATCGCCGATGTCTCGCAATCCAGAGACGTAACTGCCCTGGTAGACAAAACGCGAGCCGCCCTGGGTCCCATCTCCATCCTGGTTAACAACGCCGGCCTCGGACTGTTCGGTCCGACGCACGAAAAAACCGAAGCCGAGTGGGACCGCGTCCTGAACAGCAATCTCAAGAGCGCCTTTCTGGCCTCTCGCGCAGTCGCCCCCACGATGATCCAGCGCGGTGGCGGCGATATCATCAACATCAGCTCTCTTGCGGGCCGCAATGCCTTCGCAGGTGGCGGCATCTACTGCGCCTCCAAGTGGGGCCTCCAGGGCCTCTCCGCCTGCATGGCCGAAGACCTGCGCGGGTATGGAATCCGCGTCAGCGTCATCTGCCCTGGCAGTGTGGCCACCGAATTTTCCGGTCACAACCGCAAAGATCCCTCCAAGGTGCTTTCTCCGGAAGATGTAGCTCATGCCGTGGAAATGATTGTTACGCAAAGTCCGCAAAGCTTCCTGAGCGAAATCCAGCTCCGCCCGCTCCACAAGCCCTAAGCGCGCAGTATGCTGCGCCTTAACTTGCCCGGGCGTACTGATCGATGGACCTGTTTCATCGCCTCGCTATCCTGCTGGGCTCTACCGTTTCTCGGTTCCCAGGGACGCTGAGAAATGCAACCGCTGGGGTTGCGCGGTTCTTTGGGGACCCTTCGTCAATTATTTCCTCTTGACATTAGTCGTCATAACAACTATCGTATCTCCATGAGTCGCCGCGCTGGCCACGCCGGTCTTCCCAGCGAAGACCGTATGTTCATCTCCCTACAGAAAATCGCCGATGCACTCGGCCTCGAGGTCGAGCAGCTCCTCAAGCCTCACGGCCTGACCGGCACGCAGTACAATGTTCTCCGTATTCTTCGCGGCGCCGAATCTGAGGGCCTCCCCTGCAGCGCCATTGGCGAACGTATGATTTCTCACGACCCGGACATGACCCGCCTCCTCGACCGCATGGAAAAGCGCGGCCTCATCTCCCGCGCCCGCCAGACCGACGACCGCCGCGTCGTCAAAACCCGCATCACTTCCGCGGGTCTAAGTCTTTTAAAGAGTCTCGATCAGCCTGTTCGCGAGCTTCACAAGCGTCAGTTCGGCCACCTGCCCGCTGCACGCTTAAAGACTCTCGCCGAGCTGTTGGAGGAAGTCCGCGCTCGCGGACCGGAGTAAAGGCAGCAAAACCAAAATCTGCTTAAAACGCAGCACTCGCTAAAGGAGGCAACAACCATGGGCCACTTCTTCTCTCGTATTGCAGTCACCGCCGGATTGGCAGCAGCTCTTTCCCTGCCCGCCGCTGCGGCAACTTCCACTTGGCAAATCGACCCCGCGCATTCGTCAGCACAATTTGCAGTCAAGCACCTGGCAATCTCCACCGTGCGCGGCGCTTTTACGAAAGTAAATGGCACTGTCCAGTTGGATGACAAGGACATCACCAAATCCAGTGTGGATGTCACGATTGACGTTAATTCCGTGGACACGCGTGTCCCGGACCGCGACAAGGATCTACGCAGCGATCACTTCTTCGACGCCGAACACTTCCCCACAATCACTTTCAAGTCCAAGCGCGTCGAACAAGTGGCACCCGGCAAGCTCAAAGTCACCGGTGACCTGACCATGCACGGAATCACAAAGGAAGTCACCCTGGATGTGGAGGGTCCTACCGCTCCCGTCAAAGATCCCTGGGGCAACCAACGCATCGCCATCAACGCCACGACGAAGATCAACCGCCAGGATTTTGGCGTGAAATGGAACGCCACCATGGATAACGGCGGTGTCGTCGTGGGCGACGAAGTTGCCATCACTATCGACGCCGAATCGGTGCAGAAGGCCGCCAAGTAACTACAGCAAGTACCGACGAGCGCATTTCCCTTTAGCAGTCTCGTCGGAAGATGCTGCCTGCTCCCATGGCGAGGACAGAGTTCTCTTCGCCATGGGAAAGGTCCTATGAACACATCCCTCCCTCGCGCATGTATCTGTCACGCGCTCTCATTCATCAAACTGCTGCACCACGCGTAAGGAAAAAACCAATGCAGAAACCAGCTCCAACAAATTTTCCCGTACACGACCTTATCCGCGATCGCTGGAGTCCACGCGCTTTTGCGAGTAAGCCTGTCGAACCCGCCATTCTCGCCAGCCTATTCGAAGCCGCACGATGGGCTCCCTCCAGCAACAACGAGCAGCCCTGGGCCTACCTTGTGGCTACGAAGGACGACAGGGAAAGCTTCGCGAAGACTCTTAGCGTTCTCGTGGAATTTAATGCCGCGTGGGCCAAAGATGCGCCCGCGCTCGCTATCGCGGTCTCGCGGCGCAGCTTCCAGAACGGCAAGCCAAACCGTAACGCTTTCTACGACACGGGTGCCGCCACCGCCCTGCTCAGCGTGGAAGCCACTGCGCGCGGCCTCGCCGTTCACCAAATGGCTGGCTTTGACGACGCCAAAGCTAAGCAAGTCTTCGAAATTCCCGAGGACTGTGAGCCCATCGCCGCCATAGCTATCGGGTATCCCGGCGATCCGGAGTCGCTCAATCAAAAACTTCGCGATCGCGAGGTTGCTCCGCGAACACGCAAACCTCTAACCGAATTTGTCATGTCGGGCCGCTGGGGGCATACTTCTCCTATAGTCTCTCAATAGCCGTTAGCAAAAGTCACAGAGGACCCGCCTCGGCCACATGCACCGCACGCTCGAATTTCTGCTCCATCACGGCTACGTGGTCTTACTCGCCTGGGTCTTCGCCGAACAGGCTGGAGTTCCCGTGCCTTCGCTTCCGCTTCTGCTCGCCGCAGGCGCCCTGGCAGGTTCACATCAGCTGAATATCTTTGCATCGCTTTTTGTTGCGGCGTTCGCTGCGGTCTCCGCCGATTCGATCTGGTATCAGCTTGGCCGCCACAAGGGCATCAAGGTCCTTCAGTTCCTTTGCAAAATCACCATCGAGCCGGATTCCTGCGTCCGTCGCACCGAGGGAGTTTTTTCCAAGCAGGGTGCCCGCTCTCTGATCCTTGCCAAGTTTATTCCCGGCCTGAGCACGGTCGCGCCTCCGCTGGCAGGTATTTTCCACATGCGTGCGCGCCGCTTTCTCCTTTTTGATGCTGCCGGTTCGCTTCTCTGGGCCGCCACTTTCCTCGGCGTGGGCTACGCTTTCAGCGGCGAGATCGAGCGCATCGCCGAACGTGCTGCCTCGCTCGGCGGATGGCTCGTCGTCATCCTACTCGGCCTGCTCGCGTCCTATATCGGTTACAAATTCGTAGCGCGCAGACGCTTCCTGCGTGAACTTCGCATCGCGCGCATCACCGTCGAAGAATTAAAGCAAAGGCTCGACGCCGGCGAAGAAGTCGTCATCGTCGATCTTCGTCATTCCATGGATTTCGAAGCCGACCCCGAAACCATTCCCGGTGCTTTCCGCATGGACGCCAAGGAGCTCGAGGAAAAAAACGATCGTCTGCCTCGCGATCGCGAAATCATTCTCTATTGCACTTGACCAAACGAAGCCACCAGCGCCCGTGTGGCGCTGCTCCTCAGAAAGCAAGGCATCAAACGCATTCGTCCCCTCGAGGGTGGCCTCGATGCCTGGCGCGAACACAAATATCCGGTCTCCAATAACAAACTCACGCAAATTTCCGCTCAGATTTAGATTGGCAGCTCTGGATATACAACCGTGGACTTACAACCGCGGCAGGACAATCCCCTCCTGCGCCTGATACTTCCCCTTCTTATCCTTGTAGCTCACTTCGCAATCTTCATCGGACTCAAAGAAAAGCACCTGGCACAACCCTTCATTCGCATAAATCTTCGCAGGCAGCGGCGTGGTATTGCTGATCTCCAGCGTCACAAACCCTTCCCACTCCGGTTCAAACGGCGTCACGTTCACAATAATTCCGCACCGCGCATACGTCGATTTCCCCAAACAAATCGTCAAAACATTCCGCGGTATCCGGAAATACTCCACCGATCGAGCCAGCGCAAAAGAATTCGGCGGAATCAGGCACGCGTCACCTTTGAAGGGAACCAGTGACCTCGGATCGAAATGCTTGGGATCAACAATCGTCGAATTCACATTCGTAAAAATCTGAAATTCGTCCGCCACGCGGATGTCGTAGCCATACGAGGAAACTCCATAGCTGATCACGCCCTCGCGCACCTGCCGGTCCGTGAACGGCTCGATCATCTTGTGTTCCAGCGCCATTTTCCGGATCCAGCGGTCTGGCTTAACGGACATCCATGCCTCCTTATTCATCAATCAGAATTTGCGGCGCCAAAGGAAACACGCCAAAAGGAAAGACAGTGTAGTTTACCCATCCCGTCTTGACAACCTACGCCTCACCCTCTAGCATTTGCCACTGAAGCGGGAGGCGCGTGTGATCAAGCTGGACATCGTGAATGCGGTGGTGACCAAAACCCTCATCAGCCGCACCAAAGCCGAGCAAGCCGTCGAAACTGTCTTCGAATCCCTCAAGCAAGCTCTCGGCCGCGGCCAGCGCATCGAACTCCGCCGCTTCGGCGTATTCAGCGTCAAGCCACGCAAAACCGGCATCGGCCGCAATCCTCGCACCGGCGAAGAAGTCAGCATCCCCCCCGGCAAAGCCGTCCGCTTCAAACCCGGCAAAGAACTCCAAGGCATCGAAGCCGTAAAAAAGGCGTAGCATAGTTCTGACGCCTGATAAGCTCTCCATACCGCAAAGCTTGTATAGGCACGTTCCTCTTGTCCCTGCTACCGTAGGCAGACAGCCCGCCTGAGAGGAAGATGCTGCCAGCTCTTTTTCTCCAAGGAGAACTAAATTTATGAAATGGTCCCCCGGTGGCGAGAGCCAAGACATCGAAGACCGTCGCGATGAAAGTGGAGGCGGTGGCTTTCAATTCGGCGGCTTCCACATGGGCATTGGTGGCGCGCTCATTCTCCTTATCCTTAGCTTCATTTTCAGAACCAATCTGTTTACCCTGCTTGGCGGCGGGACTGGAGGTTCCGGTACCACCTTGAGCCAGCCCGACCCGGCTCGCGACGAAGCCGAGAAGCCGCTGGTTCAATTCGTCTCGTTCGTACTCGATGACACGCAAAAAACTTGGATGCAAATTCTCCCGCAGCAGACCAACACCTCGTATCGTCACGCCAAGCTGGTCCTTTTCCGCGACGTCACTCAGTCCGGCTGCGGCGGCGCGGCGTCCGCCACTGGCCCTTTCTATTGTCCCGAAGACGAAAAGGTCTACATTGATCTAGGCTTTTTCGACGAACTGAGCCGCCGATTCGGAGCGCCCGGGCAATTCGCTCAAGCGTATGTTCTCGCTCACGAACTCGGGCATCACGTTCAAAAACTGCTGGGAATTGAAGGTAAAGTGCATCAACTTCAAGAAAGCAATTCACGCCAGGCGAACCCGCTCTCCGTGAAACTGGAACTCCAAGCAGACTGTTTTGCTGGTGTCTGGGCGCATTCCACTCAACAACGTGGCCTGCTCGAAAGCGGAGACGTGCAATCCGCGCTGGGCGCCGCCTCCGCCGTCGGTGATGACCACTTGCAAAAAATGTCCACCGGCCATATCAGCCCGGAATCGTTCACCCATGGCTCTTCCCAGCAACGCACGCACTGGTTCAAAGCCGGCCTGGATAACGGTACCATCGCAGCCTGCAACACTTTCGGCCAGTCCGAGTAAGTCGAACGCCAATTGTCTCCGACAGCTATGTGCAGCCGCTGTCAGCCGCTGCCTGCTGGTGCTAGTCCTTGTACGGATCGAATTCGTCCGCGCCAGCCATCGCCACTCCAACGGGCGTGAGCGTGTGCAAGATGCGAATACTCCTGCCATGTTCGGCAAGAACCTCTGGCAATCGTTTATAGCAATCGGGCGATTCATCTAATCCCGCCCCGCGCAATTCGACATTCGACTTCCGCAGCCAGCCATTCATCATTTCCTGGGTGACTTTTCCTGCTCGCTTCACCTTTCCCGTCTTCTTATCCATCCTTCCCTTTGCTTCCATTCGTCCCATCACTCTTCCGGCGCCATGAACCGTGCTGTACATCGAATACTTGGCCTCGTCGTTTTCGATCCCTTCCAGAATCACCGACGTTTCGCCCATCGTCCCACCCACAAAACCCTTTTGACCAGGAAAAGCAGGCGTTGCTCCTTTGCGCACCACCCATAGTTCTTCCTCGCCGTGTGTCTCGCGCCACGCAAAATTGTGATGATTGTGCACCTCTTCCAAAATGGACGCGCCCAGCAAAGCAGCCACCTTTTCGCAAACCCAATCGCGCCCGGCGTATGCATATTCCCCGCCAAGCTGCATGCACTGAATGTATTGCTCGCCTAGATCACTCTCGGCCGAGATCACACAGGGCTCCACGTCCATTCCGTCCGCTGCGCCAGCCTTCTTCAAAAACCAAGTCGCAATCTTGTGCCCCAGCCCTCGAGATCCGAAATGAACTCCAATCCATACGCGATCCTCTTCGTCCGTAAACAAATCCACATAGTGATTGCCAGAACCGACCGTGCCGAGCTGTTGACGAGCCATCTCTTTCAAGGGAGCTGCGGCCTCGCACTTCCATGTGCGCGAATCAAAGAGCGCGTGATCTACTCGTTCCGCATTGCGGCGTCCCACGCCAAAGCTAATTGTCTTCCACACGCCGTCCATGATCTCTCCGATGCTTCCTCGGAGAGCAGCGCCAGGCATGTCCAGCAGCACCGCTTTGTTGCCGCAGGCAATGTCGAAACCCACGCCGCTAGGACTGATCGAGTCTCGGTACGCCACCACGCCGCCAATCGGCACGGCATAACCCTTGTGATGGTCAGCCATCAACGCGACTCGATCGGCGCTTTTCGCACAAGTCTTGATCTGGCGGACAGCCCCCTCATCGGGAGGGCCCCAAATGGGGATATCGTCAATAATTTGCATATTGTCCTCGGGAAGGCGATGCCGAATTCTACTGGGCTAGCCCGTTAAACCCAAACCCTCTTAACCGGCAAGCCGCGACACCTTCCTCCGTCGGCGCGTTTCCCCGTCGCGCAAATAGGAACCAGCCTGATTGTGCTGTGCTCGTGAAGCCTTGCCGATCTTTCGAACTCGGCTACTGCAGCCGCGGCCACGCCTTGCATTCCCCCGCGGCGCCCGGTGGAGCTAGCGATTCGCCCGTTTTGTAGCGAATCACTCCGTCAGAAGTCGAACAAAAACTTCTTGTTCCGGTGTTGCTGTCCATCGGAATAGCCACGATCATATATTCCTTGCACGGCAGTTGCTTACAGACCGTTGTAACTCGGAAGCGGTACCCGGACTTCGTACACCATGCGTCACCGGTGCAGCTTGCATTGGCCAAGCTCTCGTCAAGAAGGCTGGCGTGCTCCGGCGATTCCGCGTTACCTCCGCGGGAATCGGACCCTAGCTTGGCCAGGTCCTGCGCAAAACCACGCCGTGGGTACGTCGCTGCATAAGTAACCTGTGCGACATTCACCGAGCGTGAGTTCCCGACCGCGCTCGCCTCATTGGCAGCCATTCTCGAACGCAACAAATTGGGAATCGCCACCGCCGCCACGACCATCACCGCACCGAAGTCATAAGCGCCACCACCACTCACCTCGCGAATCGCGCTCTCCTCGCCGTAAGCACTGACCACCGCGGGCATAACCCCTTTCACAGCACGCTCAAGCGTCTCGCCCATCTCAGGCACCACCTGCCGCAGCTGCATCGCCATGATCGCGCTAGGATTGTGGTAGAGCAACGCCGAAGCCTCCAAGGTGTGCCCCGGAAACAGCGACGCCAGAAACGTTTTGGACTCTCCCAGCGATTCACCCGTCTTGTGCAGGCGCACTGCCTCAGCAACGCTTTCTCGGCTTGAAGCGATTATCAAGTTTCCATCCACAAACGTGTAGCTGATCTCGGTCGGAGGCGTCGAGGAAGGAATTCGCACGGTAGTGTAAGTCTCCCCGCCTTCTTCGAGTTTCACCGGCTCGATATGCCCCGCGGCCAGCAAGGTATTCAGTGTTCGCTGCAGATGGCCGACATCTCGAACGCTCAGGATCCCCTTCCACACCGGCTTCGCTGCCGTAACACTGTCCAATTCCAGTGTGACTTCGCCTCCCAAAGTGCTTAGCAGATCGTCCTTCACACTAAGTTTCAACATCTGTTCGAAAGCCGGCAGCGACGCCAACGGACTCGAAGTCGAGCTGCTGTACATCTCCTTCACGTCTTCAAATATCTGCACTGGATTCGCAAGCCGGACTGTTCCTGCCAACATCGCTTTCGGAGAAACAAACTCCATGCCCGTCAAGAGCCCGGGTTTTGCCAGCCATGCCGCTGATCCATGCCGCGGCGAGTTAAAGCTCAGCTCTGTTTGACTGACGGCCTGTGCGCCCGCGCCCTTGTGTTCCCAAACCAAATACTTCACGTCGGCAAATCCGCTGCGATGGAAACTTGCGTCCTGCCTCATCTGCCCCGGAGCCTGATCCAGGATTTTCTGTAGATCAGCAGCCGCCAAAAGCGTCACTCCCCCTTCGTACTCCTTTAATACCCTACGACCAAAAGGAGTTGCAGGAAACTCCTGGCTATGACTTGCCAGCCGGCCGTTAAACTTCCGCAGCGTCGCCAGGTCCATGGCCGCGACAACGTAATCGGGCCTCACCAGTACAACTAGTTTCTGCCCCTTGCCCTCGTCCTTCGCGGACGCAAGTTCCTGCAGGTCTAGTACGCGTAAGTCCTGCATCGATTCGCGGCCGGGTTCATTAATCATTTCCTGAAGAAATCTCTTCAGTCCTGGCTTCCGGACCTCCGCAACCATAAGCATTTCCGGATCCGAGCCTTCGAACGATCCCGATACAACAATTTCGTCGCCCATGTATTGTTGGAGTTGTGCAATCTTCTCGAGGGATTCCTCGAGCTTGGGGCCGGCCACAGCCAATCCTCCATGCTGCCACCAATCGCGCAGTACGGCGCTCTCCTGCAGTTCCTGCCGGAAAATCTTCAGCGCCTGAGCTGCCACGTCCCCGTAGTTGGAAATAGCGGCATAGCACATCGTCGTTTCCGGCAAAAGGGGCAACAAACGGCTCTCGCTCCGTGCCGCGGGATACTGAATATCGTGCTGCAGTTTCTCAACGAGCTTGCCGAACTCCGGCAGCAATTCCGGATATTTGTTCAGCTGCTGAGACCACGGCGTGCCGGCCGTGGCTGACGAGGCCGTCTTCGCCTGGGGATAAGCTGGAGCCACAAGAAAAACCCCGGCAATGCCAACTGCGCATCGCAGAAAGTAACGCTGTTTTTGCCGCAAGATTTGGGCGAATCTCATCGGTTTCTCCCTCCGTCGGGAGTAATTTAGAATAATCTGGGCCTCAGCCATCGCCATCACGACATCCATCGAACCGTGCTGCTAGAGTCACTGTCCACTCGGACAGTCTGCCTTTCTGCTACAACGCGTTAAAACGGCCCCAGTACGATGGATCCAAAAAGGCTTGTCAGGGTTTGCAGCTAACCAGATGCTGTCCCGCCACAGTCAAGAGTTCGTGTATTTCACTCGCTGGCGCAAACTCCTAAAACTGTGCTGTACTGGTGTTTGTAAATCTTTTCCGGGCTTCCGAACTCCTTGTGAGCACACCACCTTCAGATCCCACAGTCGACACGCTCCCTGGCCCCAATGATTGGAGCGCACTTCCTCCACCCGCAAGGTTCTACGTGCCGGTTCTCCAGCGCCCGTCTCTCAAATCACTGATCCTCGCCGTGGCGCTCTTTCTCCTCACGCTCGGCACTTGCCTTGCCGCCGGTACTCAATTCGCCGTCGCCTACGCCAACCAGCAAGCCGCTTCGCTCGACGAATTCCTCCGCGCCTTCACTCTTTTCTACAAGGATCCCGCCGCCCTTCTCGCCGGCCTACCTTTCGCCGCCACCTTGCTGACCATTCTTCTAGCCCACGAACTCGGCCATTTCTTCGCCTGCCGCCACCATAACATTCACTCCAGCTATCCCTTCTTCATCCCATTTCCCTCGCTCATCGGCACCTTCGGCGCATTCATCCTCATTCGCTCCCCCATCCGCACCACCCGTGCCCTCTTCGATGTCGGCGCCTCCGGCCCGCTTGTCGGTTTCGTATTCGCCGCTCCCGCGCTCCTGTACGGCGTCCTTCATTCCAGCATTGCCCCCGCGATCGCTAACCCCGATCCCAACCAAAACACGGTCATCTTCGGCACCCCATTACTTCTTCGCCTTCTCGACGCGCTCTTTCATCCCGGCGTCAATCCCCATTTCCTCCTGCTACCTCCAGTAGGCCGCGCCGCCTGGGTCGGCTTGTTCGCCACCACCCTTAACCTCCTCCCCGCCGGACAACTCGACGGCGGCCACATCCTCCGTTCCGTCAACCCTCGCCTCCATCGCTCTTCCACCCTCCTTCTACCCCTCGCTCTCCTCCCCCTCGGTTATTTTTTTTGGTACGGCTGGTATGTTTGGGCGGCCCTGCTCTTCGGCCTCCGGTTCCTCCGCACCGCACCCATCTACGACCCCATCCCGCTCGATCCCCCGCGCCGCTTCGCCGCCTTCCTAACCCTAGTCGCCTTCATCCTCTGCTTCATGCCGGCCCCCATATTCGGCCTGTAGTCCGCGAGGAACCCTTTGTAGGGACGCGCAGCACGATCCAATTGACTAATCTCAAGACTCCCGCTATCAGCTTTATCCTTTTCTCCCCCGCTTACATGCTCCGCGCCAGCCGAAGGCCAGAGATCCCGGCAAGAGTTTCCGTCGCGTCCTCGCAATTTGAATTGCTCTAGCGTCTTATAGGAAGGAGTAGCTCTGCGGCCACCAAACTGACTCCCCACAAACTTTTAATTGACCGCCACCCAACTCCGGCTATGATGCATGGCTTGAACACGCGACCCAAGGTCCGCGCCGTAACCTAATGCCACCACTCCTCCGAACCCTCCGTCTGCGCGACCTCTTCCTTCTCTTCATCGGCTCGGTCATCGGCTCCGGCATTTTTCTAACTCCCGGCCTGATCCTTCGCCAACTAAACGGCTCGGTCGGATTCTCTCTGCTGGTCTGGATCGTCGGTGGGACGCTTTCTCTTCTCGGCGCCTTGACTTACGCCGAGCTAGCCGCCACAAACCCCGAAGCCGGCGGTCTCTACTGCTTCATCCGCGACGGCTTCGGCCGCATTCCCGCTTTTCTCTATGGCTGGTGCCTGTTCCTGGTAATTGCCAGCGGCTCGGTCGCCGCCCTGGCCCGCGCGTTCACGGAACATCTCGCGGAAATTGTCCCGCTCTCCGCCGTTGGAAAGACGGTCCTCTCCGTCGCCATGATCGCGGTCGTCACTGCCGTCAATGTCTGGGGCACGCGCAAAAGTTCCAACCTCCAGAACTGGACCACGCTCATCAAAGTCGGCATCATTGTCATTCTCAGCGCCATCCTTCTTCTGCTTGGCCGCCATGCCGGTGACTTGCCTGCGGCTTTCGGCACATCTCAACACGGGATCAATCTGCTCTCCAGCTTTGGCCTGGCCATGATCTCTGTCCTGTGGGCCTACGAAGGCTGGCAGTTCGGCACTTACAGCGCGGGCGAGGTCGTCAATCCTCAGAAAGCCTTCCCGCGTGCCTTCCTGCTAGGCTCATTGGTCCTCGCAGGGCTTTACATCGTCGCCGTAATCGCCTATCTCGTCGCTCTCGGCCCCGCAGGCGCCACCGCCAGTAACACCATCGCTTCCACGGCTGTCGGGGTCGTGCTCGGACGCAGGGCTGAAATTATCGTTGCGCTCACCATCCTGGTCTCCACGTTCAGCGCCGCCAACAGCGTTATGCTCACGGCTCCTCGCGTGTTCTACGCCATGGCCAACGACAACCTCTTCTTCAAAAAGCTCGCTGAAGTCCATCCTCGCTTTCAGACGCCCGCCGCAGCCATCGTCGCGCTTGGAACGTGGTCTGCGGTCCTGGCCTGTGCGGGCAAGTTCGCCGACTTAATCGGCGGCGTCATATTCATCGGCTGGATTTTCTACGGCCTCGGCGCTGCGGCCATTTTCCCGCTACGCCGCGCAGGCAAAGGCCTGGCCATCCCCTATCGCGTTCCAGGCTACCCCTGGACGCCACTGCTCTTCGTTCTAGCCGCCGCAGCCATCGTCGGCAATGCCGTCGTCGTCGCCTTTCTCGACCCGAGTCAGTTCATAAATCTGGCCATTGCCATCGCGCTCTTCCTTATGGGCCTGCCCGCGTATTTCTTCTGGCGCAAACGCGCCACGACCGCGACGTAGACCCCGATGGCTTCGCCGGTGATGGCTTTGAGTCTCTTGGCGGGCGCAGCCGATCCTGAGCGTCGGCGAGGCAGGGTGCAGCATTTTGGCGGGATGAACGTCCTATCTGCAGTCGATTCAGTCTGGAGGATGAGAGCTCGTCAACGTTCGTTGAGCCTCGGCACGCATTTTGCGGGCGAGCACGCTACCGGGGCCGTTTGGCTGCAATCTCAAATAGATATCCAGATTCTGGATGTCAGAACGGTAGTCGCCTCTCCGCTCGGCTATGTCCGATAGCACCAGATAGGCACCCGCGTAGTTCGGGTTTCGGAGAAGGGCCTCATGCGCACTTTTTTCCGCTTCGTCCAACCGGTTGAGTTGCTTAAGCGCCTCCCCCAGAATGACGTATCCTTCGGGGGCAGCGTCCTCGACTTCCAGTCCCCGGCGGACCATTTTCTCCGCTTCGCTCGGCCTCCCTTCCTGGCACAAAAGGTAGGCGTATCCGAACTCCGCAAGGGCGTACCGCCCGCCGCTGAGATCAATGGACGTCTGGAAATCCTTGATTGCCTCACCGGTGTGGCGCAACGTCATTTCCGCTACTCCGAGATTGTAGTAAGCCTCAAAATATCCAGGGAACAGATGAATGGCTTTCGTAAAGTGACTCACACTTCCGGCTGGATCATTCTTTGCTATCCGCACCAGTCCGTTCTCAAACTCATTGTGTGCTTTGCCAGGGATTTTTAACTCTCTCACCGATACCGTGTATCTGCTCTGGCGAATTGGCCCTGACCTGGTCTTCAAATACACCACTAGCTTGGCAGAGGGGCCGTCCAGGAGTGCGCTGGTTTGGGCTGCCTCGTATCCATCTTCATCCACCGCGATATCGTAGGTCCCTCGCGGTAGGTCGCGCACCCTGAAGTGCCCTTCGAAGTCCGTCAAAACACTGCGAAATACTCCGGCAACGCGCGATTTCAGCCTGACGGCCACTTGGCTCGCCGGGCGCTTGTCCGGCTCCAGAAGCACGGTTCCGGAGATCTCGCCTTCCGCCATGGCGAGACTAAACGCTTGCGCCTTCGCGGACGGCGGACAGGCTAGCAGTGTGAGGTTCAGGAGAGAGTTCAGAACGAGGATCGTGAGAAAACTCTTCCTCTGACGTGACTTCTCGACTTCCGACAATTCCAGCGGCATTGTGGCCTACTACGCACTCTTGAGGGGGGCCTCGGGAGATTCGGCGGTTGCGGGAGTTAGTCCGTGCGGTCGCGAACGGCTACTACCATCACGCAGTCCCAGGCTGCGTTCATGGTTTCGCCAGCGCCGCCGGTGCACCTTAACGCCTCGATGCTAGCCGTCGCGTGCTGAGGAATACTAGGCGCGAGGAAAATCCGCTGTCAGTCCCATTTTGCACACAGCCGATTGCAGGCCAGAATCTCCGCCGATTGCGCGGCTTCGAGACGCCACCATTCTTGGAAACCTTTTCTCACTCCTCGGTGTCCAACGGACTACCTGGGATTTGTTCGAAGTCCGTCTGCTCGCAGGAAGGCGCCCGATGCTCGAAGCGCGAGGGCTCACGAAGTATTACGGCTCGGTGCTCGCGGTGCAAAGCATCGATTTCTGCCTTGAGCCTGGACAGGTTCTCGGTTACCTCGGACCTAACGGCTCCGGCAAAAGCACCACCGTCAAAATGCTCATCGGCCTGCTGGAACCAACCGATGGACAGGTTCTTTTCAACGGCAAGAATGTCCAGCAAGATTTAGTTGCCTATCGCAAACACCTCGGTTATGTTCCCGAAGAAGCCAACCTGTATCCGTACTTAACCGGCTACGAGTATCTCGAGCTAGTGGGCACTCTTCGCGGCATGCCTCCGTCGCGCATGAAGGCAAAAATCGATTCGTTCCTTGAGCTCTTTTCCCTCTTTCCGCAGCGCCACGTCGCTCTCGGATCTTATTCAAAGGGCATGCGCCAACGTATTCTTCTCATCTCGGCCCTTA
>Ga0207103_10086_pt1 | contig 27151 bp, 26 predicted proteins | sample Alteio_BWMinHeat_81_FD_153546 | JGI IMG/M metagenome (GOLD analysis project Ga0207103, IMG submission 153546) | Enriched cells from forest soil in Barre Woods Harvard Forest LTER site, Petersham, Massachusetts, United States -... | ecosystem: Environmental > Terrestrial > Soil > Temperate forest >...
CGGGAAAACATCGACGTCGCCCACGGCGGGAATATACGGACCCAAGGTAATGATCATCAACGAATCGGCGGGGTCGGGCGGCGATGCCCTGCCGTATTATTTCCACCTGAGGAAGCTTGGCATTCTGGTAGGAACCCGAACCTGGGGCGGGCTGGTTGGGACGCTTGGCACTCCTCCGACAATAGACGGCGGCGGCATTACCGCGCCGAGCCTGGCCTTTTATGACCTCTCGGGTAAGTGGGCGGTTGAGAATGAGGGAGTTCCGCCGGATATCGAGGTCGAGTATGCGCCGGCCGAGGTACTAAAAGGTCACGATCCGCAGCTCGAGCGGGCGGTGCAAGAGGCCCTGAAGCTGCTGGAACAGAGCCCGGCGCGGCGCGTGCCGAGGCCGCCGCCAATCGATCGGGTCTCAAAGCCATAAGGCAAATCGAGAATCGGGACTATGGAAGGAAATCTGCCACAGCCGAAGCCTGCTAATAATTCAGGGACTGATACTGGCGGCAAGGCGGCAGCCCTTATGCTGTTTTGGCCCACGCGTATCGCGGCGGCCTGTGTTTTGGCGCTGGTGTGCGCCGTGGTCCCCGTGGCTCCCGGATACCTCAGGGCGCAGCAACCCTCGAATGTGGTCTTTAACACTACCGAGGCGATAGGTCCCGATGCGGGGCGGCGTCCGTCTCTACACGCAGGTCTATGCGCCGGTCGCTGCAGCGGAACCACTTCCGATCTTGCTGCTCAGGACTCCTTACGGAACGGGCCAGCTAGACTCGGCACGCATGGCGGCGGGCCTGCCCGAGTTGACGGCGGAGGGGTTCATTTTTGTGGTGCAAGATATCCGGGGGCGGTTCAAGTCGGAAGGGGACTTCGTAATGCTCCGACAGCCGCGCGATCCCAGAGATAAAATGGCGATCGATGAAAGCACGGATGCCTATGACACGATCGAATGGCTGCTCAAGCACGTGCCAAATCACAATGGCCGCGTTGGAATGGCCGGGACCAGTTATGGCGCGTGGCTGACGGTCATGGGCATGCTCGACCCGCACCCGGCGCTGAGGGCTGCCGTGCCCCAGGCCTCACCGGCGGACATGTGGATCGGCGACGACTTTCACCATAACGGCGCATTCCGGTTGAGCTATGGACTCGAGTACGCCTATCGGATGGAATCATCAAAAGAGGTCGCCGATCCTTCGGCAGTGATCGATCGTTACGACGCGTACGAATGGTATCTGGGCCTTGGGCCGCTGGGAAACGCGAACTCGAGGTACTTTCACAGCCGCCTTCCATCGTGGAATGATTTCGTGAACCATCCCGACTACGATGCATTCTGGAAGCGGCAAGCCTTTGCGCCGTGGCTGACCCGAGTTACCGTGCCGACGTTGAACGTGGCCGGATGGTGGGACCAGGAGGATTTCTATGGTCCGCTCAAGATCTATGAATTGCTGGAACGGCACGACTCGGAGAACAAGAACTTCCTGGTAGTCGGCCCGTGGAATCACGGCGGATGGTCGCGGGGTGAAGGCAGAAAGCTCGGTCCATTAGACTTTGGCAGCGCCACCGCCGAGTACTACCGGGCGAGGATACTGACGCCCTTCCTCGCCTACTACCTTAAAGGGAAAGGGAAGCCGGATCTACCTGAAGCGCTGACGTTCCGTACCGGCGCGAACACCTGGGTGCGGCACGACGCCTGGCCGCCCAAACGCGATGTGGTCGCGCGACGGCTATACTTTCAGGCGGGCGGAGAGCTGTCTTTCGATCCCCCGCCGGCGACAGCGGAGGGAGAATTCGATAGCTACATTTCTGATCCGGCGAACCCCGTTCCCTATCGTCCGCGTCCCATCGAGCTGCGTTCGGGATGGACGACCTGGCTGGTCCAGGACCAGCGGTTTGTGGACCACAGGCCAGACGTGCTCTCGTGGACCGGCGACGCGTTGAAGGATGACGTGGTGGTATGCGGGAGAGTGGCGGCCAACCTCTTCGCCTCGACGACGGGCACCGACAGCGACTGGGTAGTGAAATTGATCGATGTCTATCCGGAAAACTACCCGCCGGACCCGAAGATGGCCGGCTATCAACTAATGATCGCGGGCGACGTCCTGCGCGGACGTTATCGCAACGGCCTGGAGAAGCCGGAGGCCATCGTGCCGGACTCGATTACGCATTACGAGATCGGCTTTCCGGCCAACGACCACGTCTTCCTGAAAGGCCATCGCCTCATGGTTCAGGTTCAGAGCTCCTGGTTCCCGGTAATTGATCGCAATCCCCAGCGGTTCGTGGCTAACATCTTCTTGGCCCGAGAGTCTGACTTTCAACGGGCGACCCAGCGAGTGTTCCGCTCAGGCCGGCACGCGTCATACATAGCAATGCCGTTGGAGGAGTCCGCGCGACAATGATACTCTGACCGGGGGGCGCGGCTTGGCGCACGCTCCGCCGCCCTCGGAGCGGCCGTGTGATTCTGCCGGTGCTGTGAAATAAGGAATGGAACAAGCCCGTTGAGCCGCGCTGAATATTTCTCGCGCCATCCCTGATAAAGAGAACCCGCCGATCATAGAGGCGATCTGGGCTGCGTTTCCCCACATAGCTTCGGCGTGCCGACATGTTCAATTGTCCTATGGTGTGGTTTAAGTACTTTCAGGTCACTTGAAAGGTAGGTGAACAATATGAGAAGCAATAAACGGACTGTAGCGCGATGGCGACGAATTGATGTGACACGCAAGAGTACGCGGAGAGTCGGGAAGAACGCCGGCAAGAAAAGGGAAGAGTTGACGACTGATCAGATGATACTGAAATCCTGGGAAAAGACCTACGCCAACCGGCACCACAGGTTAGATGACTAGCGCTGTCTTTGATACATCAGTCCTCATTGCCTTTAAGCCGGAACTTTCCCCCGCCGTGAGTTCTTTCAACAATAGCACTTCGGGGCCTTCTTGTTCCCTCGCCTATCGGCTGCACCAGTTAGCGTCAGGCGACAAAAAGGCGAATTCAACAAGCCAAGTGCTCGTCTTTTGCCTTCAATAGTTTAGCTGCTTGCCATTGCCTCGTTTTGGCTCCCATTTGGCCCAATCTGCGCCCAAACTGTGCCAAAATGGCAAAATGAATAAAAATTGATTGATGCGAGTTCTGGAGCGGTGCGCCGGGTCCTCTCGATTCTGGTACGGTCCCCAACCGGGTAAGGTTATTTCTACATTTGTTCAATTCTGAACAGAACCAGCTCTCGGGCTCCGGTATGGTAGTGGTGAACATCCAAGGAGCATTTCAGAGGTTGAAAATGAAAGCAAATGACGCTGCATCGGGAAGAAGCCGGATTCTATGTGTTGATGACAATGAGAATATCAGGGCGCTCATGCGGGTCCTGATAGGGTCATACGGCTACCAGCCGGTAATAGCAAGTTCTTTTTCGGAGGCGTTAGAGCAGGCAGCCCTTGGTGGGTTCGCCCTCTATATCCTTGATAATAAGCTTGGACCGAGGAGTGGTATTGATTTGTGTGAGCGCATTCGCGCTTCTGACCAGCATACGCCGATCATGTTCTATTCAGCCGCGGGCCTTAAGAACGATATCCAAAAGGGACTGGATGCCGGCGCCCAGGCATATCTCGTTAAGCCGAACTTTAAACACCTGAAGGAGGCTATTGACCGGCTGGTTCTATGAAGTTCTTTCCCTTGACAAGATCGAATCCGGCCACGTCAGCGAAAGCGATATAGTATCGCACGCTCGACCGCAGTTTTTGGGCTTAGTTCCTGGTCGGTGGGATCGAGACGACGCAGTTGGCTGGATTCACTGCAAGTGCTTTATGAATCGAAATAAATCGAAATGACAAATTGCCATGCCTGACCCCGAACTTTGCCTTACCCCGAACTTCCTCGTCCTCCTGGACGGCGACCCGCTGGCCGACATCCGGAACAGCCGTCGCATCTACGCGGTCATGCTGAATGGACGTTGGCTGGCGCAGTAGCGAGCGGCGACACTCGTTGGTACGGGAAGACCCAACCATATCCCCGCGGATTCTTTAATGATCCAACTCGCGAGGGTAAGTGCTCGGCCTATCGGCCCGAGCCTACGACCGCATCTTGAAGGTGAGCCGGACACTGGCGGATATGGAGGGCAAGGACAAGATCGAATCCGGCCATGTTAGCGAAGCAATCCAATACCGGACTCTAGATCCAGCTTCTGGGGGTGAGCAGCAATCCAAGGAATAGGGCGTACCTTGACCGTCGGGAGTATTTCGGGGAGTCTGTGGCACCACGCTCAGTTAGGCTGGACTTGAACAATCCCCCGACTTCCGTCGGGGGTATTCGGGGAGTCGTGGCACCACGCTCAGTCGGCTGGACTTGAACTCCCCCGACTTCCGTCGTGGGTATTCGGGGAGTCTGAGGCACCACGCTCAGTAGGCTGGACTTGAACTCCCCCGACTTCCGTCAGGGGTATTCGGGGAGTCTGAGGCACCACGCTCAGTCGGCTGGACTTGAACTCCCCCGACTTCCGTCGTGGGTATTCGGGGAGTCGTGGCACCACGCTCAGTAGGCTGGACTTGAACAATCCCCCGACTTCCGTCGGGGGTATTCGGGGAGTCGTGGCACCACGCTCAGTAGGCTGGACTTGAACAATCCCCGGCCGTCGGGGGTATTCGGGAAATCGCTGGCACCTGCCGCAGCAGGTTGGACTTGGACGATTCCCATGCTCGGCGACCCGTGCAACGTGCGCATTCAATCTGGCCGTTTCAACGGTTTTTCGGTCGCCTCTCCACCCCGGCCAATACCGCCAACCCTGCATTAGCAGTTCCAGCGGTTCTGGGGCGGACGCAATCTCGGCCAGTGGGAACAGTCAGCGCCGACCTAATTAATTTGCGCAGCGAACTATATTCGAGAAGGAACCGGTCCAAGTCGCACCAGAAGAATAAGGAAACACAGGGACAGGGACCTAACCCGGTATTCCACAGCAGGGCGATCATTGCTACCCAGTTGTTAAGGGGGAGTCTTTTTGAAAGAATTCCTGTTTGACAACTGCAGACATTGTGTATAATGGCGGTACCGCTATTTTGTTCGCGTCACAAACTAATCAAGAGGGGATGCGGTACGGCTATTTAGTTCGGGTCACAAACTAATTAAGAGGGGACGGATGTCTCCAATGGCTTCGACTAGAGAGAGCATATTCAATTCGAGTCTCCTGATCGCACGGCAATTCAAGTCTTCTGATGGCACGGAAAATCCGCCGGCCAAACCAGCCATATTCCGAATCATCACTTCCGTCAGGAGTGCACCAGAGCATTCCTTCAAACTAAAACTCAATAAGGAGACAGACCAACAATGACTGAATCCGTTCTACGAAAACTGATCTTCGGTGCGGCAACACTGGCCTTGTTCGGACTCAACTTCAGCTTCACTGCCCAGTCCGCAGTGCAGACCCAGACCTGCTTCGTCGACATCGGCAGCAACATTCAGCGGATCGACGGGTTTGGCTTCTCGACCGCGTGGTGCCCGGCGCTTACCAGCGCCCAGGGAGCCGTGCTGTTTGGAACGGGAAACGGGCAGCTCGGGTTTTCGATATTGCGATGCCGCATTGACCCCAACCGGAACTGGAGCACTGAGGCGGCCAATGCCTCAATGGCTCATTCCTTTGGCGCCACCGTTATGGGCACGGAGTGGACGCCCCCGGCTTCGATGAAGAACAACAACAGCCTTATCTGTGGAGACCTGGAGGCCAGCCAGTATGCGAATTATGCGAGCTACTTAAACCAGGCGGCCCACACTATCGGGTTGGATTATGTTTCTTTTCAAAACGAGCCCGACTTTTGTCCGAACCCGGGCTACGAATCGTCGAATCCAACGCCCACCGAAGTCGAGACCTGGTGCGCCAATAATGCCCCCGCGGTAGGCAAGCCGATCATCGTGCCGGAAGCGGTCAACTTCAGCGACTCTTATACGAATGCGATTTTGAACAACAGTCAGGCGGCGAATAATGTCACGATCATTGCCGGGCATTTCTATGGCGGCGGCAACACCGTACACCAGAATGCGCTCAGCCATGGCAAGCATGTATGGGAGACCGAGCATTTCATCGACGGCACGGACCTGGGCACGGCGATGACTGTGGCGAAAGAAATCAGCGATGCAATGAACAACGAGTTCAGCGCTTATCTGTGGTGGTGGATTCAGCCGAACAACGCCGCGTCGTTCATCGAAGGTACGACCGTCGATTTGCGGGGCTATGTCTTGGGACAGTTCGCGCATTGGGTTCGACCTGGCAAGGTTCGTTGCGCCTCGACCTACAACCCGCAGCCCAATGTATTCGTCACAGCATTCCACACCAACGGATTGGTGATCGTGGCGCTCAACACAGGCACCTCTTCTCTCCGGCAGACATTCACCATCGAGCATGCGCCCACGCTGAGTACAGCGACTCCGTTTCAAACCGGAGGCACCTCTAATCGGAAAATGACGCAGTTGAGCTCAGTTGCTGTGTCGAACAACTCGTTCAGCTTCCAGATGGGTGGCCAGACTGTCACTACGTTTGTTCTTCAGTAAAGGAGGTTCAAACATTAGCAGGAGCCTGCTTGGGGATAACTTTCGAATGGCTGGGCCGGCAGCGAGCTGCCGGTCCGAGCTGCCTCGCCCTTGGTGTAGTTTAACACTTCCGGGTCACTTGAAAGGCAGACCGCGAAAAAGAGAAGTGCTGCAACGGCAAGGGTTTCATACTTGCTCCTTTTTGACTAGAAATGCGTCGCCTTCGATACTTGCGATCTTGTCAACAACCATGTTCCACGCACGGGTACCGATCGGGCACTGACAAAATGTTCCGAGTGTCGGGTCGTCCTGTGTCGGGTCTGGCCGGATGCCAGTGTCTTTGCAAAGCGGGCAACTTGGCGGCACAACACCCCCTGTGATAGAAAGATGGTGGGATTGGCAAAGGTTTTTCCAGTGATTTGAGGAACCAATCCCACCCAACAGCACTGTGGAGAAAAACACCGCTGTTGCGGAGGGGATAATAACGCGGGCCGTTGACCTGTGTCAACTGGATTTGCGCTTCCCTTTCCCGCAACGGGGAAGGGGAAGGGATGACGCTTGCAGCGTATGTTAAACAAGTGATGAAGGAAAAGAAGTTAAGTCTGGCAGAGGTTGAAAGAAGAAGTGATGGATTGATATCGGATTCCTATCTGACAGACATAATCAACGGGAAAACTAAGCGTCCGTCCCTTGAGACTTTGAAAGGACTGGCGAAGGGACTGGGCGTGAGTTACTACGATGAACTGCTCAGGGTTGCGAGTGGCGATCCCCTTAAGAAGGGCTGGACGCCGGAAAGTTTGGCTGAGACGATACAGAAGATTGTTGCAAGCGAAGGAATGACTGAGGTAGTGCAAGCGGCGGTGGGCAAAGATGAGTTGACCCTGAAACGAGTGGCGAAGCAGCTCCAACGCCGGTGACTGGGAGATGAATGGTATGTAACTGAGGGAGCAGTGTCGCTGGCCAAATCGTAGGGCTGCTTGCAGCAGCGTGGTAGGTAGTTTCCTTCAGAGTCCAAATATGATCCGAGAGTCCCGCTTCCATAGCGAGCGTGACCTTGATACTGGAATGGACCCGGCAAAAGCCGGGGCATCAACACAGAAATCGGACACTACCGAATAAGGCGCACGTTGAACGAGTACGATGCGACTCTGAAGCTGCTGTTCCAAGGCTCGGCGACAGGTGCGCTGCGTGAGCTGATTGGTGTAGCCGTCGAGCGCTGGCTGAACGTCGAATTGCCTAGAGTTCAGACACCGCGAGTGGACTTGCTGGGCGAGACGCACGAGGGCGAGTTGGTCCACGTGGAGTTTCAAAGCAGCAATGATTCGGCCATGGCTCATCGAATGGCCGAATATTACTTGGGGATTTATCGACAGTTGGGTCGCTATCCGCGGCAAACTCTCATCTTCGTTGGCGACGAGCGCTTGAGGATGACTGGTAAGCTCGAGAGCCCCGCGATGTCATTCCAGTACAGGTTGATCGACATTCGCGAGCTGGATGGCGAGGCCTTGATCAACAGCGCGAGAGTGGGGGACAATATACTCTCGCTGCTGGCCCGATTACCGGATCGAGAAGACGCGATTCGGCGGGTTTTGGCGGGGATCGCGGAGGGTCGGGAGGTGGACCGAGAGACGGCTCTGGAGGCGCTTCTGGTAATCGCGGGTCTGCGCCACCTGGAAGAGACAGTTGAGCAGGAGATTAAGAAGATGCCGGTTTTGAATGACATTTTGGAGAATAAGGTCCTCGGGCGCGAGTACAAAAGGGGCATAGAAGAGGGTGTTCAGCAAGGCGTCCGGCAAGGCGTCCAGCAGGGTGAGTTGACCCTCCTGCGTCGTATGATTGAGGGGCGGTTCGGAATATTGCCGGAATGGGCGGACGCTCGCCTGTCACGGAGTTCCTCCTCAGAGATAGAGGCATTTAGCCTCCGCCTGCTAGATGCAACTAGCTTGGAAGAGTTGCTGAAATAGTCCCCCCTTGGCGCCTCGCTGCGAAACTGCGCCACGTTGGCGATGTCCCAGTTGGTTGTGCTGCATCGTTGATTCAGCGTCGAAGGCACTGCTCGAAACGCGCTGACCCGCCTGCACCCGTCTGTACTCGCGCCCGCGACCCGGATTCTCAAAGTCAGCCGGACGCTGGCCGATATGGAAGGCAAAGACAAGATCGAATCTGGCCACGTCAACGAAGCAATCCAATACCGCACGCTCGACCGCAGTTTTTGGCCTTAGTTGTTGCTCGGGATCGAGACGAGGCAGTTAGCTAGAATCGCTGCAAGTGCTTTATGAATCGAAATTAATCGAAATGGCAAATTGCCATGCCTGACCCCTTGCCCCCTTGCCCCTCGAGCGCCACGATGAAATGGTTGCAAGGTTCCGAACGCCCACGGTGGCTACCGCTGCGGCTGGCGAATACCGCTCGCTATCATAGGCGGGCATCGTCGCCCTCGAGTTCCACCAGCATCATGAAATCTGCGGCTTCGCCGCGATGCACAAGCCGAGGCGTCATCATGCGGACTCGATGAGCATCGTCGGCTTCCGGCACGACCACATAGACGCGGGTGTTGTCGGGGATTTTTTGGGCGTCCTCGGGCAACACTACGCGACCATCCTGACCTGTCGCTTCGTACGTCGTCCCTTTCATAGTCCGGTGCTCCCTACTTGCTGAAGCATACTAGCCGCAGCACCTGGGCGCGAGGCTAGCCGTCCTTTGGGCTCGTCATCGGGTCAAAGGCACTTGTAGCCGCTCTAGTCCACGGACCTGGGCACGGCGATGACTGTGGCCAAAGAAATCAGCGATGCGATAAACAACGAGTTCAGCGCTCATCTGTGGTGGTGGATTCAGCCGAACAACGCCGGTCAATTTGCAGGCCGAGTAAAGTTCAATATGTTAGACAGAGTTCCATCCGGATTGCGGACTTGCAGTGTGACCGTCTGGCCGGGCGCAATCTGCCGTCCCAGCTTCTTGGCGAACAAGAGCGTAGCGGGCTGCTGGTCGTCGTTCCGTGCCCTGGCCTGCTGGCCGTTGACCAACAGGACTGCTCCAGCGCCGAAGTTCTGGCCATAGATCAACCCATTCTTACCGTCGATTCGGGCCGCGGTCACAGCCAGTTGCGAAACCTCGTTGCGGACTTTGGTCACAAAAACCGAACCTGCTGTCCGCGGGCTGGTATCAACTGCCCCTGGCGTGAGCGGAAAGTCCGCAGAGTTTGTCAATCCTGTTACGTAGCTGTTTCCACTGCTATCCACCGCTACCGCGTAGATGAGGTCAAACGTTGTGCCTCCCAGATAGGTCGAGTAGATCAGTCCGCCGGTCGGGCCTAGCTGAGCCACAAAGCCGTTGCTGCTGCCGAGCAATGTAGGCTGAAAAGGGCTAACTACACTAAGGTTGTCGGACGTCGCCTGCCCCGCGATGGTGGCGTTCCCGAATGGGTCCACGGCGATTGCGCGGCCGGTATCGACGCCATCACCGCCGAAGTAAGTTGAATATATCAGGTTGGATCCAGACGGGCCTATTTTACATGCGAACGCATTTGAGTAACCGTTGAGTGTCGGCTGCAGTGCATTCGATAGCGGAAAGGCCTTAGAAGTTGTAGATCCAGTGATATAGCAATTGAATGATGCGTCGACGGCTATGCCGAGGGTACCGTCACTGGCTTCGCCGCCAATGTATGTCGAATAGGTCAGGTTTGCCCCCGCCGCGTCAAGCGTTGCCACGAAAGCGTGAGTTACCGGATAAGTGCCGAGGTACAAAACGCCAGCACCACCCGGCCCCGCCACTATTGCGTTCACATATGCGCCAACCAAACCCGTGCTGCCCGCTACCCAACTGGCGCCGCCATCGCTGCTTTTGTAGACGGTGCCGCCGAAGAGACTGGTGTAGACTGTCGAGGGCGTCGCAGGGTCGACCAGGATGGCTGTAACGTAAGGAGAAAAGGAGCCGGCGGGTTGGACCCTGAAGGGAAAGCTCTTACCGCCATCGGTGGATTTGTAGACGAAGCCGCCATCAGTCCCCACATATAACGTCGTGGGCGTGATGGGATCGAGTTCAACGGTGTCGACGTTGTACGCAATGTCCATTCCGTTGAAAATTGTCGTCCAGAAACCTCCGCCATCCGTGCTCTTTACGACCTTGTTTGGTTTCAGGGCCGCATAGACGGTGCCCGTGGTCTTTGGGTCGGCAATTATTCGGTTGACTCCGGTGATGAAGAAATTAATCGGGGTCTGGCTCCACGTTATCCCACCATCAGTGGTCCTGAAGATCCCATAGAAATTCCCGACGTAAATCTGCGAGGGGTTAAGGGGATCGATGGCGATGCTGCTGTCATTAGCGCCCGCTAATGACGTCGCGACCGGGTGCCATGAGTCGCCCGCGTCTGTGCTCTTGAAGACACCGTCCGGTATAGCGGTATAGATTGTCGTTGAGTTGACGGGGTCAATGGCGATCGTGTTCGCAAACGCCTCCGTGAGTCCGTTATTGGCCGCGGTCCAGGAAACGCCTCGGTCCGAACTCTTGAACACACCCTTTGTCGTGGCGATGTAAACGTTGCGCGCGTCGTGCGGATCGACAGCGATGTTAAAGACGGAAGAATTTCTGGCCGCAGCAGTATCCAATCCAACCCATGATGACGCTGCGTCCGAGCTTTTCAGGAGGCTATGCGCTTGAAACGTGGATTGCTGCGGGTTTTGCAAGGGGAAGTCGAGAGACGTAGCTGAGCCTGTCACGTATGCGTTGCCCTGGCTATCCACTGCTATCGCGGTCGCGTAATCGCCGCCCGATCCTCCGAGATAGGTGGAATAGACGATCCCGCCGTTCGCGTCAAGCTTGGTGACGAAGCAGTTGGCGCTCGGGCTGTTATTGGTGGGCTGGAGCGCTTTCACTACCGGAAAACCCTGGAAAAAGGTTTCACCGGCAATGTACGCCGCGCCCGCGCCGTCGACAGCGATGGAGTTGCCGAAGTCATCTGATTTGCCGCCTAAATAAGTCGAGTACACCAGAGCAGAGCCTGAAGGATTCAGCTTGGCTACAAAGGCATCGGTCGAGCCCTCAATTTGCGGTTGAACGGCATTGACCGTGGGAAAATCCTGGGAATCAGTGGACCCTGTTAAGTAAGCATTACCTCTAGAATCCACCGCGATCCCATTTGATTGGTCGCTGCCACTGCCTCCTATCAGCGTGGAGTAGGTGAGAGTGGAACCCGTGGGATCAAGTTTGAAGACGAACGCATCCTGGCCAGACGGGGGGCTGTTGATGCCCCCAACAGTCGGGAAACCCGCGTAATACGTGGAGCCGCTGACATAAATGCTGCCGGAAGAATCAACGGCAATGCTGCTTGGTATGTCGTCAGCTCCTCCACCTATGACGCCCGAATAGCTGATCTGCGGATCGATGGTCAATGGCTCGCTTGTGTCGTACTTCCCCAACCTGAACCTGATTTCGCCTCGCGTGCCGATCACAAAACTGCATTCGACGTCTCGTTTGCCGCGACCGTCTGCCTGATACGCAATCGGTTTGTGCTGGGTAATCTGTCCAACCGCCGTATTCAGCACCAGATTCCCATTCGCGTCGATGGACTGGGCCTCGATGCCGCTAAACCTGATCGCGATGGCTCGAGGATTCGCGCCGGGAGCAACTATGAAGTCGTACTCGAGCTGACCACCTTTGCCGTAAAAGGCCATCTCAATGCCGCGGTAGACGCCTTTGTAGCTGACTCGCGCATAAGTCGGTATGCCGGTGCGCCAGCGCGCGGGTTCTCGGCCGACCAGGTAGTTAGATCTGCCAGGCAGCACCTCCGTGCCGAGCAGGCGTGCCCGCTTGCTCATCCGCTCTAACCGCATTGTGACCGCGGCGGTTTCGTGTCGCTGTATCACCGGGGAGTCCAGGCCAACATCGCCGCTCGGCCCCGCATTAGGAGAAGCGTCCTCAGTTCTGGCCAGCATCATCACCGGCCCTGAATCGGTCAACAGATAGTGACGGCCGGTGGCGCAAGAAGCGAATCTCACCTGCCGATCGTATTGCCCTCGATTTATCTCAAACGAGATCGGCAGATCTCCGTAAGCCCTCTCAACCGCTGCTCTCGTGTTGCGGAGTCGGTCAGTGCGGCTTCGGCTGCCTCGTGCGACTGAACTCGATCTATTTGGTGTCGAGGACGCAGTTCCAGCGCTGGCACCCCTTGTTAACGAATTCGAATTGCCTGGCGGGACCCTCGACGGCAGCCCCGGCGTTCTCGCAAACAGTAGCGGTAATATCAACAGGTGCAGTCCTAATCGTTTCATACCGTATCCACATGGTTGCGTTTTCAGCGCATTCGGCAAGTCCCAAGGTTTAGGTGTGCAGTGGTCGGGACCGGCTTCGCCGGACTTGGCGACTCTACTTTGCTTAGACGTCCATCTTGAATTGAGCTGGCTGTGGGCTCAAACTCGCGCTCAACCCTTTATAGCAGACTCAAGAAGTCCTGTCCAATTCGAATTGGCCCTGACCACCCCGATCGACTCACGGCCTCGATTAGAGCAGCATTGAACCGGCATGAGTCTTTTTATTAAGTCATCGCTGGATGCCACCAGTTTGGAAGAGTTGACCTGGTTGCTGGGAAATCGTGGATTGCTCAGTTTTGAATTGACCCGGTTTGAGATTCAGTATAGAGTGGTGGCCGAGATCCGAGACTCTAGTATGGCTTCGGGCCGCTGGTGAATCGGTTTTGGTGGGTTCCGAGCAGATGCAGTGAGTGTAGTTCTCATAGCCCTCATGTCTCGTACCAGCTAATTTGGATCGCCTCACCCGATCGAAGGTGAGGTGTATTATGCCGCAAACGTCAACGTCTGATCTGGCGCTGATTTCTCCGAAAGCCCACCTCAATAGAGTTTCCGGGCTGTCTATCGATCCAAAGAGCACTGGCGCTGCCGTATTTTCACTCGACGGCTACACGGTGCTCAGTGCTTTGTCTGCATTAGTCATTGCCGTGGTACTGGGCTCCGCCGCGAGTGCGCAATCGCTCACAAAAAAAAGGAGAGCTGCGCCCTCGGCATCCCTGTCGTCGGGATGCGCGTTTTTTAGCGCTCCCGGGACACCGGCGGCATTTTGTGAGACCTTTGATCAACCGGCCGGAATCGGCAATCGTTCGGGGGATCTGAACGGCACGCTATGGGGCGTTTCCCGGCTACTGGGGGCAGTTAACTCCGGCCAGGGCCAGTTCTATGACGTGATCCCCACCATCATGCAGAAGTGCGGGCAGAATGTTCAGGCGCAACCACCAAACGACGTCGCCATTTGCAACGGCCAACTGGTGGAGTCCCAAAGCGACCAGGGTGGCGTCACCAGTATATCGATGTATCCCAAGCAACCCTTTGACATCGCCGGCCGCACGGGCACCATCGCCTTCGATGTGAGCGACGACAGCCATGGGAATCATCGCGTATGGCCCGAACTCTGGTACACCGATCAACCCGTGCCGACGCCGTTCGTGCATTTCAGTTCGTTGCAATCCACCCCGAGAAACGGCTTTGGAATTCGTTTCGCCGGTTCCTGCCCGCCTGGAGATCTTGCCTGTCGATTTAACCTGGGTTGTCCGAATTTTCTGGTCAACGACCGCGTGGTCACAGTCGACTCAGCGGTCGTCGTTAACAACTATGTAAGCAACGATTCCTTTACCGACTCTTCCCCGGTACCTGCGACGATCTCGGTCCAGCACCTTGGCTGTGTGAAGGCGTCCTCCGGACCGGGAGACATGAATCACTTTGAGCTCCGCGTTTCGCAGAACGAGATCGACGTGTACGGCGCCGATGCCGGCTCGACTACGCTGAGACAGATCGCGGCAATTACCAACGCGCCTCTTACGCTCACGCGCGGGCTGGTCTGGCTGGAAGATGTCCACTACAACGGTAATAAAGACGGCCCGGACCAGGGAACCCACACGTTTACCTGGGACAACGTGGCCTTTGATGGGCCAGTATTGCCGCGCGATCTAGCATTCGATGTCCTGGAGGCGCTGACTCCGGTTGGTCCAAATTATCCAGGAGTACTCAACCTGGGCTGGCCGGTCGGGATAACCGATGCCGACGCATTGACCCTGACGGTTCCGGGTGTGTCCAACATTGCCCAGGCAGCGGGCGCGATTCTGACGTTCAACTACAGCACGACGAACCCAATCACCATCAGCTACCGTGTAAACAACGGCGCCTGGCACGATCAGGCCTGGCCGTTCGGGCCTTGCTATACACAGAACGGCGCCGTGAGCTGCGGCGAGAAAACGATAGCCGTACCCGTGTCTCTATCTGAGGTGCAGCCCGGCGCTAACACGATTCAGTTCAAAGGCAGCGACTTCACGGCGGTAGCCAACGTCGATCTGGTGCTGCTCGGCGCCGCTGGCGGCGGATGCACGTCGAACTGTCCAGTGGCCACGGCCGCCACTCTGATATCATCCAAGAACCCGTCTACTTTTGGTGAATCTGTTACGCTCACTGCGACGGTAACCGCGAGCGGCGGCGTCCCCACCGGCAATGTCACCTTCAGCGACTCCGGCGCGGTCGTGGGGACCGTCCCGCTGGGTAGCGCCGGCACCGCAACATTGACAACGTCTTCGATGTCAGTAGGGACGCATGCTCTTGCGGCGTCCTACGGCGGCGCTGCGGGATTTACCTCGAGCAGTTCCGCGATGCTGTCGCAAGTGGTGAACGCCATCACGCCACAGCCTGTCACTCGGTTTGATTGGGAATCCGGAAATTTGAGCGGCTGGCAGGTTGCGTGGGGTAGAGGGGCTCTCTCGCTCGCCAACAGCACCGATCAAGCGTTCTCAGGCACCCATTCCTTGAAGATGGTACTGTCGACGACGGAGACCCACTCCGCGGTCGACTACGAAACGAATCCACAACTCAGTGGATTCGTCCCTGGCGCCACCGTCACTCTGCACATCTTTAGCCAAAGCGCGGGCGGCATCACGGTGTACGCGTTCGCGCACAACGAGAATTGGATTCCTAACTTTGGAGCGGCATTCCCTCTGCGGGCGGGTTGGAATGCGGTAACGTATACGATTCCCGCGAGTTTCGGAATTGTTCATGGGATTGGAGTGCAGATCAACGGTTCAGGGGCCCACGGCGGCACGCTCTATCTGGACGCGGTGACGACACAGTGATGTTTCGTGCGCCAAGATGACTTTGAGCAGCGGGCGGCCTGGAGTGAGGCCTTTCGAGGTGACGCTCCAGGCCGCTCCATCGTACTTCCACCGTGCGCTGCATGCCTTTGTTAGGCCGTAATCGATTATTTCTGTTCAACCGCGGACTTAATGTCGTTCAGGTCTTGCAGGAGGGCCTTTTTCGCCACGCCCTTGAACAGTAGCCCCATTGGGATCGACATTATTCTTGCAACGATACTTTGAGGCCTGGAATCGTGAGAACTAGTCAATGTAATGCCGCCACTGCTCTCTGAAATACTAGTGGTGGATAAGAATACAAATCCATCACTTTCTGCTCTGGTTTTGTAGAACTCGTTCTCAGCAGCGTCAGTGATCCACTTTTCCGCGGTAGCTGGCTTGCCGAATAGCTTTCGGGTCTCTCGCCACTTTAGTCCCACGAGCCCGTTTGCCGGTTTCTCGAGAACCTCAATGTTTTCGATTCCGCTGATGGTTTCCGAGGCGTTTTCGATGTTGGTGATTGCGGCCCAGATCGCCGCCCTGGATCCGTTGATGGTTACCTGTGCTTCAACGATCATGGTGTTCCTCCCAGGGTTCTAGTGATGGTCTATAGCCCGTGTGGGACGTCGAGTGTTTCGCGATTCCTGCGCCACGCACAGCCGCTGCAACTGCCTTCCGCACTATTGAAGCGCCCTCATGGTGGCGGCCCTGCTCGCCAGTCCTGGCATTCACCCAGCGCTTGAGTTGAGGGACCTGCGGAATCCCAGTGAGCATCGGGACGGTAGCTACAGAAAACCGATTGAGTAAGTGCGGTGGAAGGCCCTTAGCGCTTTGCGGACGGCGGCTGCCAGAGCTCAATCTTATTGCCATCCAGGTCATAGATCCAGGCAAAGCGACCGTAGGGTGCATTCATGCGTTTGGCGTCAAACTTTACTCCCTCTTGTTTTAAGCGGTCGAGCAAAGCATCCAGATCGTCCACGATGTAGTTGACCATGAACGGCGCGTGGCTGGGATCGAAATAGTCAGAGGAGGTGGGAAAAAGATGCCAAACTGTAACGTGTTCCTTTTGCGGGTCGTCGTGTTCGCGCCACGGAAACATCACGTCTCCGCCTTTGTCAGCGAGTCCAAGATGCTTCGAATACCATTCGCGCATCTGATCATGATTAGCGGATTTGAAGAAGACACCGCCGATTCCAAGGATGCGCCCGCGCTGCTCCATTTTGACAGGCGGCTTCGACTTTTCAGGTTGCGGAGATTGCACTTCCTGTTGTCCTCCTTTTGCGGAGGCCAAGATGAGCAACAGCGAGCCGAGCGCAATTGTGCTCCAGGGTATTCCTTGCATTTGCGGATTGTACAAGCTTCGAGCCGTTGCGTAAAGGACCGCTTGCGGGGGCGGCGTGGTGCGCTCTGACCTCCTGTTGGTAAGGCCATATGGGCCCTGTGGCTGTCCACGTTTCACCACCCGACCGACGGTGGGAAACTCACGAAGAGGAGACGAGAGCGATATGAGCGTGGTCAGGGCACTTGCGATCCGATTGTCAGTGGGTCTCTTCCTAGCGTCCTTAGGTGTCGGGTTTAGAGCACAGCGCAAGGTCCCAACCGTCGATGACAAACTCGTCTTTGGACAGGCTGAAGATTTACCACAACGAGCATTAACGCCACGAATGGATCAGCTTCGGGCCGAACACCTACAGGTTCTGGACCAGTTGAATGAAAAAGACGGAAGCGGCAAAGTGATGGAACTAGATGACCCGAGAGTCCCAGAACTGGTCAGGAAGGGGTGGGACCTGGCAGGTTCGTGGGCCGCCGAGTACCTGGAAACGCACCCGATGTCATCGACAAACGATTTGAAGGGGATATTCGAGGGCTTTGCGCCAAAGCCGCGGCGTGTCAAATCCCAATATGGCGACTTTCTTGAATACAGCGACTACAGCTTCAGGGGCAGTGCCGTTCGGATCGGGCCCTCAACCTACGTCGCGGAAGCCAGCTACGGTGTTGACTTCCTGACCGGCGCGTTCATGGTTGTGGCACGTAGCCGTGACGGACACTTCCGGGCCCTCTGGAACATCAAGGATCTGGCAGAGAGGCACTACGCCCAACGGGATGAAATCGGCCGTTGGATGCATCTCGTTCGGCGGGCTTACTACAACGGACCACTGGCGGTAGAAAAGGTTCTCCGGCTCTCCTGTGCGGCTAATGGACACCCGCGCTTCATGGTCGATGCCTATCAGGGAGCGGATGGCGGCACTGGACTTGCGCAACTGAGCATCTGGGAATGGGACGGTGCGGAGGCCAAGCCGCTGTTGGTGAAAGTGTACTATTATCCACTCGATTTCCGCGGATTCCGCTTTGACGGCAGGACTCTCCGAATCTCCACAAAAGAGGAGCTCGTGGTACTGTACTCCTGTGGAATGTGTGCTCTGCCTGAAGGGACCTGGACGGTGCGTGTTACGCCCGGCGGCGTCCAGAACCTGGGTCATCGATTCCTTCAACCTGAAATTCGTTGGGCGGATAAGCTCCTCTCAAAGATGACCAAAGGAGAGGACGCAAAGGATCTTGCCGATGCTAAGGTGCTGGACGCTCTAAAGCGCCTGATGCACGAAAGTTCTGAAACTGAGGATGGGGCGCATCCATCAGGCAGAATGGAGTTCCCTTTGGGAATGCTCGAGCAAGTTCACGTCCTGCGGCGGGGGCAACGAGGAGCTTTCCTGCTGGTGGTAGACGAAGGTACATTGCGGTTCAGTTACGTGCTGCGCAACGGCCGGCCGTACTTCACTAGCGTCAAACTCAAGTGAGCCAAAACAATGTGAGAGATTGGAAGGTATTGTACTACACGACTGGACTGGATGCGCAGGCATCCGAGCCGTAGAGGGTGCAGTAGACTCAGTCGTTGCTAACGCGACGGGGGACAGGATGCCGGCACGCGCGATTCCGCGCCTTAGGGGACCCGGCTAAACTCAGTCGTCGCTAGCGCGACGGGGACGGTCGTCCCTCCAGTGCCGCCGGTCTCCGGATTGAACATAGACTTCTTTGGTCATGGCTCAGGCCCAATCCGCCGCAATAGTCCCTGGAATCGAGGATCGGAGCGCACGCTCTCGAAAACAGGGTTCACCTTGTTCCACAGCGCCCAGGGATCTCGCTCGTCGCAGGCTCTCACCAAACATTCAAGCGCGCGGTCCTTCTCTCCCAGGTGGACATAAATTTGCGCGAGGGCGGTCGGTGAGACGTACGCGTGACTTACTCCGTCCTGCAACTCGTCCAGCACCGTCCTCGCATCGGCTTCTCTCCCGGTGAACGCGTATCCAAGTCCTAAGGCGCCCAGATGCGCGGAGGAGCGCAAAAGCTCGGCACAACGTTCGTACTCAGCGATGCTTTCGTCGGGCATCGAGCAGTACCAGTAACTCAGGGCGAGGAAGTTGCGGGCAATAGAATAGTTTGGCTCCAGCTCAATCGTCTTCTTCAGTTGCGCAATCGCTTCGGCATACCGCCCGGTAAAGATATTGAATAATCCGATATTGAAAGCGACGGCGAGTGACAGCGGATCGATCTCCTGAGCGCGCTCCAGCTCCGGGAGGGCCTCGTCGAACCTGGCTTCCTGCATCAGAAATAGCGCATACCATTGATGAGCCGTGACATACCCGGGATTCAAGTCAATGGCCCGCCTGTATTCGCTTTCGGCTGTCCTGCGCTCCCAATGGTAATGAAGCCTGGTCCAGGCAAGCGCCGCGTGCGCTTCGCCAAGCGAGTCGTCCAGGTTTAGCGCCTCGACGGCGGCCGCGGCAGCCTGGGGGAATGCCTCGCCCGGTGGCAGATAGACCCAGAACCCGGCCATGTTGTAACAGTCAGCAAGACCTGCATGTGCGAGCGCATAGTCGTGGTCTCGATCTATCGCTTGCCTGAAGCACTCGATCGCTTTGTCCAGGCCGTCAGGGGTTCTCCGGTTCCAGAAGTAGCGGCCTCTCAGATATGACTGATATGCCTCGGTATCCCCGGTGTATCGCTTCCTGAGGGATCGACTCTCCGCATCGGTCAGCTTTAGCGTCAGGGCCGCCGCGAGCTGCTCTGACACTCGATCCTCGATTTCGAAGATGTCCGCCAGTTTTTCGTCGAAAATTTCGGCCCACAGCGGTGCGGCCTGATCCACGCCAACAAGCTGCACGGTGACTCTGATCCTATCACTTGACCTTTGTATCGTTCCCTCCAGCACCAACTCAACCTGCAATTGTCGTCCGCACGATGCAGCGTCCTGGCCCACGCCTGACAAATGGATAACCGCGCTCGTCGGCCGCACGATGATCCGGCGGAGGTTGGTCAGCTTGGTTATCAATACGTCGGTGAGCCCCATGCCGAGGTACTGTTCCGTCGCGTCGGCGCCGAGCAGCCGGAACGGCAGGACCGCAAGTGACCTCGCCCCCTGGGGGAGGCTGAGGCCTCCTCTGCTTCCCGCGAGCGCGTCAGGCGCATCGACCTCTTCTTCGGTGACGATGCGCACTTTGGCGCGCCTGATGACGAGTTCATCCCCTTGAAACTCCCTGATGCTCGTGACAAATCGATATCCGCGCTTGGGCAACGTCTCGATGTACTGAGTGTCTATCGAATCTCCGCCGAGGAGCTTCCTCAAGACGGAGATATTGCGAGTCAGACCACCCTCTTCGACGTAGGTATCCGGCCATAGGCGCTTCATCAGATCGTCCTTGAGCACCAGGCGGCCGCTGTTCTCCACCAGGATAAGCAACGTGTCGAACGCCTTTGGCGTAAGTGAGACCGGCGCTCCATCGCGAAGCAGCAAGCGCTCCGATGGATCGAGGCGGAAAGGCCCGAATTCATAGACTCGCCTTGCTGGGTTGCTCATCAGGCTCTCGCGCTTCCACTGCTCCGGACTACCACCCGGCGGCGCCTGTGGTTCGTTAAACCTAAGCTACAACACGCTTCACTTCTCCGGAATGCCACCGGCGGCGCCGGTGGTTCGTTAAGCCCAACCTGCTCGGGACTGTAAGAAATTTGTCAGGGCCCTGTAAGGATTTCCCCGGCCGTTCCAAGTATCCTCGCGAATCAGGATTGCTCGGCGGTTCGAAGAGATCCGGGGCGGGCAGTAAGTCTAGTAAGGCCGAGGCTATTTTAATAGAAGCGCCTTGGCTTGACAACAAGACCAGGACACAAGACCAGGAGCAAGACAGGAGCTGGGACTCGCCGTGAAGATGAAAAAAAGAACAGAGGTTACCATCGAAATTGAGGAAGCAGTTATACGCAATTCGAAGGGGCCGGCGGTCGCGTGGTGCGCCCATTGCGCGGAGAATGTCCGGATGCTTGAAGCGCATGAAGCGGCTGTGGCGGCGGGCATAAGCTCCCGAGCGATCTACTGCGAAGTCGAGGCCGGCAGGCTGCACTTTGTAGAGACTCGAAGCGGTTCCATTTTGGTCTGCCTCAATTCGCTTGGCCGAGCGGCGGCAGCCCAACTCGTGCAGAGCGATCCACCACTTCCAGACTCGAAAGTCAACGCCAAAGCAGTCACTGATGCGGCCACAGATGAGCAACATTCACAAAGGGGACCGAAAGGGTAGTGCCGCAGGTGAAGCAGGCGGAAGGCAGGTAGCCAGCCCAGGCTGCTGCGCTCAAGCGGGCGATAACGGAGCGACTGCTCAACGTTCAGAAAGGAGAAGACTCAATGCGAGGGACGAGATTAGGCAAATCGGTTTGGGTAGGCACTGTCTTATCGGCGTTTTCGATGTTTGCCGCGGGGGCCCGGGCCTCTATATCGCCGAAGAGGTCGCCGACAACCGCTTCAAGGTAGCGGGGGGCGCGCCAGGAATGAGGGTAAGCTGGCAGGTAACGGGAGTCCGCCAGGATGCGTGGGCCAACGCCCACCGGATACCAGTCGAGGAACCTAAGTCCGAAATCGAGCGCGGTCACTATATCCACCCGGAATTGTTCGATCAGCCCGAGAAAAAGGGCATTCAGTGGGCCCGCCATCCCGACGTGATGAGACAGAATGAAAGATAGGCGAGAGCAGCAGATGAAGCAGGTACAAGGTGCAGGTAGCGCAGCGGCGGCGGGCGGCAAGCCCCAGAAGTCGAAGGCGCCGGCAAGTGGGAAAGAATCGCGAGCCGGTGCGTCTTAAGGTCGTGGCCGAGATTCAGACCGGTCGGTGTTGATCTGTTCCGGCTAACTTTTACGGAAAACGGAGGATGACGAGATGACCTCAAGAAAGATCGCGTTTCACATTGTTGTTGTACTGGGAGCGCTCCTGGGCTGCGCGGCGGTCGCCGGTGCGCAGACCCAGACCCCGATCTATGTCTCGGCTCTGGGATCGAATTCGAATAGCGGAGCCCGGAATTCACCGGTCCGCTGGATCGGCCAAGCAATTTCCCTCGTTCAAGCGGGAGGCCATGTAATCATCATTGACAGCGGCGACTATGACGAAATTGCAATCACTAAGTCAGTCACGATCGAAGCGGCTCGTGGAGTGACCGCTGTCATCCCCTGTCTTGGCAATTCGAGTGGTATCGAGGTTTTTGGGGCGCAAAACCTTACCGTCGTGCTCAGGGGATTGACGATCGCGACGTGCCCCGGTTCCGCAGCCAACAACGGCATAGTGTTCTCCGGGGGCGTTCCGCAGACTACTTTGGTAGTCGAGGACTGCGTTATAAACGGTCAATTCAATACTGGCATCTATAGCGACGTCGCCAACCTATTCGTGAAAGATACGTCAGTGATGGGCTGCAATTCGGGTATGTATGTTTTGTACTCGTACGTGTCCTCGGCGTGGAATCCTTGTCTAGCGACAATCGAGGGATGCAGACTGATGGGGAACAACAATGGGCTGACTGCCGCCTACAACTCACACGTGGCGGTCCACGACACGGTCGCTTCGAACAACACTGGCCGCGGGATGCAGGTGCTGGTATTGTCGGGCCAGGTTTTCGCCGAACTGGACGTTGAACACTGCGTGGCGTCAGGAAACGCAGTCGGAATTGCTGGTCAGGGTCCGGGTGCTGGCGGAGGGTACGCGCTCCGAGTCTCTAACAATTTCGTCAGCGCCAATCAGACTGGGATCTACACCAATGGCCAGCACACTACCTATACGCTGAGTAACAACACAGTCATGGGCAATGGTACTGACATTTCTGTTCAATTTTTCTATCCAGTACCGCCCTTTTGAAACTCCAAGATCGCTGCTCTCTCCCTGACGGCGACGACGTCTAACTCCTGTTTTGGTGGTTTCAAACTCGCCACCAGTAGCGGAAGGGCTTCGCCCTGGTCTCCGCCGGCCCAACACTGGATGGAAAAAGGAGAAGGCGGACAATGACCTCAGATAGGATCTCATTCCACATTGTTGCCGCGCTCAAGCGAACGAACGACGACTATTTGGACTGTCGAAAAAGGGTGGTACTGCACAGGAACTCCTTACCACCCTGCCGTTTTTGATCACCCCCAACAAGTTGTAAAGGAGAAGCGACGATGAAATCTATTACTTACCGATTACTGAGCGGCGGCTTAATATCCTTTCTCGCATTTTCGTTGCTTGCGGTTGGCCACGAGCGCAAGGCTGCTGCCCTGCCGGCGCTTCAGCAGGCCTGCGCGCCCAATCCATCGGGACTCGTTAGCTGGTGGCCCGCCGAGGGGAACGCAAACGACATTCAGGGCGGCAACAACGGCACGCTTATAAATGGCGCCACGTTCGCTCCCGGAGAGGTTGGTCAGGCGTTTAGCTTCAATGGGACGGACTATGTCGACATACCGGATGCGCCCAACCTGGACTTTGGGTCTACCTCTCCCATCAGTATCGACATGTGGGTCTTCCGCACCAGCAGTGCAAGCCCGATGCATTTCATCGGCAAACGATCCGGGTGCGGTACAATAAGGTATCAGATGGCTCTCGACAGCTCAGGTCCGGGCTTCGGCAGTGAATTGGGGGGGGTCTCCGCCCATCAAGATTTGCCGATGAATACCTGGACACATCTTGCCGGCACGTTTGACGGAACGACTTTCCGAATCTACATCAACGGCACATTGGCCGGAACGGCAGCCGGCACGCTGGGTCCCACAACGACCGCTTCTCTTCGGATCGGGACGAGCGGCACTTGCGCCGGCTTCGGAGGCCTTATCGATGAAGTGCATCTCTTCAACCGGGCGCTTACGGAGGCCGAGATCCAAAGCATTGTCAATGCTGGCGCCGCAGGGACGTGCGCCTGCTCCGTCCCCGTGATCACTCTCAACCCGGCCAGTCAGGTCGGGACCGGCGGCTCTGTAGCCCTTACCGCATCCGCCAGCGGAAACCCGGCCCCAACCGTACAATGGCAGGTCAGCACCGATGGCGGCGCTACCTTTACCAATATTCCTGGCGCGACCAGCACGACTCTGAGTTTCACGCCGACGCCTTCTCAGACGAGCAGCAAGTACCGCGCCGTATTTACGAACGTTTGCGGTTCTGCCGCGACGACGGCAGCGACGCTAACTGTACTTGACGTCTGCTTGCGAGACAGTAGCACCGGCAACCTCCTCCAATGGAACAGCGTAACTGGCCAGTACAAGTTCACCAGGTGCTCGGACGGCTTTATGCTGACCGGAACAGGCAGCGTCGGTCTTGTTAACGGCATTCGCACTCTGACGGATTTCAAGACCGATCGTCGAATAAGCGCCGGATTCAACTCCAGCCAGTTGGACGGGAACGCAACCATTTACCTCCTGGCGGCTCAGGGAGTCTGGCAAGTCTTGAGGATCAGCGAAACCATCCCGACCCCTTGCCTTTGCCGACTGAATTGAGAAATCACGCTGTAGGGCGGCCATGAACGTAGCAGTCGTACCGCCAGTGCGATCGTACTGCCGGGGCCGCCCGAGCTTACCCCCCCAAGTATTGTTGGAAGGAGAAGCGACCATGAGGAACCGTACGAAGTCGACGCTGTCCGTCGTAAAAGGCAGACGAAACCATTTTCTTGCCGCTGCAGTTTGGAGTACCGCCTTCAGCCGAACAATAGGCTTGCGGATATTAGCCATTATTGTGGCGTTCTCTTGCTTGCCGATACGCGGCAACGGGCGAAGTGCCGGCCAGCCTTCCACGTTGAAGCTTCAACCTGCAACGTTGGCCCGGTTGGGTGCGGATGAAAGTATCCAGTTGAGCAGGCAGCAAATGGATCGGCGAGGCCGTTATTCTCCAGGGCGCCCGTGGGTTCCGGAAAACGGCCTGCCGTCGGCGGACAGCGCCGCCGAAGCCCCGTCAGACGCTATGGCGCCACCACCATTCTTTGTCACGGCGTTTGGCACCGCCGCCTCCGGCAACGGCCAATTTCTGTTTCCGACCGGTGTTGCCCTCGACAGGTCGGGTAACGTGTATGTGTCCGACAATGGCAATGGCCGCATTCAGAAGTTCAATTCCTCCGGCGCCTTTCTAGCCGCCTGGGGATCACAGGGCTCGGGCGACGGCCAATTCGAGTTTCCGATTGGCGTTGCGATTGATGCTGCGGAAGATGTTTACGTTACTGACTACGAAGACGGCCGTGTACAGAAGTTTGACCGGAACGGCACGTTCTTGATGAAGTTTGGGAGCCTGGGTTCTGGCGACGGCCAATTTGTACACCCGGGCCAGCTCGCGGTCGACGGTGCGGCGAATGTGTATGTCCTGGATCTCTCAGGCCATAAGGTCCTGAAATCGATTCTGCCGGCAACTTCATCAAGAAATGGGGCGGGCTGGGGTCGGCCACCGGCCAGCTATTCTTTCCCAGCGGCATCGCCATCAACGCATCAGGGAGCGTTTTTGTCGCCGACCAGTTCAATTACCGGGTTCAGAAGTTCGATTCCAACGGCAACTTCCTGGGCGTAATCGGCAGCCAGGGCACTGGAAACGGTCAATTCGAGCAGCCGGTCGCCATTTGCGTTGATAGTGGTGGCAATCTCTACGTAACTGACAATCGTACAGGCCTGGTTCAGAAACTGGATCCAGCGGGCGCCTTCATTAGCAAATGGGGTTCCGTTGGGACCGGCGATGGCCAGTTCGATTACCCGAGCGGGATTGCGGTCGACGCCTCTGGAAACGCGTTCGTGTGTGACCAGTCCAATCAGCGCATCCAGAAGCTCGACTCGAGTGGCAACCTGATAGCCAAATGGGGTAGCAACATAACGGGTGACGGGGATCTTAAATCTCCTTTCGGGGTTGCTACCGATGCAGCGGGCCACGTATACGTCGCGGACTTAGACAGCAATCGCGTGGAGAAGTTTGATAACAACGGCACGTTCTTGACAAAATGGGGAAGCCCGGGTACCGCCACCGGCCAGTTCGACTCACCGGGCGCAATCGCGGTCGGCCCAGGCCCTAGCGGCAACGTATATGTAGGCGACGCTGGCGGACGGGTGCAACTGTTCGATCAAAATGGAACCTACCTGCGGCAGTTCGGCGGCCAGGGGACCGGCGACGGGCAGTTCTTTCGCGCAGACGGGATTGCCATAGACGGCATGGGAAATATCTATGTCACCGACGAAAATACCCACAGAGTCAGCAAGTTTGATCCCAACGGCGTATTTCTGACCAAGTTGGGCTCCGTTGGTCGAGGTAATGGGCAGTTCGAACTCCCTGTTGCGATTGCCGCGGACAACTCGGGTCTAGTCTATGTCGCGGACGTCAATTTAGATCGGGTACAGAAGTTCGACTCGAACGGGGTTTTCCTGGCGAGCTGGGGCAGCCAGGGGACGGGGCCCGGGCAATTCAATAACCCTTCGGGAATAGCGGTGGACAAGTCCGGCAATGTTTTCGTGTCGGACTCAGTGAACAACCGGATACAGGAGTTCGACGCCAACGGCGTGCTGCTAACAATGTGGGGCAACCTTCAGGCAGGGGCCGGTCCGGGTCAATTCGATTTTCCCGCCGGGATGGCGGTCGACGGCTCTGGCAATGTCTTTGTCGCGGATCTCTACAATCTGCGAATCGATAAGTTTGCACCGTGGCCGCAGATCACGGGCACCACTGTCGTCGGCAAGGACCTTACCATCACCGGCCAGTCGTTCCAGAACTCGCCTGTCGTGCTGATCAACGACGCTGACGAATCGGCGTTCATCAGCAGCAATTCACCTACCTCAATAGTATTGCACCGGAAGCCTAAGAAGCTTGGCCTGCATGCCGGCCCTAATACAATAGAGGTGACGGATCAAGGCCACCACGGGTCCAACGTATTCACGCTGACCCTGTGAGTAGCCTGCCACTGCTAGCGGGACAGCACGACGTGTTGCTCATTAGACGAGGGACCTAAGACCTTCTTCGAGGCTTCCGCATGCAGCACGCGATTGAGTTCCCCAATCGCCGGCTCAAATCCAGCGAGTGGCTGGCGGTGCGCCGTCCAGATCGTCATGGGAAAATCCAGGCCCGGCACGCGGAGCACTCTTAGCCGAGACCGGAACTTGCTCAGATGGAGGATGCGCTCGGGCACAAGGCTAAGTCCGCAGTTCCTGGCTACCAGGGAGAGCTGTAGTTCGTAGTGGTATGTCTCGATAGACACGCGCATCTCGATGCCTGCCCTCAGCAGTAATGTCCGCAGCCTCCGGCGGGCGGAACAG
>Ga0207103_10087_pt1 | contig 27138 bp, 25 predicted proteins | sample Alteio_BWMinHeat_81_FD_153546 | JGI IMG/M metagenome (GOLD analysis project Ga0207103, IMG submission 153546) | Enriched cells from forest soil in Barre Woods Harvard Forest LTER site, Petersham, Massachusetts, United States -... | ecosystem: Environmental > Terrestrial > Soil > Temperate forest >...
GGACCGATGCGGGTGCGGTGTACGTTGTGGCAATGCCGCTGGCCGTGTGAGCGGGGTTAAACGAGCCGCAGCCGCCGCCGTTACACGAAACAGACCAGTCGACACCCTTCATCGCCGGGTCGCCAGAGACGGTTGCGCTCATGGTGGCAATCTTTCCGATCTGCAAAGTGCCGGGCGGGTCCTGGACGAAAGAAATCGAAACCGAAGAACTTGTGATGGTCACAGTTGCAGTAACAAACGTCGACGGATTCGCAGTGGACGCGGCGGTGATGGTCACGGCGCCGCCGGTCGGGATCGTGGGAGGCGCCATGTAAGTTGTCAAAGCGCCGCTGGCCGTATGAGTGGGAGTAAAAAAGCCGCAGCCTCCCCCGGTGCACGTCACCGACCAGTCCACGCCCAGGTTCAGCGGGTCGTTGGAGACCGTGGCACTCATCATCGCAGTTGCGTTGATCTGCATGGACGTGGGAGGCGCCACGGTGAAAACGATGGAAACCGCGGGGTTGATCGTCACGGTCGCGGAGACCGTCATCGATGGATCCGCAGTGGCTTTGGCGGTGATGGTCACGGTGCCGCCGGTGGGGACGGTGGGCGGAGCCATGTACGACGTAGGTGCGCCGCTGGCAGTGTGAGTGGGAGTGAAGCTGCCGCAATTGTTCGCATTGCACGACACCGTCCAGTCCACGCCCAGGTTCTGCGAGTCGTTGGTGACGGTGGCACTCATCATCGCTGTCGTGCCGACTTGCATGGAAGGCGGAGGCGATATCGTGAACGTGATGGAAATCACCGGGGCTGTAATCGTCACGGTTGAGCTGACCGTCTTCGTTGGATCCGCAGTGGCCGCGGCAGTGATGGTCACGGTGCCGCCGGTGGGGATTACAAGAGGCGACATATAAGTTGTCAAAGCGCCGCTGGCGGTGTGCATGGGAGTAAAGCCGCCGCAATTGCCCCCCGTGCACGACACCGACCAGTCCACACCCTTGTTTGCGGGGTCATTCATGACTGTGGCGCTCATCATGGCCGTCGTGTTGACCAGCATGGACGCTGGGGGCGCCTGGGTAAAGGTTATGGAAACAGTGTTGACGCCAGTAATGGTCACGTTGGCGGTGACGAACTTCGTTGGATCTGCCGTGGCAGTAGCCGTGATGGTAACGGTATTGCCGGGGGGTATGACGGAAGGAGCCATATATGTGGTAGGTGCGCCGCTGGCGGTGTGCATGGGAGTGAAGCCGCCGCAATTGCCTCCGGTGCAGGAGACCGACCAGTCCACGCCTTTGTTCAACGGGTCGTTTGAAACTATGGCGCTGACCGTGGCCGTCGCATTTGTCTGCATAGAAGAAGGGGGCGACTGACTGAAGCTGATGGAAATCACCGGCGCCGTGATCGTCACAATTGCGGTCGTGCTCTTCGTCGAATCGGCGGTGGCAGTGGCCGTAAGGGTCACGGTGTTGCCAGGAGGTACGGAGGTGGGCGCCATATATGTCGTCGGTATGCCGCTGGGCGTGTGAACAGGGTTGAAGGAACCGCAGTTCGAGCCGCCGCAAGTCACCGTCCAGTCCACACCCTGATTGGAGGGATCATTCGTCACGATGGCGCTGACGGTTGCCTGTCCGCTCACCGGCAAGGTGCCCGGCGGCGCCTGGCTGAAGTTGATCGAAACGGAGCTGACGATCATCGGGGACACCGTCACACTTACCGACTTATCGACATGGGAAGTGGCGGTGATATTGACGGTGCCGCCCGAAGGCACGGCCGTCGGAGCCGTGTAGGTTGTCGGTGTGCCGTTGGGCGTGTGGGCAGGATTGAAGGAGCCGCATTTCGCGGCGCTGCAGCTCACTTGCCAGTCCACTCCCTCGTTTCCGCCATCTCTCGAGAGGGTGGCGATAATCATGACCTGCCCGCCGGTCGCAATGGAAGAAGGCGGCGCCTGCGTGAATGTGATGGAAAGGGGAGCATTCGTTGCCGGAGACGTGTTCGTGACGCACGAGGAAAGAAGGACCAGGGCGGAGAGGAGCGTGGAAACAAGCAATGCGGCGTGAAGTCCGCCACTGCGGCGATGGGTCCTGATGACGCTGCTCCGATTCTTCATTGCTCCTCCACGTTTTTTGTCTGCGGTATCGCAGGCGCGACGTTCGCTTTCAGCCCGCCGGGCGGGGCAGGTGTTCGAAGTTGTTCTTTGATCCAGAGAAAGAGCCTGCCTCCGGAAGACGCGTCAAACAGGGCTCGCGTATCGTCATACCGGACGATCTGGACGGAAGGGAGCGCCGCCGCTTCGATTGCCCGCTTGCTGACCTGCGGTGTAATGGTGTCGTCCGAGACGTGCTGAATCCGGACCTGCCGCGATTCCAAATGCGGCAACCACCGAAGCGGGTCGAAGGGCTCTGCTTGCTTCAAAAATTCAGGCTTCACATAATTCGGGCGCTCTTGCTCCGGGACGAGCGAGGATTTGGCCATCCAGATGGGCCAGTCTCCCCAAGGATCGAGCAAATCGAGAGCCTTGATCCGTTTGTCCACGGCCGCAGCCAGAATGGCGATGGTGGCGCCGGACCCTTCTCCGAACATCCCGATGCGATTCATATCGAAATCGCCGCGCTCGGACAGGTAGTTGAGAATCATCTGAACGTCATGCGTGGAGGTAACCAGGGCTTCCTGAAGCTCGCTGACAAACCATTCCCGCATCGGGCGCATGTGGTAGCGATGGCCCGTCAGTGCGGAGACGAACCCGATGGCGGCAAAACCATCTTTTGTCACTCGCCGGCAGAATCCGTCGTCCTGAAAGCGTTCGGTCTCGGAAGGGTAGCTGTAGAGGTACAAGATGGCAGGAGGCTTTTCTACACCCCGAGGCCGGATCACATAGAGATCGATGGGATCGCCCGCTCGCCACTTTACCTGTATCAGCTCGCGGGTAAACTCGGGCGCTTCGTCCTTCTCCCCGAGAAACGGGTCCGCGGCATGAAGATCGCTACTGGCGATGGAGAGCGAACTCCAATCCTCATGACTAGCTACGGAAACTGCGGTTCCGGGCCCAGGCGCCGCAGCGATAGGAGCCTGATTCTCCTTGACGTTTGAGGAAGGAGATGGCTGCTGAGCGAAAACGATGCGAGCGTTCACACCGAGCAAAAGGAAGAAAGCAGCAAAGAGCTGTAGACCTCTTCCCCACAGGAGCCGCATTCGAAACCCTCTCGCGCATTCGGCCAGGCATAACCCTCCGCAGAATGGAAGGCACCCTGGCGAGTTAAGGTTTGTAAATAAGAGGCAGGCTGCTGAACCAGCCAGCCTGCCTCGAGTCCCCAGGTTTTTTTGCAGCAACCCTACTGCCTCTTGCCGGTTATTTCCTTGCCCGTGTCGGTGATGTTGTCGAGGTCCGCCTGCACCGTGTAAACGGCGCCGCCTACGTCACCGCCCGACTCGGAGGTCCTGGCCTTGTGTCCATTCGCTCCCGTGAACCCGGACTGCGTGTAGTGCGAGCGGAACACGTTGAGCGAGCTGAAAGGAACAAAGTCAGGAATGTTCGCTACCTGAGTCTCTGCCGCAGAGATAAGCGACAGCACGCCCGGAGGCGCCGGGGTTCCCGTCGTCACGCGCAGCACGTTCCAGATCGGATACGAGCCGTCGATAACGTGGGGGAAGGTTACTGCGCCGGGGCACGGGGCTGTGCACGACGGCAGAGTGCCGTTGGTATAGGTTGCGTTGATGGGATCCACGCCGTCCACCTGGAGATACTTTGCGGTGGTCAAATCCGGCTTGACGTTGCCAAAGCTAAAGAATGCATAGCCCAGGCTGTCCGTGACGGAGCCGAGCTCGGTGATCATCTCGCCGGTGCCGATGACGCGCTTGCGTACGGAACCGCCGGGGCCCGGGAGATTCAACGGGTTGCCATCGGTCATGGAGGGATCCACACCGATTTCCTGCGAGGAGTTGATTTCCACGCTTCTCGGAATGCAGAACTCTATCGTGTTCATGGTTCCCGAGAGAGGCTCGCGCAGAAGGACGGTTGCCGCAATGGCCGGCAGCCCCGATTGGTCCGTCAGATCGCGGGTTCGTCCAAGAGTGCCGTTGAGGAAGCCGGCAAGGACAAAGCGATTGGCATTGGTGTATGCGGAAGTGCCAAAGCCGCCCGAGCTTGTATCCGCCGTATTGACGAGAACCATCGCGACCTGCCCGCCGACGTTCGTCGTCGTGAATTTCGGCACGGCCATGCCTGTGATCGGGTCGGTGCCCTTCATGGCAAAACCAACCACTTGGGCTTCCTTGGTGCTGAATGCGCTCTGGATCTCCAGGCCGACGGGGCCAGGGCCGTAACCCAAGCCAGTCCGCGTGGTCGTCAGAGAGGCCAAGGCGCGGTTCGTGGCAAACAGAGCATCTTCCGGACGGATGTCGCTTGGCGCCGCATTGAACGGCTGGCCGTTGATATCGTTGTAAATATTCATGGGCAACGGTTCGTCCGCTGGAACAAGGGGAACAATGTTGTCTCCGGCCTCTCCGATGGCGGAGGACGGAAGGCTAAGCGTGGCGCGCGGGACGGCAAAGAACAGCCGCGTGCCAACAACGGAGTCGATGTTGAGGTAGGCACAGACGGTTCGATTGGGCTCCGGTGTGTCGTCCCACACGATCCACACGCTTCCGCCTGCCGCGTTGATGCTGGGAGAGCGGCTATCAACTCCGGTGGCCGTGCCGGACTTCTTGGTCCAGTTGTGGTCTCCGCATACTCCAGATGTGCCGTTGGAGATTCGTGCGGCCAGGGCCATGGCATTGAACGCCGCCGAGGACCCTGCACCGTTGAATAGCGGCGCGATGTTTTGAGCGTAGCAATTCGAAGCGAGCATAAGAGCCGAGGCGACGGTCAGGGCCGCTACGGCAAATTTCAAACCTTTCATCTGGGTGTCTCCTTAGTCGTGGGCTGTGGTGGGACACGAAAGCAGTTGCGGCCATGCAAACCCGAATTACAGCCTTAAAGCGCGTTTCCATTGCCAGGCTGGACTGCTCTTCAGGGCCTCACACCCGCAACATGCGCGGAGACTATCTGCGACCCGTGTTACGGGAGGATGACACCACAGTGGAAGGTGCGTGAATTTCCTCGCGACGCGAAAAAACGGTTTGAAAGACGCTCCTCGGGCCTGTGGAAAAGAGCCTATAGCCAGCACCGCCTGTGGAGAAGTGTTGCGAGCATGCAGCCGTCTCCTGCCTGTAATGCGATTTTAATAAATGCGACATCGCCGAGTAACGCGAGTCCTGTTATTGAGAGCGCTGCGCTTTGTCCCACTCCGGGGGTGAGTCTTTCGTGAGGTTATTGAAGATTTTATCTTTCATGTTTGTGATTGCATTCACCGTTGCAGGCACGGCGTTCGCGCAGAACACTCAGGTGTCCGCGTCCATCACCGGGACCGTTCTCGACTCTTCCGGCACGGTGATCGTGGGCGCTTCCGTCAGAATCATCAACGACGATGGGCTGAACCAGGCAGTGGACACCGATGAGAAGGGCAACTATCTCTTCGCTGAGTTGCCTGCCGGCAAGTACAGCGTTTCCATCTCAGCCGAGGGCTTCAAAGCTTTTCAAAGCGACGAGCTCGTTCTCAACGACGGGCAGAACGAGCGCGTCGACGCCAAGCTGGAACCCGATGCAGAACCTGCCTCGGCCCAACTCGACAGCCAAGAGCGCGTTCAGCTTGTGACGAAATCTGCGCAGTGGCTGCTCTAGCTCCCTTTAGGAGGTAAGCCGCCGTGAAGTTTTTGAGGGCCGTTTTGTGTGTCTTGGCGCTTACCCTATGTATCGCGGGAATAACCCTTGCGCAGGAACCCAGCAAAGAACAGGGCAGTCAGAAGGACACGGGCTCCATTACCGGGACGGTCCGCGACAGCTCGGGCTCTGTCGTCCCCGGGGCTGCGATTACTATCACCAACGCTGTCGGGCTTAAGCAAACGACAAACAGCGACGAACAGGGCGATTATCTGATCCCCGGGCTTCCTCCGGGAACTTACAAAGTCGCTGTTTCTGCTCCCGGATTCAAACCATTCGAAGCGAACCTCATCGTTCTCACCGCCGGGCAGAATGCCCGTAGTGATGCCAGCCTGGAGCTTGCCGGGGCGACCACGTCCGTCCATGTGGAGGGGGAAAAGACGGCCCAGGTAGAGACCGAAACTCCGCAGATCAGCGGCACGATCACTGAGAAGGAGATCACCGCGGTCGGATTGAACGGCCGCAATTTCACCCAGCTGATTACCCTGGCACCCGGCGTGAGCAATCAAACCGGGCAAGACGAAGCCCTGGTGGGAGTCAAGGGCAGCGTGAAATACAGCGTGAATGGCGGGAGAGTCGAGTACAACACTTTCGATGTGGATGGCGGAGACGTCTTGAACGCCGGAATCAATGGAAGCCAGAGCACGCTCATCGTTTTTCCGAGCCTTGACGCCATCAGTGAAGTGAAGGTTTTGACGTCAAATTACGGCGCGATGTATGGGCGCAGCGCCTCCGGAACAATTCTAGTGACCACAAAATCGGGCGGGAGCCAGTTTCATGGCAACGCCTACGAATTCAACCGCAATGAGATCTTCAACGCGCGCAACTTTTTCGACGAGACTTCCCGCGCCCCCCTTTATCGGAGAAACGATTACGGCTTTACTCTGGGTGGTCCGATCTACATTCCCGATCACTACAACACGAAGAAGGACAAGACTTTTTTCTTCTTTTCCGAAGAGGTTCGCCAGGAAAAGACGCCGCAGGAATTCAATCAAGCGGTCCCGACGCTCGCGGAGCGTAGCGGCAACTTTGCCGACGTTTGCCCCTTTGCGGAACCAGGGCAAAACGGATTGCCGGGCCAGCAGGTTTTCTTCAAACGCTCACAGTTTCCTGATTGCCCGCAGAAGTCCGCAGCCGACCAAGCCGGCAATGTGCTTACCTTTCCGGGAAACCAGGTGCCCATAGACCCGAATGCCGCCGCAATTCTGGGAACGGGGATCATCCCCGCGCCCACTTCCACTGTGGGATGCAATTCAAGCATCGGGTCCTGTTATGACGCAGTCGTTTCCCCTTCGACATACTGGCGAGAGGAACTCTTCCGGATTGACCACAGCTTCACGCAAAATATGCGGGCATCATTTCGCTACATCCATGATACCTGGGATACGACGACGCCCACTCCCCAATGGAGCTACATTCAGAGCAGTTTTCCCACGATTCAGAATGACTTCGTTGGACCCGGACTCAGCTTGGTAGGCCGGTTGACGAACGTCATTACGAATACGCTTTTGAACGATTTTGTGGCCAGTTACACGACCGACCACATCTCCCTGACCGACACGAACGGGCCCGGGGCCACTTTTCAGCGGCCAGCCGGCCTCACCGTGGGGTACCTGTTTAACAACGGCTTCGGCGGAAAGGTGCCGGCGATCGTGATCGGCGGCAACAACGCGGAGTATGGAGGAAACGGGTTTGCGGTGGACTCTTCTTACCCCCCTTGGCACCACAGCAATCCTACAGTCGCGATGCGCGACGACATCAGCAAAAGCGTCGGAAAGCATACATTTCAATTCGGCGTTCAACTCGTTTTTGCTCACAAGAATGAGATCAATAACGCCGCAGGTGCGAATACGGGCGACCTGCAGGGAATTATCACCTTTTCCAACCAAAACAGCATCTTCAGCACCTCGAACGCTTTCGCCGATTTCTTGACCGGGGGAATCAAGTCGTTCCAGCAGGATAGTGCGCAAACGAAGTACTACAACAGCTACACTATCGGGGAACCCTATTTCCAGGACGACTGGCGCGTCCTGCCTCGGCTGACGCTAAATCTGGGTTTGCGTATGAGCTTGTTCGGGCTTTGGCACGAAAAGTACGACCAGGCTCATAACTGGACACCGCAGGCATTCAACCCGGCGATCGCCCCAGGCGTGGATCCCTTCTTTGGAGTTCTCATTGACCCAACGACGGGGCAGCCCATTCCGCTCAATGTGAACCACCTGGACCCGCGAATTACGAACGGCATCGTGCAATGCGGTGTGAACGGGGTCCCCGCAGGATGCATGAAGGGCCATCTATTCAATCCGGCGCCCCGGGTTGGTTTCGCCTGGGATCTCAAGGGCGACGGCAAGACGTCGGTCCGCGGCGGCTACGGGATCTTTTTTCATCACGGGACGGGCAACGAGGCGAATACGGGCTCTCTCGAAGGCAGCCCGCCCATTGTGCTGGACATGACGCAGAATTTCCCCTTTGGCTATGCCTGCATTGGCGGGGTCGGACAGGGTTGCGGCGGAGCGGGAGCCTACCCGCTTAACGTGACCGCGATTCCCTCGCAGGTTGTTTGGCCTTATGTTCAGCAATGGAGTCTGAGCATGCAGCGCGAGCTGAGCCCGAAATGGATTGCAACCATCGCCTATGTGGGCAGCAAGGGAACGCATTTGACTGCGGCGCGCCAGATCAACCAGTTGACACCCTTCGATCCCACGGAAAACCCTTTCGGACCGGGCAGGCCCATAACTACGGCCATTTGTGACACCTATGACGGCTCAAGTTTTTTGATTGGCAACAACACTCTTACCCAGGGACAGCCGGGATTCGTTAATCTAGAGGCGGCTTGTTTCGGGACCGTGGGCCGGAATTTTCCCAATGTGAATTCCTTGCGCACGTTTGCCCCGGGTTTCGGCCAGATCTTCTCGCTCGAGAATATTGCCAATTCCAGCTACAACGCGCTGCAGGCCACCCTCCGGCGGACCGTAGGTCCCCTGGCTCTGGATCTTTCTTACTCTTATGGCCACTCGATTGATGATTCGTCGGACCGCTTCGATGCCACCTTTGTAAATTCCGCTAATCTTGAATCCAACCGCGCGAGCTCAAATTTCGATCAGCGGCATCTTCTCAATTTCAGCTACGTGTACGACTTTTCGTTTATGCGGGTCGCAGATATTCCGGGGTGGTTTAACAAGAATGTCATCAAGCCCGACGCTGTCACGGGCTTTCCGAAGTGGTTTAAGAAGAATGTGATCCGCGACAATCCTGCTTCAAGCGATTCCACTCCGGCGACTGCCAGCGCGGCGAAGGCGCCTGCCGCACCGGCTCCCTCTGGATCGTCCTGGTTCAACTCGTCGAGATTCGCCCATAACGTACTCGATGGATGGGAGCTTACTGGAATTACCACGTTCCAGTCCGGTACGCCCTTCAGCGTCATCAACGGCGCCAGCGGGGTTACCGGGATTTCGGTCCTCGACAACGCCGGGGTTGCGAACGGGACGGGTGCTGGCTCCTATCCGGATATAACAAAGAATCCTGCTCCGCTCCTGCCGGGGGCAAACAATGCTCCCAACACCTTTGGCCCCCTGCTTGGCAATCCGGGCATGTTCGTTGCGCCGCAGGGACTTACGTTTGGTGATGCAGGGCGCAATGCCCTGAACAATCCGAGCCGTTTGAACTTCGATATGGCTCTTCTCAAGCGCTTCCACTTCAGCGAGTCCAGATCGCTTGAGCTCCGCGCGGAAGCATTCAACGTTTTCAACCACACGCAGTTCCGCATTTATGACGCGGACCGGGGCAATACCGCCAATAACACAATCAGTTGCTATGGTGGCAAGGATAACTCTGCTGGCCATGTGGGGGGCGGCGTGAACTGTCTTGCCGGAGATTCCTTCTTGCGTCCCATTGATGCGCATCGCCCGCGGACAATGCAGTTCGGTTTGAAGTTCTTCTTCTAGCGGCAGGAATTGCAATGCGGTCGCAGCTCGCGACTTAGCCCTCGACCCCAAGCTAACCCTCCCGGTCGTTTGCGCGCGTAGCGGAGCGTATGGCCCGCGGGGCCCATTGTGGTCAGACTGCCACGCAAACGAAGACGCACCCCACCTTGCAGGGGTGCGTCTTCTGTCAGTCTGTTAAGAATTGAGCTTAGACGGTCGGCGTCGCGCGCTTCCTGCGCATCCAGGGCAGCGCTGCGAGTCCGGCACCGAGAAGGGCAAGTGTGGCCGGCTCGGGAACTGCGAAGTCAGCCGAGAAGGCAAAAACTTGATTCGCGTATTCAGGAAGTTGCTGCCACTGGAAGCCCAGACCGTTTCCGCAAGGGGTCGAGTTGCTCCAGACCGAACCCGCCGAGTATGATGACTTGGGAGCCAAGCCGACAAAGCCGGCCAGATTCCCCGTCATGCCACACTCCGGTGTGTTCAACGTAGTGACGAACAGCATGTACGTTCCTCCCGGCGTGAGATTGAGACCACCCGTGCTGAAGGTTTCCAGCTGCGGTGCGGGCGAACTCGGACTAAAGACGACGCTCTGGAAGAGGATCGGGCCTACTCCTTCGCCAGTCCCGGGAAGGAATTGGATCAAATCGGCTGTCAAATTGATATTTGAATTCTTTGGGTTATCAAACAAGATGGAGAAGCCATTGAGCACAAAGTTTCCATCGATGGGAACCGTCAGGACCTCTCCGAAGGAGACGCCCGTGGACGGAAAAGGAGGGGCGGATACGTCACCATTACTGCCACTCCAGGACGGTATCGTGTTGATGACGTCGTCAGCAAAAGCCGTGCCCTGCGTGAGGATGAACAAAAGCGCCGCAATACCAACAAAACGAGCCAAGCCCTTGGTACTCATAGTATCTCCTTGAGGAAGGAAGTCTCGACCTTGCCGCGAAGCACAGCACATTCCAGGCCGGAGAGAACGCAGGGTCCCGTATAGCACCTCCTTTTGTTGCGGCAGGTCACGACGGAGTTAAATTTCTGTTAAAGCTGTGCGAGCCTGCCATTTCTCGATCACGACCTGCACCGACATGGGTGGATTCCGAAGCGTAATGTTGATCTGCGCAGGTCTGCCCTTAGCAAGTGCTGCGGTCGCACCGCTGATGATTCCTGATAAAACCGGGTAGATTGCGCTCAATTGTGTGCGTTATTCATTCCCATATACCACTCACGAGACCTGCCCATTTCCCCAGGTTCAGACCTAGCCATTCGGCGGATGTAAGTGAAGACGCGCCTGTGGGATTCTGTTCCTGGAGGATGGAACATGTCTAATGAACTTATCGAGCTTTCAAACGCATTGGCGCAAGCGACGGATCGTGCTGCCGCAAGCGTGGTTGCCGTTCACACTGAGCCCCGGGGCTCTTGCAGCGGAATCATTTGGCGTTCCGGAGTGATCGTCACTGCCGAACACGCACTACGCCGTGATGAAGAAATTCAGGTGACCCTGCCGAATGGCCGCGTCGTGTCAGCAACCCTTGCGGGCCGGGGCGTTGCCGACGGAAAGTCATCCTAGTGATTTTAAGTCCTGATCAACGCGCTTACCGGAAAAGAGATTGAGGAGTCTAAGAAAAGGCTCCACAAACACAACCTTTTCGGACGACTTGATCCACTTGATCACCGAGGCTTCTGTTGTTGAAGTTTCTTAATCGCCTCAGCCGCACCGGTGTTGTTGGAATTCATTTCGAGAGATTTCTGATAGTTCTCAATGGCGAGTTCCGTGTCGCCGTGATTCATATAGGCCTCAGCCAAACTGTCATACACATTGGACGATCGCGGATAGGCTTCCACATTCAGTTGGAAGATCTTGATGGCTGCTTCGAGATCCTGTTGCCTCATCAACTCATAGCCTAGCCGATTCAAATCGCCTTCGATATTCGCGTAACGGTTACGATGGTCGGCTAGGAACTCATGCAAGTCTTGATCTGTCTTGTTCCATTCGTGCGCAGACGCATCTCTACGCAATCTTTCTTCTATCGGTTCGGAGCTAGTGTATTCCTCAATCGCCTTAAGGGCTGGATCACTCCCTTGGATGTAATCCACAGATGACATGTCGGCTGCGATCCGCGGAGGAATCCACTGTCGAGTATCGCGAGGATCCTGATCTTGCCACCAGAGAGTAGAGACGAACACTTTCAGTTTGCTATTTGGCGCTTCAATCGGCGTATTATCACCGTAACTATTCGGCTTGCCGCCTGTCGGTTCACCCACAAACGTGACATTGGTAAATCTTTCCAATTGGTTAGTGAGGTTCATTGCGGCGGAGAAAGTCTCGCGTCCAATGATGGCGAAGAATTTTCCTTTCTGATCCAAGGTGGTGTGTCGAATGATTCCGAGCAGAATCGGCTTGTTCAAGAAGTTGTTTCCTCCACCGTTGTTTCGGATGTCCAGAACGAAACGATCCACGACCGACTTATCAGCAACCGCAAAGACACGGTCAAAGAATGCCGCAATGGTTTCATCCGGCTTATTGGCGACTGCGTTGTATTGCACGTAGAGCAGTCGAGTAGCGGGCACATACTGGAACCAGTAAATATCGCCCGGATGGCTCTGCCAGAGCGCCCGGCGATTAGCTCCCGGCGCAGCATCGACCCAGCCTTCTTTGCCTTGGTAGGGCGCAGCTTTGATATTGATGGTTGAAGTACGACCGTCTTTTTCGATCGTGAACTGTGCTTCTTCGACGGTGGAGGAGAATCCCAATCCTTTCATCAGCTCAGGAATCGTAAAGATCCTAGTCACTCTGCCCATTGCATCCATGTCGTTATCTCGGCTGACGAGTGGAAGGGCCATGTGGATGGCGTCGTCGGCAGTATAGGGCCCGATTCTCACAACTCTTCCACCAACAATGGCGGCATAGTGCGGATCTGCCGAGCGGACGAATAATCCATCGCTGAAGAGATACATGTCAATCGGAAAAAAGGAACGCCCCTGCACTCCATGCATTCCAAAGGGAACGGTGAGCTCAAACACGGTGTGGCCGTCCCCCACCATGGCAACGAGCTTCGCGATCTCCACCTCAATCTGCTCGGCTGTAAGGTTCGGGATTCTGTTTTCCAGCGCTGTTACGGCAACATCAAAAGAGCTCTTGGGTGTCGAGTGGAAGAGGTTTTTGTGGTTCTTGGCCATCTGTTCATACAAGTAGTGGACATCACTCTTCCACTGTTCTGGAGTCAACGGAGAATCTGTGGCCGTACTCATCTGGCTGATGCCGCAAACTAAGCAGAACGCGACGTTAAGCAACGGGCCGAACATCATGTACCTCCTATCCTTTCTCTGCGAATGGCGAGACATACGAGAAGGTCAGTTTCTGCGTCGCAGTTGCGCGGTCAAGGTTACGAGTATCCTTTCTCTCTCTGCCGTCCTGCAAGAGACAAATCGAATCGCGGAGTCTTGTTCCATGGCGTAGAAGACTCCACCTAGCGTGAAAGTCCGGAAGGTCCAGACCACTCTTTTCGAGATAAGCGGCGCGTTTAAATCCATCTTCGATTAGAAGCCAAGAGCTTGCTTGGGCCCTCTTCTTCCGAAATGGACGGTCAATGGGCAGAATGGTGAGCGCTTTACAAAGATAAATCTGAGATCGGAAGAGAAGTTGTTGGAAGGCACCTGGTCCACAGAAGAGGGTCACTTGTCCGGTTACCGCGTTAATCGGCCACTAAGAAATCGGCTGGTGTTAAACCCATGGTGTTGGAATAGTCAGTTTTACTGATGAGAGACCAAATTAGGAGATAGAAAAAAACGCGCCGCAAGGACAGTTGCTGCTTATGACGGCGCGATTTCTTATTTGTCAGAAGTCTACTTCAGGCTCGTTTCAGTAGGCGAGTAATCCCGACCAAAATTACCGCGCCAATAAATGCCACAATGATTGAACCAATCATGCCCCCGCCGGGCCAGATTCCCAAGAGCCCGAAAACCCAGCCACCGACAAGGCCACCGAGGATACCGAGAATGATGTCTACCAGGACCCCGTAGCCGCCGCCTTTCATAACTTGGCCCGCGAGCCAACCTGCGATCAATCCAACAACAATCCAAGTGAGGAATCCCATGCCTATCCTCCTCCGATGTCGCATGAAGCCGACAATTCCGTTTGGAGTGCCCGGTCGATTGAGAATGTATACCTGCCCCCGTCAGTTTGCAATGTTCGAGTGGTTGCGGAATGCATGCCATTGTCCGGTTAGCGCGTTAATCGGGAGTTCGACTCTTAATAAGCATCAGTATTGAGGCGATTTTGGATTCCGAAAGACCGGAACCAGCCCTCAACCAGTTTTCCAGACTCGCCCCATTCCGGCTCGAGTTTGTCGCCGCGCCATTGGCGAGCAAGATTCGAATGAACGGAAGATGACCACGGTGCGCAGCGAGCGAGAGAGCCGTTTCTCCGAAGTAATTCTTCGCATCGACCTCGGCTCCCTTCGAAAGGAGTAGTTCGCCGATGCTCGTATTCCCCTCAAGTGCTGCCGACATAAGCAAAGACCAACCAAACTGATTCGTAAGGCTGGGATTCACTCCGGCGTCCAATTCCCGTCGCACGGAGAAAATGTCGCCCCTCTTAATGAACTTGTGGAGCGTGTCGAATGTCATGGCTTTTGGAGATATTATCGCTTCCGCTTGACCCGATTCCAGTACCCGGTCAGTCAGATTACCGGACAACTGAGCCGAAAGCCTTTCCTGTTGAACGCGGGAAGGAAACTTGGGTCAATCGGAGCTAGTACGGTTCGATATTGGGCGCCGTGATTCCGTTGGGCTGAGATAATTGCTGTTGAAAACAGTTGACGCGTCCCTTTGGGTTGACCCAGAGATGTGGGGGGTTGGGGCAGGGCAATTGACTGACGCGCTGCCGGAACAAGGAAGTGCCCCCGGCACCTGTCGGGTTACCATCAAAGCTGAGCCCATAAAGTCGACCGTCAGGCGTTCTCACCACACCTCCCGCAACCGCCGAATCGATACCCATGATGTCATAACGCACGCGGAAGGGCTTGCCCTCTGCTTGTGCTTGTAGAGCACACGCCGTCGCGGCTCTTGGGTCACCTCCAATCCTAACTCTCCCACAATCTACCCCGTGCCGTCCTGCTAGCCATCGGCTTCGCCACTCCATTGCATCACCGATGGCGGGCACTAGTTTCACATTGAGAAAGTTGCTCACGGGAGGTCCGAGGAACAGCAATAACACGATAGCAACGAGAATGAGGGCTAGCCACTTCTTCTGCATCAGTCAGACCAAGGGCTTTGGCAAAATAATCGCCTTCTTACACGACCTTATCAACGCTCAGATAAGTCCATTGTATCTCTACTGAATAGCTCAAGTCCCGATAAGTCGGATAACCGGACAAGTTCGTTCCCGCACACATTTGTCCGGTGAGCCGTTTATCTCAACAATGTGATGCGCGATTACCAACCCATTTGGCGCATCCGCTCTAGGATGAGTCCGCTATAGTGATTCATGTGATCGGGCCGTCGCTTCATGGGCAACGGCAGAATTGCGGCGAGTTGGGCCGCTTGTTGCCGGTCGATACTCCGGGCAGAGGTTCGGTAATAGTAACGGCACGCCGACTCCGCACCATAAACACCAGGGCCCCATTCGACCACGTTGAGATAGAGTTCCAGAATGCGCTGCTTGCCGAGGATCAATTCGGCCACGGGGACAAGCGTGAACTCGGCGCCCTTGCGGAGGACGGAGCGGCCGGTTCCGAAGAACAGGTTTTTTACCAGTTGCTGCGTGAGGGTGGACCCACCGCGAATGCGGCCGCCTTCCATATCGTCTCCAGCAGCAATTTGCATCGCGTGCCAATCGAATCCATGATGCTGGTAGAAGCGCGCGTCTTCCGCGGCGATGACAGCATGCTGGAAATCGGGCGAGATTTGGCTCAGCGGAACGAATTCGTAATGTTCGTGATAGGGCGTGTGGTGAATCCATGCCTGCATGCGGCGCTCCAGGTGCACCGCGGTAGTCGGTGGGTCGATCCACCGGGCAGCTACAAGGATCAGCACGGCAAACGACCAAAGAAGCGCCACTCCGATGAGAAGCCATCGAACGAAGGATCGGAGAGTGCCTTTCCGATGGGGGTCTTCGAGGAGTGTGTCTGGGTTTTCAGTCACACTTCAGAATAATCGTTTGAGCTGGATTGACATAGCGCCTGATTTGTCGGATTACCGGAGATGTGAAGTAGCACTTCATTTGTCCGGTCAGTGTTTACCGGGAGTACTCAATCCGATGCAAAGTGTTGTCGATATGTCGAGGCAATTTCCAAGGAGGCACCATGGAGCGAAACAGATTGCGATTCGTTGGTGTCGAGCTTTATTTCGACAAGTTGGAAAAGGCAAAGGCATTTTACCTGCAAACGCTTGGGCTCGACATTTCCGATGAACAAGTCGGACATCATGCTAAGTTTGACGGTGGTGCGGGTTTTATCTGCCTTGAGCGCAAAGGGGCCGAATCGGACCCCTCAAAGAACAAAGCCGTTCTATTCTTTGAGACGCCACGCCTAAGCGAAACCGTGCTTGCAATCGGGAAGGAAAATCTGGTTCAGCTGGAAAGCAATTGGGCGGTTCTGCAGGACCCCGAGGGCCAAAACATCGTCCTGCTTCAAGCAAATGATGGACGCACAGTTGCACCCCCCGCGGAGGTTTCACCTTCGTACTAACACCGACATGTCCGATTACCGCGTTAATCAGGACTTGGGCGGAATAGATTCTTTTCGTGAGATAGTGATCGTCGCCCGCGAACCTTCTCGGTGAACAATGTCTGAGTACGCGGAAACTCGACGACCACCGTTTACCCCAGAAGAACGTGCACGCTTGCGTTCCGACCTGCTGAAATACGCCGCTACTGACCCGCGTCTGCAAAGTTGAGGTTTCCGCCAGAATCAAAGGAGCAGAGATAAAACCTAAAACTGGTTGGCGGAGGGGCCAGTCACGAGCGAACTCCTTCTCCGTCCCTAAAAACAGGGAAAAATACAGGGAAAACGCTGATCTCATCATCATGAATTCGCCAAAAATGAGTCATTTACTGCGGCAGTTGATGGATTATCCCAGATAGTTTACGCGACCGAACAAGGAATAACAGGGAAATAGCAGTCCGAAGATGTTGCCCAGACACGTTATGGCGAATCAAGAGACTCGAACTGAACGGAGAGGTCGCTTACTTCATAGTTCGCTCGGGCATGCTCGACCGCACAACGACGCCGCTCAGGGCTTAGAAGTTTCCCTCCGCCACATCCTTGAGAACCTGCTTCTCCAGGGACAGCTCACCAGCTCCGCAGTCGTGTGTTCTCGTCACGCGATGATTGGCGCACTGAAACAGCCTGAGGCGGGGCGGAAGGCGGAGGACGTGTGCTCCTCCCCATTTCCGCGTGTGAAATTATACTCGGCTTTGTGCGGATTTTGAGGGGCAGGTCAGTTGCTCCCAGCCTTTTCAGAAACGCAAGCAACAGGTACTCTGCTCGGCAGTCAAGATCGCATGGCTATTGATTTTCTGTAGTTATCTGGGCCACCCACCACTCTATTTTTTTTCGTAGACAAACGTACCTTTGTCAACTGGCCGATCTGGATTCCACCACGTGTTCGTGATGGTCCTTCCATCATTGCTCAGTTTCAGAGAGCCTTGATTGAAAACCTTGCCTTGGCGCTTCGTCACAATGAGAAACTCGCGATTTCCAGCAGGCCGCGCAGCAAGAGTGGCCCCCTCTAAAACCTGGGGCCCGCGCACCGTCGCGTCGACTCCATCGAGCGGTGCGTCGATGTGCTGGCCCACGCTCGGATAATCGATATGCAGAGCTTGATTGTCGAGCCTTAGGGTCATGGCAGCATGCTGCTGAAGGTAGCTCGTATCCCGCCACTGGCCTGCAAAATCATTGGCCCCAGACAATCGCGAAAAGAAGATCTGAGATGTAAGAACAGGCCCATTCAGTCGAAACTCGGTCACCGTCGTCGTAAGAACCTTCCCGTCAGTCGAAAGCTCGTCATGAGTAGTCCTCGTCTTTACCCCATTTTCTTTTTGGGTTATGTCTAACACTGTGACGCCGCTTTTTATACAGACTCCCGTGCGATTGTTCCCTATCGGTCGATCCTTTCCATCGCAGCGAAGAGTGTGACTCGAATTTTCATCAAAGCGATACTCACCGTCCGCCGAAATCGAAATAGTCAAAATCTGGCCTTGATAGCTGCTCTCAGCGGGGTTTAACTTCCATGTGCCGTTCCAGTCTGGCGAGGGTGCCCGGCAGCCCGATGTGGCTACCAATGCGTATAAAGCTATCCAACCGAACCACGCTCTCCTCATTGTTCTTGCCCTCGGCTCACTTCGGAAGTCCATAAACCTTATACAAGAAGCATCCGACAAAAAAAAACACCGGCAAAAAAATAGGCTGCGACCTCTCCCCAAAACACTCTCGGTTCTTTGTCGCGGTAGACCCAGCCACTAAAACGACACCACACTTGGCCCGTAAATGCAAAAACCGCAGCCGCAGAAATTGAGATGACGCCGACTGTCAAAAAACCATTCGGCGGTCTTAGGAGTGGGTTCAAGGCAGGCATCAATCGTATGCGGTTCCCTCATTGCTTTTCGAAGACGTAACCATGACGAAGCCATCCGAAGAGATGGCGGGCGAACTCCCTCTCCCCCTGGAAACAGGGAAAAATACAGGGAAAACACAGACCTCAGCACCATTATTTCGCCGAGAATGGGTTCTTTGCTGCAATATTTGGTGGATTATCTCAGATAGTTTGCCCGACCAAGCAGGGAATAACAGGGAACTGCTTGCTGAACTCAGAGGGTCACTCCAAAGGATTCTCGCGCGTTCGTCAGCGAATCGGCTCCGTATGGGTCGGACCCCGCTCATACTTCTGTCCGTCGAACTTGTATATTGTCGTGGATATCCCCGACAGCGCTATCACGATTACCTTAATATCTCGATATCCCTTTGTACGGCTATCCAGTACGGTCAAATCGTGCCCCCCAGTGTTGAGGAGTTGATTTGCCTGAGGCGTCTCCCGAAATATCCAAAACGGACCGACATTAGCCCCCAATATGCAACGATTGCTCGGCCGCAGGTCAGGTTGAAGTCTTGGTTGCACAACGAGATCCACCTCAGCGGGGCCGTCCAAATGAATTTGCGATCCGATGAACCACATCCCAGGAACTTGATCAGCCGAAAGATTCTGAGCCTTTGCACAAGCAAGGACATACCGCTTGTCGTTCCTGAGAATCTGTAACACGCTCTCCGGCACGTCGACTGGCTGGCGAATTGGGGTTTGGACATATTGCTGTTCCACGCTGAAGTCCGATTGCTCCTGTACCTGAGGATTCTTTACACTCTGTCGCTCTTCGCCTATCTGAAATAGAAAAATGACGAGGACGAGCACACCTGCGCACTTAACCAGCATGAATCATGCCCCCGTTCCTTCTATGGCCTACTGGCAAGCTGGAAGCGTCGCCAGCGCCGTTTGATAGTCCGCATAGGCTTGCGACATGCTTATTTGCGGTTGATTATAAGGTGCGTCGGGCAAGCTCGCCCAAGTCGGGCCCATATTCCACATCGCTTGTTGGAAATTTCCTTGCATGGCAGCAGTAACCGCACCATCTTCCTGCAGCATAGTCGCTGCTGCCGCGTCTTGCGCCGCTGGCGACATGCTGGTCATTCCGTACGCGGCAGCGGTAGATGCGTTAATCTGATACCGGCCAAATGCGGTGCTTTTGTTAGCTCCTGCTTGAACGAGTATCCCCGGATTACCGGGAAGCGCTGCCGGGTTCCAGACGTATATGGGGTTAGCAGGAGTGCCAGTTTGACCTATAATGCTGCTAAACTCGGGTGGTGCTGAGATAACTGTGCCATAGATAAGCAGTCCATATCCCCCATTCGGTTGGCTGGCTGTACCTTCGGCGTCCGCAATAACTGTCTCCAGGGCTTGCGTGACACATTCTGCTTCTCCCGGCGGCGGAGGAGGATTGGGGGTCGGCCCGACGAGACCTTGGAGCGGGTTGTTCATGTTGTTCCAGTTGCATTTGTTCATCGCCGCTCCTTGGGGGTCGAAAAAGTCCACCGGGTCATTGCGAACAAAGGCATATCGGTTCAGGGTCTGCGGGTCTGTCAGGCTTACGGATGCCAATCCTGCTGGGTCGGGTGACGGCCACCGGCCTTGGATGCCGTATTCCCGGACCGGGAAGTCGTACAGGTTCGAGACTGCATCCTGATTCATTGAAGTGAAAGACAGGTCGGCCGTGCCCGCTTGGGCATACGACTCGCCGAAGGGCGCGTAAGCTGTGTCGAAGTACATAGCACGAGCCGGCGTGGAGGCCAATCGAGAGCTGCCGAGCCAGTCGGGATGTCGGTAATAGGCCAGACCGCTGGAGTTGTAAATCGCCATCGAACCACCGACGAGGGACACAAAGGCCTTTGTCAAGGTCTGGCCGTTCATGATGGCGAGCTTGGCTCCCCCAGGAGCATATACGATCTCGGAGTAGGTCCCGCTCTTGTTTTGCTCAACCATGCGGCCGAGTGCATCATAAGTCACTCCGACACCGTCAATCGTCACGGGACGGCCAACCGCATCCCAGGCGTAAGTATGGAGAAAATCATTTGTCACATTGCCATTCGCATCATAAGTCGGAGTGGAACTACCTATGGCAGTCATTTGATTTGTGAGCCAGGAATAAGTTGGCTGAAAAGAGTTGGTACCGCTCTTGCTGATGTTCCCGAATGCGTCGTAACTGAACGTCTGCGACCAACCAGAGCCGCAGTTCACGCTTTGTAAGCGAACCAAGTCGTCGTGGGCATACGTGCAATTCTGCGTGTTGGAACTATTAAATGGGTCTGCGATGTTCAGGCTCTGTAGTGTGCCGTTGGTGTTCCAAGTGGGGTTTCCAGTCACTGATTGACCGTTGACATTGAATTTATACTGCGTCATCGCGTCGGTATTCGAATCGTAGCCGAATGCATCGCTATCGGAAGAACCGAGATTCACCTGCGTGAGCTGAACATCGTCATTGTGGGACCCTAAATGGAAAAGACCCCCAGGTTTCCGCCACAATCGGGGGAACAGAGATAAAACGCAAGACTGGCTGGCGGAGGAGCCAGTCACGAGCGAACTCCCTCTCCGCCTCTCAGAACAGGGAAAAATACAGGGAAAACTGTGACCTCATCACCATTATTTCGCCGAGACTGGCCCTTTGCTGTGGCATTTCATAATAGTGTCGCTAATGCTTTGCCAACTAAACAGGGAATAACAGGGAATAGCTCTGACCGTGTGTCGAGGGTTGAAGGAGGCTGTTTGCTGGCTTTCCCCACCTCCTGCCGCTCCTCAATAAAGTTTTGGAAGCTAAGCCTGCTTAGAACAGGTCCAGGGACTCCCGAACTGAGGTCCGAAGTTCAAATCCTCTGAGGCGCCACCTTTTCAATCACTTCCACGCCCGCCTCCGCCCTTTCAGGGCTCACGGTGGGGACCCGCTTAGTATTCGAGCCTTTTTCCGTCTCGGGCCTCACGATATGCATTCTCGACCATGCGGCCGACATACCGCCGAAACTTCCCGTTCAAATCATTGTCATCGTGGGTGAACTTCAGCCGAAGAGGCTCTACATTCACCGCCTTCTGCACTTCCTCCACCGTCACCATGCCCTTTTGCACCGCCTGGCGCACTTGGCTGACTATAGTTTCCAGTAGTTCTGCCTCCAGATTCAGGAAATTCTTGTCGCGCCACGCTGGGCCGTGGCCGGGAATGATCACATCAACATCAAACTGTCCCAGCGTCCTCAGACTCTTGGCATGCTGGCCCAGCGGGGGGGTGAAATACGGTATGGGATAGGAAAGCAAATCTCCGGTTATCAGTATTTTTTCCTTAGGGAGATACAGGACGGTGGTACCTCGCGCATCCCCGACCATGCTCATGAAACGAAACTCACGCCCGCCATGGTAAAGCGTGAGCCCGTCGCTGTACGTCAGTGTAGGATACGTGCGCTTGACCTTCAGAGCTTCGGCGGTGAACTCCCTTTCGAGGCGCATGTGGTCTTCATCTTTGCGGCGTTGCTCGGCGGTCACCGGCGTTCCTTCCGAGTTCTTGCCGGTGCTCACCTCTTTGTCGAGATCAGCCTGATCATTACGGAGCTCTTCCGTGAACAAGGGCGGCCATGCGTTTGCGATGTTCAGCATGAATTGTCGCGTCTCCTCGGTGGCGATGATCTCAAGGTTAGGAAACGCCTGAACGTAGACTTCGTTGCCGGACCAATGATCCGGGTGCCAGTGCGAATTCACAATGTAACCCACCGGCTTGTCGGTGATCTTGCGAATCTCAGCAAGGACAGTGCGCGCGGTAGAAGGCCGGGTAAAGGTATCGAACACCAGGACGTCATTTTCGTTCACGATCACGACAGAGTTGCCGTTGGGCACATATCCGTCGGGCGCCGTAATGAACTGGTAGATGCCGTCGGCGATCTGAACTTTCTGAACCGCAACTCCAATCTCTGCTCCGCTGGGGATAACACATCCGAGAGCAAGACACATTGCGAACAGCCATGGCTTCAAAGAAGATGTTATCAACATTTTCATCACTCCTCCTGCGCGGACTGCTGGCTTGCTTTCGTTACCTCCAAGTTCTTTCAGTCGAGTAACGTTTTTGCTGTTTTCTGTGAAAATCCGGGCTCTCTACTCCGGCGATCTCACTGTCAGGTTCGAAAAATATCCATCCGTTGTCGCATGCGCCCACAGCGCGATCTGGCCATGCGGGTCGCCAAGCTTCAAATCGTTCACGATGAGGCAGGGTTGCTCCGCGCCATTGACGTAGAGCTGCGCCTTGGTCCCGGAAACCACGATCTTCATCTTAGTCCAGACTCCGGTCTCCAAATCAACGTAAGACTCATACACGCCGGGGCTCTCCTTCCTGAGCCGATACCAGGGAAAATCCGGCATCGAGTCGTACTGGACGGAATGGTTGCGACGGAGTTGATCATCGGCGCGCCCGTTCGTAGGCCGCAGATAGAGATTTTCTCCCCGCGCACCATGATCCTGTGCTCGGAACAGGATGCCGATGAACCCCCGCGAATCTGCCGGGGCGCCCGCGTGGGGGGGCGCCGGCAACCTCCACCTCAATCGTTCCATCCTTGAAATCCGTGGCGGTCACAATCGCCAGCATGGAATAATCGGCGGCTTGATGATTCGGCAGGGGAGACAAGTGCAAAGCACGACGTCCGCGGTAAGTTGCAATCTCGGCCTTTCCATCAACAACTTCGAGACCCGTCAAAGAGTCCAGCCGGATTGTCACAACCGAACTCTTTTTCGTCTGAGCAAACAACGCGATGGCAACAACGAAGCCCAGCGAAGACATAAGCGCCAGCCCTGGCAGACAGAGAGGCTTTATCAACTGTTTCATCCACCCTCCAACGCGGACCGGTGGGTGGTCCTCGTCAACTCCACAATCTGACTTCAGGTAGGGCGCCACAAATATCCGGGGAAGACTAACCAGGCTTGGTGAAGGTGTCTAGAACGTTCTTGCTGTGCCCGAGATATTGCGCTGGCGTAACTCCTATTAGGCGCTTGAAGTGGCGTGTGAAATGGCTCTGGTCGGCGAAGCCGGTTGCCAAAGCCACGTCGGCAATTCGCCGATTCCGCAACAGAAGCGATCTGGCGCGGGTGATGCGAACTTGCATTTGATAAGCATGCGGCGGCATTCCAGTCGCACGGGAAAACATTCGATGAATATGGAATGGGCTAAGACCAACCAGCCGAGCCAACTCCTGGAGAGATACTGCCTGTGCGTAATTCTCGGTCAGGAACTCCTGTAGAAGTTCTACCGCGCCGCGCACGCGGCCTAGGTAGGGCAGAGATGCCGGCAACATGCTGTGGCGGACGATGAGATTCACCATGAAGCACAGGACCAGCGACTCGTTCCGTAATCTCGACGACGAGGTTCTTAGCGCTCGGTGGAGCTGGAGGTAGCGCCGCCGCGTCCGTAAGTCGGCGAGCATCCCAACCCGGAAATCCGGGACGCGATCGTTACTTCCGACGAGTTCCGCAGCAGCCCACCTGAGCCGTGACGCCGGAATGTAAATGCTTTGAAAGCTGACAGCCTCGCTCGGCGTTCGATTGGAGTGTACTTGGCCAGGCGGAACAAGGAAAAGGCTGTCGCGGGGCGTGGAATATGAGTTTCGGCCATACTCAAGACAGCCGGCACCGATGGTCACGCCACACAATTGAAGCTCCTCGTGCCAGTGCCGGGGGTAGGCTGCCGTGATGTTTGTACCGACGCGCATTTCGATGTCGGCTGCATGCAAAGGCCGGTAGATTTCAATAGACCCCGGAATGCGGCCACCCGGTGTTCGTGACACCTCTCTGGTTGCCGCGTCAGTGTGTTTTGCCAAAGCGAACTGTCCTCTTCCTGCTTAAGAGTGACTCCACGCGTGATTCGCGGGGAAGTGCAGGTTCCCTTCCTTGCTTTTGGTCGTATCGCTACTTCTTATCTACCCGCAGGATTAGGTCGAGATCGGGGGCAACACCAGCTTTCAAATATTTCACGAAGAATTCCTCGACCAGCGAGCGCGTCAAGACGCTCGTCAGCACGGCCCGTTCAAATGCAGTGTCGTCCGGCTTCTGGTCACGCGTGAACCTGCTCGAAACGAGGTTCGCATCGGTAAAACTCATGTGATCGGCCCCAGCCACAACCACGTAATAGGTATTGGATTCGCTGCCGACGTACTCACGAGCATGGTCCTCACCCGACGCGTGCTCTTCGGTAGCAAGAAACAGAAACGGCTTGTGCACTGGAATGGGGTGAACATCCGCGTTCATGCCGGGATAGGTGGAGCCGTCCAGGTTGACGCCCGCCAGAATGCGCGGCTCCTCCTGCGTTGCGAGTGCTGCGGTCGTTCCACCCATCGAGTGGCCTGCGATTCCAATCTTGGACAACTCCAGGTGACCATGCCAGAAATGATCTTGCGAATTCATTTCCTGGAGCTGGTCGAGAACGAATCGCACATCCGCCGCCAAAACCTCGTCTGCGAACCTACCAATGGCGATGCCTTGCGTTCGCCGGTCGGCTTCAGCAGGCCAGTAGGGCGTGAATTTGAGTTCATGTCCGTCCGGGAACACCGAAATCAGAGAGTCCGGTGGATGATTCGTGGCGACCACGATGAAGCCGCTGCTCGCGAGACCTTCGGCCAGAACTGTGTAGATGGCTGGCACCACACCTGAGCCGTGCTCCAGAAGAACGACTGGAAAAGGGCCGGCCTCGGCCATGGGTGCCAGGAGTCGGGCGTGCGTGTGCACCAAGCCTTGAAACCCCAGTTGCAGTTTCCACTCTTCCGCGAGCGCATCCCCAGTCTTCTTGTCCATGTAGGGAGCAAGTACGGACGTACCTTCCACGGCCGGATACCACATCGTAACGAGTAGATCTCGGCTGCGGTGTCGGTCTCTCAGCACAACCGCTCGAGTGCCTACCGCGTGGCAGCCATTGGGTTGGGGAAGATCAAACCCCGCCTGGCGCGTAGGAGAGACCTGAGGGGCCAGAGTGACTAGGGTCAGCGCGAAAATGGGAAAGGCGAGAAATGCAGTTATGCTCTTCATTGCTTCGTTGTCAAACGCGGCCACAATAGTAGATCTTCTTAATTAGACGCACGGGAGCCAAGTTCGTAAGCAACACGCCGACCATAACACCCGCCACTCGAGCCCCCAGGACTTGCCCCCCTTCAAGCGCCTCGATGCCCCGGCGGAGATTAACCAATGCCAACTAGAGGGCTAATTGAAGACCGTCCGTCGGTCGGCTCGAATCACGAGGAGTTGTTTGATACGTGATGTGCGGACGCCATTCCCGAACTCCACATGAAGGCCATGGGCCGCGACGATGTCAACCTTGATTGCACTGCCTCCCCAAGTGCAGCCATTGATTGCCAATTTTTGAGGCAACATGTTATTATGGTCGAATCACCCTCCCCACACCGTGTAGCCATCAGCCAGAACCTCGATCATATAACGGGAGTTTTCCGTCGTAACCAGCACACGATCGCCGCTGATGAGATCCGTCTTTCGGATCTCTTGAAGCAAAGGCACTTGTCCTACTCTGGCATCAAGGGTGTGTGCCGCATTCCGTTCCCTCATGGTCATGCTGCGAGCCTTTTCGCCCCTAATGAGACCTTGCGGGCACGACGATCATCATAGATCCGCACCTTCACAGTGGTTCTTGTGCCATCGGCGTCGTAGCACTCGGGCTCCATCGTGTCAGCTTTCTCCCGCTCGATCATGCAGGAAAAATCATTGTCCCCCCGTTCCGCCAGTTCATATCCATGTTCCCCTATGACGTATATGTCCGCGTGATCCGTGACTTCCTTGGGTGCGGCGAGTCCGGCGATTCGCACCTGCACCTCTCGAGGCGTACGGGCATCGACGTGGGTGACACCCTGGGCCTTGGCGATCAAACAGGTCACAATCACCGCGATCGCCACTAGAACTCTCATTCGCCCTCCTTTGTTCGAACCCGTTTCACTCGCAGCGCAAGGCCACTGTCGGGTGACCAAGACCCCATATTTCTTTAGTGCAGCGCATACAGGTATCCGTCCGCGCTGCCGAAGTAATTTGTCCCGTGGTCCACCACCGGAGAAGACAAAATCGCTCCCACAGAGAACATCTTATATAGGTGGATGATCATATCCATGAAGTTGTTGAACATAGGCGAAAAGACCTCGGTCCTGACTGCTCCATCCGCATCCAGCACCCTTAGCGGATCGCTCTTTGAGCTTTCGGTTTGAAACTCCGAAACGACTTTCCCTGTCTTTGCGTCGATGGCGTACAGCTTTCCGTTGAATGCGCCCACATAGGCCAAATTGCCCGCCAGCGCGGCAGAGCCAAAGATGAGCGCCTTCAAATCCAACGTAAATCGCATTTGGCCGGTCTTTGCATCGAGCGCGTGGAATCGGTGCGTATCGGAAGTACCCACATAAACCACGCCGTCCCGAATGGCGGGCGTGCCGTTAACCCAGGACTGACTCGTGGAGTATTCCCACTTCTTGTTGCCGGTGGACGCGTCGACGGCGTACACATGGCCGTCGCGGCATCCAACATACACAGTCCCATCAACCACGGCCGGGGACGATTGGAACCCAACCTGATTGTGAGTTACCGGATCCTCGCCGGCCTTGAAGCGCCATCGTTCCTGTCCCGTATCGGCGTCTAAGGCATACAGATAGCTGTCCCAGCTTCCAATGTAGACCGTATTGTTCGCGATCGCGGGTGACGCGTGAACGACGTCCTTGGTTGCGAATTCCCACTGGACTACTCCAGTCCCGGCATCCAGCGCATAGACATTGCCGTCACTGCTTCCGAAATAGACCCGGCCCTTGAAGACCGCGGGCGAGGATAAGAACAGATCCATGGGGTCTGCGATGTTTTGAGTGCTGGGAGTCAGTCCGTGAATTCCCTTGGCCTCAAACCTTCTTTCGCCGCCGGTTGCGAACCTCCATTTGA
>Ga0207103_10088_pt1 | contig 27105 bp, 37 predicted proteins | sample Alteio_BWMinHeat_81_FD_153546 | JGI IMG/M metagenome (GOLD analysis project Ga0207103, IMG submission 153546) | Enriched cells from forest soil in Barre Woods Harvard Forest LTER site, Petersham, Massachusetts, United States -... | ecosystem: Environmental > Terrestrial > Soil > Temperate forest >...
TTCGATATACTGAACCATTAGATATAGTAGAAAAAAAACCTAGAAAACTCGTTAAACCAAAAAATATCGATGATAAAATAATATCTGATACCATAAAAGAATCTAAATTAAAAGAAAAAGATCTTGATTATTTTGTATCTATCAAAAGTTTAATGGATCTTTATAAGAAAAAAGGTTATGAGATACAAATAGAGAAACACTTTGACAAGAATCTAATAGCTGATTTAGTCTTAAGAAAAGATAATGAAATGATTATATTTGAAACGAAGAAGAATGCAAAAACAATATCAGAAAATACTATGGAACAATTTTTGAAATTTAAACCTAAATTATTAGAAGAACACCCACAATTCAAAGTAGATTTGATGCTGATAGCTGATGGCAATTACAAGCCTGAAATTCAGGATTTTGCCAAGATTCATAATATAAAATTATTAGATTTTCATAATTTTAAAAATCCTGCCTAAATTAGTCAATATAACAATTTTCTAGGTTTTTTTCTGTCAATTATACCATTTGAAATTTTATTCTAATAATGTTTAGCTTTTTGAGCCTTCTATAATTTTTACAAGAAATATTTGCCTTTTACCTTTTTCCCACAAATCATAGTTTGTAATTTGTATAGTCTTGATGTCCACAAGAATACAATCAGTGTAAAACCCTACATCTGCCGTAAACAAATCACATTTATTTTTGTCGCAATAAGCTGCAACTTGATAATCCTTGCTTCCTGTAGGTAGATTTATTGGATCATCACCAACTTTGATTATTCTTTCATATAATTTTCTAATCTGATCTTCCTTTTCATTAGACCACCCAAAAATGTCTTCGTCTATGACGACTTTATTTGTCATAACAAATTGAAGTCATTTTACTATATCAGATGATCTAATTTATCATAAAACTACTGATCATTTTTATTTATTTTTTACAATTTTTAAGAACAAAAAAGATGTTTTTTGGGGTTTTTGCTGTATTTACTCTTTTATCCATAAGAGCATTGCTTCTTGTACAGCTACTGTAAGATTACCTTTTTTCATGCCTTTTTTCTTAGCAACAGCTTCCCTGAACTTTTGTTCAATTTTGTCATCTATTGCTAGATTTACTTTTCCCATGTCGATCTATATGAGATCGCTCTATATATGGATATCTCTATATCTACCGAAATCTATTTATAGGTTGATATATAGATATGTAGATATGTTCCAACATAAAACCGATGCTCGGAGTTATTCCCAGTATCAAAAAAATAGGCATCATGGCAAAACCATGAACCTGAAAAAAGCATTCCAAAGAAGCGGATTAGAACAAGATTGGGGGGTGAAAATATAATGGAAGTAGTTGATGAGAAGACAAAAGGAAAATTTTTCACCTTTTTTGTAGATGAGAAAGAATTCCACACTGAAAAGTCACAACTTACGGGCGGAGAAATAATGGACATCGCTGGAATACCACATTCCACCGGCATAGTGGAAATCCTAGACGATGGTTCACAAAAACAAATTGGTGAACACGAAGTCATCGAACTTGAAGGACACCATCACAAATTCAAGAAACCTCCAAAGTTCAAGAGAGGTTCACAATGAAGGAACGTCTGCTGCAAGAGATCCAACTCTTGCAAAAATTATATGGTGAGGTAGAATGTAGTCCTAATTTAGAATGGATTATCATCAAGGACTTTAAACTACCTGCGGGATGGAATAGAAGTTCTACGGAACTTCTTATCCTTATCCTACCAAGTTATCCTGCAACTCCTCCAGACAATTTTTACGTCACAGCAGGGTTGAAATCTATTAATGGGAATCAAATTGGTAACTTTAGCGACCCAGTAACACAAATTGAAAAACAATGGGGACAATTTTCATATCATTTGGATAGCGAATGGCATCCTGCTGCTGACATATTCAACGGAGATAATCTACAAACTTTCGTGTTAAAGGTCATTGATAGATTAAAGGAGGTAAATTAAATTGAATGAAATAAGAATCTCTCAAAACACCTGGGAAAAAGTATGTGCACATTTGTTTGAAACTAGCGGAGAACACTTCGTATTTCTTTTGGCAGAAGTTGCAAACATTGGCAAAGGAATAACATTACTTGTTAATGATGTTATTCTGATTCCTAGTGAAGATACGGAAGCGGTAGGTTTTGCCTTACAAATTAAACTTGATGCACTTTTGAAAGTAACTAATACTGCACTTAAAAGAAAGATGGCCTTAATCGAAGTGCATAATCATAGTTCTGGTTTTGGAAGCGTAGATTTTTCAGGAACAGATCGTAAGGGATTCAAAGAATTTGTGCCATATGTGCTTGACGTTATACCAGGTAAGCCATATGCTGCTATTGTAGTGACAGATGAGCCTTCAGTTGAAGGATTAATCTGGAAAAATCAAGATAAACCTGAATCAATATCATACATTAGAATAATAGGCAAGAATTTTAGAAAACTTGTAACAACATCTGGTAAAAGACTTTATAAAAACGAAGTAGACGAAAAAACTTTTGCAAGACAAATTTTAGCATTTGGTAAACCTGGACAAAAAAAGATACACTCTGTTAAAGTTGCAATAGTTGGTACTGGTGGAATAGGTAGCTACGTAGCACAAGAACTTGCATACAAAGGAGTCAGAGACTTTGTTTTAGTGGACCCAGACCTAGTAGAAGAGACTAATCTAAACAGACTTGTTGGTGCTACTCCAAATGATATAGGAAAACCAAAAGTGAATGTAATTGAAAGAATGATTACTAGCATTACAGGTAACAAAGCCAAAGTCACTTCACTACAAAAAAATCTAAGAAATACTGAAGTTTTTAATATATTAAAACAGGCTGACATTATTTTTGGTTGTGTAGATAATGATGGAGCAAGACTAATACTAACACAGTTAGCATCAAGTTATCTTATTCATTATATTGACTGCGGAACTGGAATCAACATTTCAAATGAAATAATTGAAGAGGCCGGAGGACGTGTCATGGTTTCACAACCAAACGGCCCTTGCATGACATGTGCAAATATGATAGATTTGAAAGAGGTATTGGATAATCTATCATCCAAAGAAGAGTATGAAAACAGGAAAAAAATGGGATATGTAAGAGGGGCAAATATACCAGATGCTTCTGTAATTTCCTTGAATGGTGTCATTGCCTCGTTGGCAGTTGTAGAATTTATGGTACTAGTAACTGGTATGAGAGAAGCTAGAATATTGACTATGTATGATATGTTGGCAGGACGAGAACCAGCAATTGTACCCTGTCATGTGAATGTAAATGAAAACTGTTTACATCATTCCTTTATTGGAATAGGAGACAAAATAGAACTAACACGATATCTCAAAGAAGAGGGCACATTACAAATATGATCAAGGAGATCAGTGCATTTGTTACCTGGGCTGTATACACTTTAGTTTTAATCATTATTTTTTACAATGCAATGACGATACCTTGTCTCGATACAAATTCTGTTGCACATGATGAATGCCAAAGTGCAAAAAGTTATGCTACAATAGTATTCAGTCTCTTGGTTGGGGGTCCACCGATCGCTATAATTTTAGCTATGATTGGAATCAGTGCAAAGGTGGAATTATAGCATATGACTTTTGCACAAGCATTTACAACAATATCCACACCTTTGCTCTATCCTTTTTCATTCTTTATCGTAACTTTGATTGGAACCATGTTAGGAAGCTTGGTGGTAACTCAAGGAAATGGATGGGGAAAGATTATGGGATCTAACAAATTCCAATCAAAAAAGAAAGTGATGATCTTTTACATAATCTGGGCTATTGGAATTTCATGGACGGTGAACTACTTTTCACCACAACTTGAGAATGATTTCATAAAATATGTTGCTTATTTTCCAGCAATCATTTTGCAATTTGCCATAATTTTCTATTTATGGTTTAATCGTGATTTTCACTACAAACAGAATTGGTTAAAATTTGGTTTAGTAGAATTGGCAGTTGTAATACTTGGATATTTGGTAGTGTCAGGAATCTGAAGCCTCTTGAAAAATATAAGGAAGTGACGCACTCATTGTAAATGATCATATTTTACGATTATTCGCTGTGATTTCTGAAAATGTAGTGTTCTTTAGTAATAATCATGTGCGATCCTTATTAGCTCTGAACACGATAATTACAGTAATGAAATTCGATGTGTTTTGTACTGTATTTTACGGTAATTTTCAGGAGTATAAGGTAAACCAAGATAAGTCTAAACTTATTAACCCAGCCTCGAATTTCATCAATGTGGGAGCCTTATGAAAAAATATCAAGATTTTCTAAAATTGAATAAGGCTCACGGATCAAGTGGCATAACGGTAAAAGATTTCACAAGTGATAAATCTAAACTTCTAAAAACATTCTCTGCATATCAAAGAAATTTAAAATATCTCACCGAAAATCGAGAAAAACTTCGAGCAAAATACGGTAACAGGTATGTCGCTGTTTGTAAAAGTGGGATTAGGATCGACAGAAAAAATCTTCCTTCTCTTTTAAGAGAAGTTAAGAAGAAGTATGGTACTTCACAAGAAGTAGTTGTAGACTACGTAGGCAGAAAGAAAGTAAGCTTATTGCTTTAGTAGCTCTTCTTTGAGGGGTATACTATACTATGAAAATAAGATCTATCGTAGATACTACCTATAAGCAAGTTCTTGTACCTACTCTCCTTCACAGTCCACTGTTGGGGGAAGATGTTTTTTTCATCGCTCTTTTGATAGATACTGGAGCTACTCACACAACGATCTTGCAAGGTAATGCCTTGAAATTAGGTATTAACTTTTCAACACTAAGATTATCACATGAACCAGTTCTAGGTGTAAGTGGACATCAACCGGTGTATGAACTTGATGATGTGACATTAGCATTTCAAATAAACTCATCTCCTTCCGATTTAGTGTATACCAAACTGGAAAAAATACATGTTGTAAAACCAAATAAGAAAACAATTCCTTCTACACGTAGCGTGATGGGAATGGATATTTTACATAAGTTACACTTTGACTTTTGTTATCCACGAGTCAATCTTACCTGCGATATACGAAAAGTAAAAGGCGTTTCTTTTATTAAATGAGCCTATTGTACTAATTATGATCTTTTTCTTCCTCTTAATTCCACTAACATGACGTTGATATACCAATACTCCGTAGAAACCATTCTATTTTTAGTCAAGTTTCTTATCTAAGAAATATGGCAATAACTTACATTGCTTTCATTGAATGTGTTTTAGATAAACGTAGTCGAGCAGCACACAGAATATGGGAGACCATTTCTGGCTTTCCACGAATGGATGACGTTGCAACTAGGGCAATTTACAAGGCTAGAGTTGATGAAGCACGGGTCGATTTAGTTGACATAAATGGTACAAGGCGTTATTTCAGTTTTCAACAAGATGGCGAGATTCATATCATTAACAATGTAATTGCATTTGATGATGTTTGGGTAAGTGAAAACCCAATAATAGATGAATCCAAACAGTTCCCTAAAAAGAAAAGAATCGATGAATAAAAAAGATCTGAAAGAAAAGATGATCGTAACTGGAGTAATGGCTGCCATTCTTCTACCAATAAGACTTGTCTTCTTCACATATGTCTCAAAATATTGGATTGGAAGTGTTGGGGTGGTATCTATAATTGCGGTTATAATGCATATTCTTGTAACCAAAAATAAATTGGGAAAGTTTGGCAGAATGTACCAAAATCAAACTGCCAAAATTAGGACAGAAAAATTAGGTATACGTCTAATTACTATGTCCATAATATTGATAATCTATTTTGGTGTATCTCCCTACTTAATAGAAAAGGGGAATACGACTTATCTTGAAGAAAAAGAATTTTATTTTAAGGTTCTCAAAGTATCCAATGATAATTTAATCACGGGAAAGTCACAAAAATTTGAAGGAACAATTCCATATGAAAAATTATACAGAAATTTGACCGTTTTCCAAGAATGTGAACGATGGCTTTCGATATTATCGAGCATAACTAATGACATAACAAATGGATGGACACTCCATTTTTACACGGTAGGATTTGTAGGACAAATCGAATATTTGGGAATATTACTCTTTTATAAATTCAGGCATAAAATAAAGAAATAATGTTTTACAACAATTGTAGAAATAATTTTGAGTAATTTTTAATCCTAATATCCAAGTTCTTTTCATCTACCACATGAGTGATTCTATAGAAGATCAAATTGCCATAAAAATTAGTAGATTGATAACAGAGATGTCTGAAGCACAAAAAAGGAAAAATTTTAACGCTTTTCCCGGTTTTGTTGAACCATTTGAAGAGATAGATAAATTATGTAAGGAACATTATAAAGAAAATAAAAAATTAATGACTTTACTAGAATCAGAACCACAAATTCAAATTTATGGGGGTTCACTTGAAAGAAATTCAGCTAATCTTAGTGTCTTAAAATCTAGGTTGCAATTAATGGGAGATATTTTGGGCATAAAGGCAAATCAATCAAAAAAAGAAACTGAAAATAATATGCAATCAAAGAATCCAAGAGATGTGTTTGTAGTTCATGGGAGAAATCTTAGAGCAAGGGATGGATTATTTGCTTTCCTTCGTTCCATAAATCTAAATCCTCTTGAATGGTCATCATTGGTTGAAGAAACTGGTGATCCAACACCATACATTGGTGAAATATTGGATGTTGCATTTACCAAAGCACAGGCTGTAATAGTATTGATGACTCCTGATGATGAAGGAAAATTAAGAGATGAATTTTTAGCTGATAACGAGCCACCACACGAAAAAAACTTTACCCCTCAAGCAAGACTTAACGTACTTTTTGAAGCAGGAATGGCAATGGGACGCTTTCCTAAGAGAACAATATTGGTAGAATTGGGTGACTTGAGACCTTTCAGTGATATAGGCGGTAGACATGTATTAAAAATGAATAATTCCAGTACAAAAAGACAAGAATTAGCCCAACGACTCAAAACTGCTAATTGCGAAGTGAATATATCTGGAACTGATTGGCATACAGCTGGTAGTTTCGAATAATTTTATACATATTTTATAATCAGTCTAAATCATTTTATATCTAATAAACACAATCAATCAAGTGTTTACTGGTATAATCGAGGGACAGGGAATTGTTAAGAAATTTGATATTAAAACACAAAATTGTAGCGCAGCAAAAATGGGAATAGATTTAGGAAATCTTGCAAAAGGTCTTCAGATAGGTGATAGTGTTGCAATAAATGGAGTCTGCCTTACGGCTACACATATTTCACAAAAACAAGCTGAATTTGAAATGATTGGTGAAACTTTGAAAAAAACAAATTTAGGAATGATAAAATCAGGAGACAAAGTAAACATTGAACGTAGCTTGAAAGTTGGCGAAAGAATGGAAGGTCATTTTGTACTTGGACATATTGATGGTACTGGTAAAATTATAAAAATAGAAAAACTATCAAAAGAAATCAAATTCTGGATTGAACTTCCTAAAGATTTAGATAGATTTGTAGTAAAAAAAGGATCAATTACAGTTGACGGAATAAGCTTGACACTTGTTGATGTACTCAAAAATAAAATTTCTATTTGTATAATTCCACATACAATGAAAATTACAAATCTTGGTTCAAAAAAAATTGGCGATAAAGTTAATATTGAAACTGACATACTGGGAAAATACGCAATTTCTAAAGATTAGTTATTTACTATTTTTGTGGTAACAACCACTTTTGTAGTAAGATTTATAATCATTACAACAAGCTTCTTAATTATGTCCTTTGAAGAGGCAATTTCCTCCCTACGTAAAGGTAGGTTCGTTTTACTTCATGATGCAAACAAGCGTGAAAATGAGGTAGATATGGTAGTTGCGGCAGAATTTGTGACACCAGAACATATCTCAAAAATGCGTCAAGATGCTGGTGGTCTGATATGTTTATCCGTAGATTATTCTTTTGCAAAAACTCTGGGACTAAATTATATGCATGATATACTTTCTAATGCACAAAACATTGATAATCAATCAAAAAAAATGATTATGGGAACCGCGCCATATGGTGATAAACCGTCTTTCTCTATTTCTATAAATCATACACAAACATATACTGGTATAACAGATCGTGATAGAGCGTTAACCATAAACGAAATGGCAAATCTTTACAAAAATACAAATGGAAACAAAAAAGAAATTTTCATTTCTTCATTTAAGACACCAGGACATGTGCCTCTTTTGATTGCATCCGAAAGATTGTTATCAGATAGGTTAGGTCATACTGAAATGTCTGTCTATATGACTAATCTTGCCGGTTTATGTCCTGTTGCAGCAATATGTGAAATGCTTGATTCTGAAACACATACAGCTCTTTCAATTGAAAAAGCCAAAAAATATGCGAAAGAAAATGCAATTCCTTATTTTGATGGTAATGAGCTTGTAAAATTTGCCAAGGAGCACTAACTTTGAACATTGCAATTGTTGTTTCAGAATTTAATTATGAAATTACTTCCAAAATGCTTGATGTAGCAGTTGAAAAAGCAAAAGATCTCAAACTAAACATAAAATTCACTTGCAGAGTTCCAGGTGTATTTGATATGCCAATTGTAATTGATTCCTTGTTGAAAAAAAAGGAAATAGATGCAGTAGTCACTCTTGGAGCCGTAATAAAAGGACAAACAAAACATGATGAACTTATTACAAATACTACAGTTAGAGCCATAACAGAACTTTCTATAAAATACCAAAAACCAGTAACCTTAGGTATAACAGGTCCAGGCATGTCAGATAGGCAAGCACAGGCACGAATAAGGCCTGTAGCAGAGAGAGCTGTAGAAGCCGTAGAAAAGATAGCTGAACAGTTAAGGAAGATATGAGATGATCCAACTTACCATAATCAAAATCACAGGATATGGACCATGGACACTTACCTTGGGCAGCGATAGAGAACACAAATTACAGATGCTTCAATCCTCTATTTATAACGAAATACAAAATCTTTTTTCAGCAAAAAACTGTCTTGTATTTTCTAATAGATTTGATGAGCTTTTTGCAGTTACAAATGGTTTGTCTCTAGATGATCATATTGAAATTCAAAAAAAATTAGCAAAATCATTTGATCTACAACTTTCTATGACCATAGGATATGGCAGTTCACCATTTGAAGCTAATCTGAATGCGGACAAAGCAAGAAAATCTAAAATAATTTTAGAGAAGGAACATAACATTTTTGGTTACGTAGATGGTAAGGCAGAACAATTAGTGCAGATAATGCATATGGATGTAGATGGTTCCACATCTATTTCAGCAAAAAAATCACCATATGAGATTTCATCACTTATGTTCAAATTATATTCAGAAATGTCAGAATTTTTCTTAACAAAAAACTGTCTTACATTCTTTATGGGCGGAGACAACTTTATGATAGTTACTTCAGGTGATGGAAAGGATCACGCTGTAAAATTCTTGAACTTGATGAAAGAAAAACATGGTATTGCATTAAACTGTGGAATTGGAACTGCAAATACTGCACGAGAAGCTGCTAAACTTGCAACAAAATCTCTTGATACTATTCGAGAACTCAGAGATTCTGATAAAAATCAGCAGCGAGTACTTGAGCTAACATGCTAATAAAAAATGTCAGTATCCTTTACGGAAATGATTTAGATTACATTAATAGTGTAAACATCCGTATTTCTGGCCAATTTGTAAAGGCAATAGGCACGAATCTAAAACCAGAGAAGAAAGAAGACGTCTATGATTGTGAAGGACTGCTCATGATTCCAGGATTTATTAATGCACATACTCACGTTGGTGATTCAATAGGAAAAGATATCGGTCTAGATTTTGGAGTAGAAGAAAAAATTCATCCAATTATAGGTATTAAACAAAAAATTCTAGCAAATTCTAAGACATCACATCTAACAAGTTTTATCAGAAATTCCTGTCTTTCAATGATAAAAAAGGGAATTACAACTTTTGTTGATTTTAGAGAGGGGGGTTTAGATGGAATTGAGCTTTTACGGAATGCGACCAAAGAACTTCCAATTAGATCCATAATTCTTGGCAGAATAAATTACTACCAAGATTTAAAATCAATTAAAAAAAATACTTCATTACCTGAATCAAAAAAGATGGAGCTTAGTGATCTATTAAATAAATGTGATGGAATTGGTGTAAGTGGTCCCAATGAGTTTAGTGATTCTGTACTAAGATTTTATTCTCAAGTGCCAAAAATTAGGGCTATTCACTCAGCTGAAACATTAGAAAGCTGTATGATTTCTAAAAAGACAACTACAAAAACCGAAACTCAACGTGCTTTATTGCTTAAACCAAATTTTCTAGTTCATATGACATATGCATCAAAAAAAGATCTAATACTTGCATCAAAAAATGAAACCGGCATTGTTGTGTGTCCACGTGCAAATGCTGCACTTGCTGAAGGAATTCCTGATGTGAATCTGATGATGAAAAGTGGTTGCAATTTGACCATAGGAACAGATAATGTAATGATAAACTCACCTGACATGTTTAGAGAAATGGATTATCTCTGGAAAGTCTCTATGGGATTACAAAAAACTAGACTAAATCCGAAATCTATACTCAAGATGGCTACGGTAAATGCCGCAAAAATGCTTCGACAAAAGAACATAGGTACAATCCAATCTAATAGCTTGGCTGATTGCATTTTTATCAATAAACATGCTATTGATTTAGAACCAATGCATAATCCTCATGCTTCTATTGTGCATAGAGCATCTGAAACAACCATAAAAGCAGTAATGTTTGGAGGCAAAATAGTAGATGGTAAAATCTAGACCACATGTAATACTTAGTGCAGCAATGAGTATGGATGGAAAAATAGCAACAAGAACTGGTAACTCTAAACTCTCTTCAAAAGAAGATCTGATACGAGTTCATAAACTTAGGGCAAGTGTAGATGCAATACTTGTAGGAAAACATACTGTAGTGATTGATGATCCCCTGTTAACAGTAAAGCATGTAAAAGGAAAGAATCCACTACGTATAATTTTAGATTCTACGGGCTCAATGAAGTCTACTTCAAAAATAATTAAAACTTGTAAAACAATCCCAACAATAATAGCAGTATCAGAAAAAATATCTCAAAAAAATATTATTCGTTTAGAAAGAGAAGGACTTGACGTAATAAAATGTGGACAAAATAAAATTAATCTTAAAAAACTATTACACATCTTAAGAAAGAAAAACATAAAGAGTCTTCTTGTAGAAGGAGGTGGCTTAACTAATTGGTCTTTCATAAAAGATAGATTTGTTGATGAGATCATTGTTACAATTACTCCGTATGTTCTAGGAGGTAGTAATGCAATTTCGTTATTTCAAGGAAAAGGATTTGATAAAATTTCAAATGCACCTTTGTTAACGCTAAAGAAAATCAGTAGAATGAAAAACGAACTTGTATTACATTATACAATTTAATGTTTAAGATCTTCTCGTAGTTGATCTACCTTAGCTTGTAATGATTTCTTGAGCTTTTCATTTTTGGTTATGTTGACAAGCTTTCCGCATGTTGGACATTTAAAAGATAGATCCAACGCCTTTTCAAATGTTAACTTTTGACAATCTTCGGTTCCACAATGATAGAATTCAGCCGAGTTTTCATAATCTAGTCTTTGTTGTAACCTTTCAACGATTTTCTTTTTCTGATTTTCAATAAAATTATCAACTTCGTCTTTTCTTGCTCTCCACCTATAGACAAACCAGCCTTTTTTCTCATCCTTCACTCTAATGCCAGTTATCAGAGCTTTTCCAAAAAGATCGTACAGCACCTTTCTTACTATGTTAATTCTAAGACCTGTGGAACTTGCAATTTCTTCATCTGTAGCATCTTCTGTATTTAAAAGAGAACGTGCAACTTTTAGATATTCGTCACCGCCAATTAAAGCAGTTATTTTTATAAAAGGATCCTCGTGCTCATTAGTCATTGTCGTCATTGATTTAGATTCTATATTTAATCAATTGTTTTATCTAATACTTTTTTTCCCTTTTTTGTAGGAATAATTTCTCGTTGTGCATTTACATGTTTTTTTAAGAACTGCCTTCCATCTAGGACTCTATCAAGTAAAACCGCTAGTGCACTTATTTCAGAATGAGGTTGATTACCTATTGCTACATTATAGTCTGCAATATCATATACTTCCCTAGGTACCTTTTCTGCCCCAACAACAACAAGAATTTGCTCCTCCTTTCTGATCTCATCTATGACAGAATTAATGATTTCACCATACATGGTTAGGTGTACAATTTTGAAAGATTGATTCTTTTTTGATTTCAGCATTTTTTTCCAATTATCTATTATTTCGACCTCAAAATCACCTCCCCAAACTCTATTGATTTCTGATATTGTATCTTTGATATCAGGATTGACTTCCTGCATTATGATTTTTGTTGCTCCAAAGGCTCTTGAAACAAGAGCGACATGCGTTGTTACTCTATCGTCGCGTACAAGTCTTTGGCCTATTCTTAGAACTTCAATCTTCATAATTTATCTCAATTTCTTTTTTTATGATTTCATTTTTTTTCTTTATCACAGGTTCATTTTTTAAAACAAGCGACAAAAGTTCTTTTAATTGATCTAAGTTTTTGCCAGTTACTGCTGAGATGTATAGCCATTTTTTGTTTTCTTTTAATCCGAGAATGTTAACTTTTGACAGAATTTCATCATGTGATGTCAAGTCTGATTTGTTTAATGCGAAAATTATCTTGTTATAATCTACGCCAAGTTCTTCTAATACCCGCATACAACTCCGAAATTTCTTTTGTAATTCCAAAATTGGATCGCTTATGTCAATTACAAGTATTACTGCATTAGTGTAGGTAAGCTCTTCAAGTGTTGATTTGAAAGCCTCTATCATATATGCAGGAAGATTACTAATGAACCCAACAGTATCTGAAATTAAAACATCATTTTCGGTGATCTTTATTTTTCGTGTTGTTGTAGAAAGGGTTGTGAATAGCTTTGGATTTTCTTCTCGTGTTTCACCCGTTAATGTATTAAAAAGAGTTGTTTTTCCAGCTGATGTGTAACCAGCTAAAGAAATTATCTTGAATCCAACTCTGTCTCTGCCCTGTCTGTGTAGCGCGCGTTGTTTTCCAGCTTTTACAAGTTTGGATTTAATGTTGGTCATTCTATTTTTTATGTCATTAGTATAGACATCTACTTCGAATTTACCAATTCCCATGAATCCTGGTTGTTCTCCCATCTTTGCCAATCGTACTTTTTCTTTTGCTCGTGACATTTCATATCTTAATTCTGCCATCTTTATTTGTAATTTCGATTCTGCACTTGTTGCATTACGCTCAAATATTTCAAGAATCAAAGCCTCTCTGTCCAAAATGTTTGTCTTTAACTTCGATGCTAGATTATAATTCTGACTGGGTTTGAGTATTTCATCAAATATGATGACATCCGGTTTTTTTGAACTAACAAATTCTTTTAATTCTTCAACCTTGCCTTCTCCAAGACCGTATTTTGATTTGTTAAGATATTTGTGTTTGATTATTTTAATAACCTGATATCCTGCTGTATCACAGAGAGCAAGTGCTTCCTTTACGTCATCCGCTCTGTCATATGTAATAAGAATTGCAGAATCTTTCATTACCATAAAAGATGTGGATTCGTATCTTATTGCTTTCGCAGCGTTTTTTCTATAGTCATATTCATAACAATTTCTGCAATATCGCTTGCATACTCTGAAATTCTTCTGATATTTTCACCCATTCTTCTTACTCTGTAGATTTCCTCGTCATCTCTTAATGATTTAGTGCTCTCTAGCATCTTTTTTTCATATTTTGTAATATCGCCAGTCCTTTCTACAGTGAGTTCTGCTTGGACAAAATCTTTCTTGAATAGTGATAAGCAGGCATCATCAAGTACAGATAGTGCAAAATTATTCATTTCATGAATAGTATCCAGCACAGATTTTTTGATTGGTTTTTTAAATTCCAGAAGGTCTTTGACTATAGCAGTAGCATGATCCCCCACACGCTCTATGTTCTTAACAATAAGTCTGTATCCTAGACAACTTCTAGCATTTTCAATACCCATGTCTTTTAACATGTGTTCGTTTTGAATTGCAATCTTGAGTTGTCGTATGATATAAAAACTAAACCTATCTACTTCATCATCACTGTTTATCACTTCTTTTGCCAAATCAAAATTTGCTTCTTCATGTGCTAACAACGCATCATTTTGCATGGATTTTGCAATGATAAGCATCCGTTTTAATGCTCCATCTACTGAAAGCTCAAACAAATTTATCAATACTTGGATGGTAATACCTTCTATAGAATCTGCAATGATTTCAGTTCCCATTAGAATTCCTTTTACTGCATCTTTTACTGCATTTCGTTGATCTGGTTTTAATCTTCCTGACTTTGGTTTTACATTTACGGTGCTAAAACCAAGTAAGTAAAGTGAAATAAGTTTTCTAACAATTGCAGAGCTTTTATCTTCTGGTTTTATTTCAAATGTTGCTTCCTCGGTGTTAATTGATTTTGTATGATGTTTTAGTGGGGTGATTTGTAACGTCGTTGTACCTTGTCTTAAAACTGTAACTTGATCACCTTGTTTTAGACCCATGTCAATTATCCACTGTTTTGGTAATGAAACAATGTATGATGATTTTCCTGTGAACTGTATCTTGCGCATCTCTTCATTAGTTCCCATACCTCGCATAGTATTTGCTATTCTATATAGTTATTCAAAATTACTATATAGTAATACTCGACGTGCAAAAACAATTAGAACCCAAAATTGATTATCTTAACATTGGATTCGATTCTTAAAATTAAACATACTTTGGATGCACTATTTGGGATTGGAGTTTCAAAACATCTCCCAAAAGAAATCAAAATTACTTACTCAAAAAGAACAGGAAGAATACAGCATGTCTACAAAAATGAAAAACTTCTTTGTACTCTGCGAATAGATGGAGGGCTTGCAATTACACCTTACTTTGCACAATTGCTACTAAAAAGTAAGAAATTTAGAGAAAACTGTCTTGAAGTAGATGATGATTCCAAGCCTTTTGTGGAAAATGGTAGTTCTGTTTTCTGTAAACACGTTATATGGTGTGGTAAGAACATCTTGATCGGAGCTGATGTGCCTATTCTTTACAAAGGCACAGTAATTGCGGTAGGAAGAGCAATCCTCTCTTCTAGAATGATAAAATCTCTAAAACGAGGGGTAGCAATCAAAGTCAGAGATAGTTTAAAAAGTCCAGACTAACCAATTGATTACATATGATGCGTGGCGGAAATCGCGAAATGCGCAGAATGCTAGACAAGATGGGTCTGGAAATGAAAGAAATTTCCAATGTACAAGAGGTAATCATCAAAACTGACAAAAAAGAAATCATAATAATAAAACCATCTGTATCTGAAATGAAGGCAAAAGACAATTCTATATTTCAAGTGATAGCAGAAAGTTATGAAGAAAGGGAGCTCGAAATACCAGTATTTAGCCAAGAAGATATCATGCTTGTAGCTCAACAAGCTAACGTTTCTCAAGAAGCTGCAAATAATGCTCTCATAGAGGCTAAAGGAGATCTTGCAAGAGCAATTCTATTACTTACAACAAAATAGAATACAATATCTTTACAAGATCTTTTGAGATATACAAATGAGAATTATTGCCATTAATCTATTGCATACTATTTTTGGTTAAAATTAAATGCGGAGTGCGGGATTTGAACCCGCGACCTTCAGCTTGGGAAGCTGACGTCGTGCCGGGCTGGACTAACTCCGCCAATCCAGATTTAAAACCTAACATTATATAGTTTAATTACAAAAAATATACATGGATGCAAAATGTCCAGAGTGCGACAAAGTAGCCGTACTTGATGATGAGATAACAAATGTAAAATGTCCTCATTGTGGATTCGAAGCAAATTATGATGATTATTTGAAATTAATGAAAGAAAGAGTTGGTGGCATGGTAGAAAATTTTAATCCTGATAGAACTGGATTTTAAATTACCAAAACGAACCTTTGTCAGAACAATCAAGATGCGCTCCACAATTTGTACAAATCATATGACATGCCTGCATTGAGATCATTATATTTTCACACTTGGGACATTTGATTTCTTCTTTCATTGTATAGTTTTGTATTTCATAATTTTAAAACATTTAGGTACAAAGATTAATTAATAGTGTAAAGACTTTTTTAAAATACTTGGCAACATTTAAGCTTACAATATCTGATAAAAAAGGAAAATCCATCACAAGAGAACTGAAAGAAAAAGATGCAAATCCACTTTTAGGTCTGCAAATAGGAAATGAATTAGATGCAGCAATTGTAGGTCAAGCTGGTAAGATCCGAATTACTGGTGGAAGCGATAAATCTGGAGTTCCACTGAGAGAAGATATTCATGGTGGAGCACGAAAATATATCCTATTATCAAAAGGGGTTGGTTTGCGCGATGCTGAAAAGGGACAACGTTTTCGTAAACTTATTAGAGGAAATACCATTACTGAGGAGGCATATCAGATAAACTGCTCCTTAGATGGTGAATTAAAAATTGATGAAGCCGTACCAGCTCCAACTGAAGAAAAAAAGGAAACAGTAGACAAACCAAAAAAGGCATAAGTTAACATAGGCGATTTTTAAAACTTGAGTGTGCATTGGAAAGAAACACTTCCTGATTGGTATATTAAAAAATACGGACATCAACCATGTGTTAACATCGGTACTGCTGGACATGTAGATCATGGAAAGACAACACTTATCCAAGCTCTTACTGGCATTTGGACCAGTGCACATAGTGAAGAACTAAAACGTGGAATTACTATTAGAGTTGGTTATGCTGATGCAGCATTTTACAAATGTAAAAACTGTCAACCTCCTTTAGGATATTCGGTTACACCAAAATGCAATAACTGCGGAAAGGAAAGTGAATTAACAAGGGTAGTAAGTTTTGTGGATAGTCCAGGTCATGAAAGTTTAATGGCAAACATGCTTTCAGGCTCAGCTCTTATTGATGGTGCCTTACTGGTAATAGCAGCAAATGAAAAGGTGCCACAACCACAAACTAAAGAACATCTACTTGCACTACAGACACTTGGAATTCAACAAATCGTGATTGCACAAAATAAAGCAGATCTAGTTTCATATGAAGATGCAATGACAAACTATTCTGATATTGTGAAATTTGTTAAAGGCACTAATGCTATAAAAGCGCCAATAATTCCAATCTCGGCACAATCAAAACTTAACATTGATGCATTAATTGGTGCTATAGAATCTACAATTGAGACTCCTAAAAGAGATGAGTCAAAACCAACTGTAATGCATGTGCTACGTTCATTTGATGTTAACAAACCTGGTACTAAAATAAAGAGCATAAAAGGCGGTGTTATAGGAGGAAGTGTGATTCAGGGATACTTCAAAGTAGGAGATGAAATTGAGATAAAACCTGGTCTTGCCAATGAAAAAAATGGTAGCTATGAGCCAATCATTACAGAAATCTCTTCTCTTGGAACTGGTGCAGGACTTGTAGATGAAGTCAAACCTGGTGGTTTAGTTGCAATAGGTACAAAACTTGATCCATCAATGACACGAAGCGATTCACTTATTGGTTCTGTTATTGGAAAACCAAATACATTACCAGAAAATTCTTCTATTGCAAAACTAGAGATAAACCTCTTTGATACTGCGGTAGGCTCAGCTGATGAAATAAAAGTTTCATCTGTACAAGTAGGTGAATCATTAAGACTTAGTGTAGGAACTGCCCCAGTTCTTTCAAAAGTAACCAGTGTAAGAGGCGAAAGAATAGATGTACAATTCAGAAGACCAGTCTGCCTATTTGAAAAAGGTAGGGTAGCGATAAGTAGAAGAATTCAAGAAAGATGGAGATTAATTGGAGCAGGTGTTGTAGTTGGTTGAAGTTGTCTGTGACACTAGTTTTTTAATGATTCTTGCATCAAAAAATGTCAAAAATATTTCAAATCTTGATACCGAGATTGGAGCAATCGAATTTATCATTCCTGATATGGTTATAAATGAACTTGAAAGACTTTCAAAAGATATGAATCTTAAAAAAAAACTTCCGCTATTAATGCACTAGAAATAATAAAAAATTTTAAAAAAATTTCAATTTCAGGAAATGATGTAGATGATGCTTTGGTATTATATGTAAGAAAACATCATGGAATCATAGCAACTGTAGACGTGGAATTGAAAAAAAGAATAAGAAATTTTGGCTCTATCATTTCTCTATCTAATGATAAAATTGTTCTTGAACCGAGTAAGATTTAACTCTAGCAAAAATTATTGTCTAAAACATGTTTGAATACAAAGGAATTAAAATAAAATGGTATGGTCATGACACATTTACACTAGAAAAATCAATTACCATATGTATAGATCCGTACAAATTATCTAGATCTATTCATCCAGATATTATATTAATTTCACATAATCATTTTGATCATATGAGTTTAGATGATCTAAAAAAAATCTCATCTAATAATACTATAATTGTTGCTGCAAAAGAATGTATGGAACAACTTACTAAAATTTCTTCAAAAGAAAAAATAGGTATTAGTCCAGGACAAGAAAAAATAATATACAATATCAAAATCAAAGCTGTTCCTGCATATAACATTGATAAGATTAATCCAGATACTAACAAACCATTTCATCCAAAGGAAGACAACAAAATTGGTTATGTTATAAGTATAGGTGAAACGTCAATCTATCATACAGGAGATTCGGATCTTATTCCAGAAATGAATGATCTAAAACCAGATATTCTACTTATTCCGGTAAGTGGAACTTATGTTATGACTGCAAAGGAGGCTGCAAAAGCAGTAGAAAAAATAAAACCAAAGATAGCAATCCCAATGCATTATGGCACATTAGTTGGTAGTGATGTTGATGCAAAAGAATTCAAAGATACAGTAAAATCGTGCGAAGTACACATTCTTACAAAAGAGTAATAAGCAGAGTAAATTTCACACATTTTAGTTGATTTCAAACCTCAAATTATTTAAAGTTGGAACTTTTGAGTTTCATCTACACCATCTTCTGATCATTGGAATTCTTGCAATTTCATTTTCAATTTCTGTTATGGTACGTTCACAAGCAGCTGACTATGGTTTTCAATTAAATGAATTTGATCCTTTCTTTAACTTTAGAGCAACACAATATCTTTTAGATCACGGTGTAAACGCTTACGTTCACTGGCATGATACCATGAGCTGGTACCCAAATGGTAGAGATGTTTATTCAACATCTCAAGTTCCTTTGCATTTTACAGCAGCATTTTTATACAAAATTTTTGGTGCTGGTTCCAGTCTTTATGATTTTACAATAATATTTCCTGTTGTTTTTGGTTCACTCACAGCCATTATCGTATTTGCACTTGTAAGAGTTATGGGAGGTACAACAGCAGGTCTTTTTGCATCGCTGTTTTTTGCAATATCTCCACCAATAATAGTAAGAGGAACAATAGGATGGTTCAAATCAGAACCGCTTGGACTTTTTTATGGTCTTCTAGGACTATACCTGTTTCTTAGTGGATTAAAATCGCAAAACCGCAAGATTGCTTTTGGAAAATTAATTGGTGGAGGCTTGTTTTTAGCTATTGGTTTTGCTTCATGGGGTGGTGTTGAATTCTTCCTTATGCCATTAGCATTATTCATTATTGCTCTTCCATTTTTTAGAAAAGATCACAAATTCTTGTTATGGGCCATACCTCTCTTTGTAGCTGTAACACTGGCAGTTTCTGGTGGATTTGCAAGACCTGGAATCAGTTTTGTATTAGGAGTACGTGGATTTGCACTTATCGGACCAACAATATTTCTTGTTGCAATGATATTTATTCAGAAATTTAGCAGGGAAGGAACAGCACTACGTAATAGTTTGGCAATTTTAGGAGGATCTATTATAGCTGGTGTTGCAATAATTTCATCAAATATTCTTCATGCACCAAGCTTTCGTTATCTTAATGCAATAAATCCATTCCTTACATCTCAGGATGCTCTAGTTGATTCTGTTGCAGAACATGCTACGCCAAATCTTACTCAAAACTTTACCTATTTTTCAACTCTGATGTTATTTGCTGGCTTGGGAATTTGGCTTATTTTTAGAAAAAGATCTGAGAATCAAAATTCTTTACCAATAGGAATTAAAAATGAAATGACTATCTTTGCTTTAATTATTGGCATTGTTGGAGCTTATGCAGGAGGAACTTTTGCAAGATTAGATCTTCTAACTGCTACTTCTGTCATCATACTTGCATCAATTGGATTAGCTGTAATTACATCTGAAATCTTAAAGAAACGAACACAAGTAAAATCGCCTGAAATCTCAAAGAAAGGAACACAAGGAAAAACATCTGATAATTCAAAGAAAGGAACAGCACAAAGTAAAAAATCAACCTATGCTTTAGGAATGTTTGCAAGTATATCTTATGTAGTCATTATAGTGGCTTTACTTTTGGTACCAACTATTTATCCAGTAAACGGAAACTGGATCTCAGTAACTAAATCTCCTCCTACCATTCTTAATGGTGGCTCTAATTATGCAATTTCTACTAATGACTGGCCAGTCACTTTGGACTGGATAAAAAATAATACTCCACCAAACTCGGTTATAGCATCATGGTGGGATTATGGTTATTGGATTCAAACATTAGGGGGAAGAACAACACTTGCAGATAATGCTACTCTTGATACAAACATAATTGCTAAGATCGCAAAAATATTCCTAAGCTCCCCCGACGAAGCATGGAGAATGCTTCATGATTGGGGTGCTAATTATGTTCTTGTATATGTAGTAGGACAAGAATTTTCTTCAAATGGACAACAACTTTACGTGCTTGGAGGCGGTGGAGATGAAAGTAAAAAACAGTGGTTTATGAGAATTGCAGGGGAAGATTCGTCAAAGTTTCTCCAAGATGATCAATTTACGCCAACCGATTATTTTTGGCAAAACACTTTGTTAGGAAAAATGTTTCCATTTACACCGGTGACTTATTTTGATCCAAATACTCATGTACAATCAGCCACTTATCAATCTGGATACATTGGTGTTTATTCTAAAACAATCAAGTACCCAGTAGATGGCAATGGTCCATTAAAGCTTGTCTACTCATCACCAAGTCTTAATAGCAATAGTTCTGGAATTATTTCAGGAGTTCTACTGTATCAAATAAATCCAAACTATGTGCTGCAAACAAGTAATACAAATATTCCAACACCTCAAGTTAATTCTACAACTATAAATCCAACGACTGTAAATCCCACAAGCGTAAATCCAACAAGCGATGTAGGTGTCATTTCTACAAAATATGGAAACATTGTCATTAAATTCAGAGATGATGTCGCTCCAAAAACTGTAGCAAACTTTGAAAAACTTGCAAAATCTGGATTTTATGATGGAACAATATTCCACAGAATAATTCCAGGTTTTGTTATTCAAGGCGGTGACCCAAATACGAAAAGTGGTTCACGTGATACTTGGGGAACAGGTGACGCAGGATATACAATTCCGCCTGAATTTAGCACTCTTAAACACGTAAAATACATGGTATCAATGGCACGTGGTCCTAGCATTAACAGTGCAAGCTCTCAATTTTTCATAATGATTGGTGATGCTCCGAATTTAGATGGTAAATATACGATATTTGGCCAGGTGATTTCCGGACAAGATGTAGTTGATAAAATTGGAGCGATTAAAACAGATCCAGCTACAGACCAACCAATAGATCCTGAAGAAGCACGTATGAGCAAAGTTATCATTCAATCTCAAGCGACACAATCTACAACATCTCCTACAAACACATCATCAACTGGTTAGATACAAAATAAGTTACTTGTAACGATCAGAAATTCTATATCTTGCATATTTGTCATCTGGAGAATATTTTCCAGGATGAACTGTTACAGTTTTGTTACCACATTTGGGACAATCTTCTTTTAGTGTATATCGTTTACAGTCAGGACATTTACGCATCTGAAATCGCATGTTTATCCCTCACGTGTTTTCTTTGATTCTTCCCTAGTGAATTTGAAGGTACCGCCTTTCTTTTCTATGGCATCTTGAATTTCTGAAAGAATCGGTTTTAGTTCTTTTTCAGCTGTCTTGAAATTTTGAGCAGAAACAGTCACTCTGTATTTTGGAGCCCCAATGTAGATTACTTCTATATTGATTCCTTTATTTTCAACAGCATCAAGGAGTGCTTTTTTTATGATTTCAACGCCATTAGGTTTGGTACATGTTATTTCTAATACGCCACGTATCTCGACGTGAGGTACTTGGATCTTTGAACTGATTTCTTCTATCGTTTTTAGCACTTTAGTAGACAGATTAAGACCGTCAAGAACAACTATTCCTTTTGATACTATCTCTGAAAAGGCATCATAAACAGAATTAAATTTGTTTATTAAAACATCTTCTATTTTTTCAGCCTCTGTTTGTGAAAGTTCTGCTTTTGTTTTTAAACTATCAATTAAGACTTTCTCTTTTTCTTTCTTTTTTAACTCAAGAAGTTTTTTCTTTTTCTGATCACTTGAAATTTGTTTTAATGATAAATCAATTTCAGATCTTGCTGTATTTACTCGTTTTACTAAAAGAACTTTTTTTTCTCCAGTCTTGAGAAACTTTTCTACATGTCTGATCCAGCCAGTTGCAATTTCTGATATGTGTAAAAATCCCTGAATGTTATTATATTCATCAAGAGTGACATACGCTCCCTGATCCATAATTTTTGTAACTGTAGCAACAATAATTTCGCCAACCTCTGGGAGTTCTTGTACAGCTGTGGTCATAGTTTTTTAAATTTTTGTTACGTAATTTAATGTTGCTGGTTAGAAATCTATACCTTTCTTGGCTCGAATACCTGCTTTGAAAGGATGTTTTATTTCTCTCATTTCTGTAACAAGATCTGCAACTTCTATAATTTCATCTCTAGCGTAATTTCCAGTAAGAACTAAATTCAACTTAGGTGGTTTAATTTTTATTAAATCTAAAACATCTTCTAATTTTACTAGATTTAGATTGATTGCATAGTTTATCTCATCAAGTATAATGATATCATATTTTTCTGATTGAATCTTTTCTTTTGCTATGCGAAGCGCCTCATCAGAAATTTTTTTATGATCTTCGATTGGGCTTTTGTCATCCATGATTCCAACAAAGCCCTTTCCTATAGCAGTTAACTCAAATTCTGGTTCTAGCCTTTTTGATGAAGTCATCTCGCCATAATGCCAAGAACCTTTGATGAATTGGATCATGCAAATTTTATGATTATATCCTACAGCCCGTAAGGCCATCCCAAGCGCAGCCGTTGTTTTACCCTTTCCTTTGCCTGTGTATACTATAACAAATCCATCTTTTCCCATCAATTTTTGGTTTCAGGTGTGAACTAAAAAGATTCGGATCAAAATTATCTATAATTTTGTAACAGAAAATGTGTAGTTTATAATCGTCAAAGAAAAAATGTTGGTTGTTTGACAAGAGAATATGATTTTGATATTGTTATAGTAGGAGGTGGACCTGCTGGTCTTTCTGCAGCATGGTCAGCTGCAAAAAAAGGTATACATGTAGCTGTACTTGAGCGAGAAGAGGCAATAGGGCATTCAGTTAGAACTAGCGGCGTTACTTGGATAAAAGAAGCAAAATCTTTTGGGATTCCTTCTGATTGTTATAACCCTATTAGGAATTATTCATTTTATTCCCCAAACAACCATGTAACGATAACAGGATCTGAACCTCAAGCTGCAGTCTTGGATGTAAGAAAAACTTATCAGTTTCTTGCATATCAAGCAGCAAATGCAGGTGCAGATATTTTTGTTAGAACTAATGTGACTAACATTCTTGAGGAGAATGGAAAGTTGGTGGGAGTCAAGGCTACATCAATAAAAGATGATCTTGTTTTTCATTCAAAACTTGTAATAGATGCAAGCGGATTTTATTCGGTAATTGGGAAAAATACCGGTACTGTATCACAATGGAAAAGATTTGGTGTCGGTGCAGAATTTGAAGCATATGTTGATAACATTGATCCAGAAACGTGGTATCTCATGGTTGGACAACAATATTCTCCAGCCGGTTATGCTTGGATCTTTCCATTGGGAAAAAACAAGGTAAGAATTGGTGTTGGTGTTGGAAAACCTGAATCACAAATTGATCCAACTCAAAGACTGCTTGAACTAATTGACAAAAAGCCAGGTCCTATAGGAGATCTTGGTAGAATTGTTCCAATAGAATTTCATTATGGATTGATTCCAAATGAAGGATTAACACATACCACTATTGCAGATAATCTCATACTGGTTGGTGATGCGGCTGGGCAGGCAAATCCACTTGTCTTAGAAGGAATTCGATATGCAATAGAATTTGGAAGAGTAGCAGGTCAGGTAGGTGCAGAAGCAGTTTTAAAAAATGACACATCAAAGGAATCTCTAAAACCATACGAAGAAAATTGGAAAAAGGCAATAGGATCTAAGATAAAAGCTGCAGTAAAAGTGCAAAGTAGATGGCTTGGTCTATCTGATGAAGAATGGGACAAGGAAATTGCAATAATCAAAGAGCTCTCAGCAGAAGAATTTTTGGATTTTATAAAAGCTGACTTTAGCATGGGTAATTTGGTCAAGCTTGCAACACACCATCCAAAACTAGCTGTCAGACAGCTATTTGATATGGTAAAAAGTATAAGGTCTGAACAGTAAACATCCATTTAAATAAAATTCCGTAATATTGTTGAGAATTGAAAATACCAAGGATTGTGCTTGCTGGAACTACAAGTGGTGTTGGCAAGACCTCAATTAGCTGTGCAATAATTCATGGAATCAAAAAAAAGGGATATTCTGTACAATCATTCAAGGTTGGACCTGACTTTATAGATCCTAGTTATCTTAGTTCTGTATCTGGCAGACCTGCGCGAAACTTGGATCCTTGGCTTATGGGTTCTAGTGGAGTTGTTAAAAGCTTTGTAAAAAATTTTGATTCTGACTTTTCTGTAATTGAGGGCGTGATGGGTTATTATGATGGATTTTCTGGCGACTCGAACTATTCCAGCACACATCATGTGGCGTCTATTTTAAAAACTCCAGTAATTCTTGTTTTAGATGCAAGCAAGACCGCACGATCAATTGCTGCAACTGCACTTGGGTTTACGAAATTTCACAAAAATTCTAGAATTTCTGGTTTTATTCTAAATAAGATTGGCAGCAAAAAGCATGAAGATCTTTGCAGGCATGCACTTTCTTCATTGAACATTCCTATTGTTGGTGTGATTCCACGCAATCCTGATCTTATAATGGAGTCAAGACACCTTGGATTAATTCCAATCTCTGAACAAAGACAACTTCAATCAAAGATATCAAAGATAGCAAAAACAATGTCAGGTTTTATCGATATTGAGAAAATTATTCAGATTGGAAATAAAATTCCCTCCTTTGGTATGATTCCTAAAGAAAAAAATCCAAAACAGAAAACCACAATTGCAGTTGCACTAGACGAATCTTTCAATTTTTACTATCAGGATAATTTGGATGCCCTAAAAAAAGAGGGAGCAAAGATAGAGTTTTTCAGTCCTGTATCTGATTCAAAGGTGCCTGAATGTAATGGAATCTACATTGGTGGTGGCTTTCCAGAAGTGATAGGTGGTGCACTTGAGAAAAACTCGAGGATGCAAAAAAACATCAAGACCCTTGCCGAGTCTGGAATGCCAATCTATGCAGAATGTGGTGGATTGATGTATCTTACCAAATCCATTGATTATGGTTCAAAGAAATTCAAAATGGTGGGACTTTTTGATGTCACTACAAAAATGCAAACAAAACTGAAACTAAACTATACCAAGGCTAGAATAACAAAAGATTGTCTTATTGCAAAGACCTCAAGCACAATTCAAGGACACGAATTTCATTTTTCTGAGCTAGAATCAGTATCAAAGGATTCCAAGTTTGCCTATGATCTTTCCATTGGTATTGGTATAAAAAACCAAAAAGATGGCTTGATGCTGTATGATACTCTTGTTTCATACATGCATATGCATTTTGCACGACCAGGAATTGCAAGAAACTTTGTTCAAAATTGTATGAAATACTCCAAAAGATAATTCATGAAGGAATTTTATATTGTAATGGTTTTGTTGACTTAGTTGAATCAATTATTATTCCAGTTTCTTTCTTAATTCATCAAACTGTTCTTGCGTTATTTCACCTTTAACAAGTCTTCTTTTGAGGATATCTATATCATTTTTAGAAACTCTCTTAACAATCCAAAGAACTAGAGCAACTATGCCAAGTATAACTAATGCGCTAAGAACTACAAATATGATTAGAGTCTCATACGCCATACACCAAATTTCTTCTAACGATTAGATAACCATTTTCCAACAAATCATACTGACATCATAACGACAGGTGTGGCAAATTTTTTATGCACAAGTTGGGATTCCTTTTTTACTCTTTGTCTATAAACTCGTTAGCCTTTTTGATTTTTCTTTTAAAAGCTTGAACAATGCATTAACTATTGCAGACGCACAAGGACTTCCTCCCTTGCGACCCTTATTTGTAATGTATGGTATGTCAACTGTCTGAAGTTCCTCTTTTGATTCTACTGCACATACAAAACCAACTGGAATACCAATTACAAGAGCTGGCCGTGTTACATTTTCCCTTATCATCTGAATCACTTCTACTAGTGCTGTTGGAGCATTGCCTATTACAACTACACCCCCATTCATTTCTGAGGCCGCCATTCGCATAGAGGTCTGGGCACGTGTCTTGTTGAGTTTTTTTGCCTCTTCTACAATTTTTGGCTCAGATATGTTACAAATTGCCTTATTCCCATACTCCTTCAAGTTTTCCTTGTTTAGTCCACCAATGACGCCATTTACATCTACTATGATGTTACAGCCATTTTTCAAGGCATTAATGCCATTTGATATGGAATTTTTATGAAAAATAATCATGTTTTGTCTTGCAAAATCAAAATCTGCAGTTGAATGAATTACTCTTCTAACTATTGGCCATTCATCTATTGAATATGGATGAGAACCTATTTCATTTTCGATTATTTCCATGCTCTTGTCCTCAATTGATTGACCCTTCTGAGTAATCACTTCTCAACTTCCTTTGCTCTTTCTATA
>Ga0207103_10090_pt1 | contig 27029 bp, 27 predicted proteins | sample Alteio_BWMinHeat_81_FD_153546 | JGI IMG/M metagenome (GOLD analysis project Ga0207103, IMG submission 153546) | Enriched cells from forest soil in Barre Woods Harvard Forest LTER site, Petersham, Massachusetts, United States -... | ecosystem: Environmental > Terrestrial > Soil > Temperate forest >...
CAGCAGCAGACAGGACGCGCTTCTTTACGACTTTGAGTTCTTTGCTCGTTGAATCGCCCAAAGCTTTGGAAGCCGCTCGCACTTCGTTCAGTTGATGTTGTAACTTGCCGAGCTGCTTTTCGAGCTTTCCTTCTTCACGCTTGCTCGTCGAATCGCCCAAAGCTTTTGCAGCCGCTCGGACTCCATGCAGTTGGTGCTGTAACTTGCCTAGCTGCTTTTTGGGGATTCCGATGAAGGCGATCAGCATTCCGCTGTGATGCCGATCAATGTTCCGGGATGATCCGATCAGTCCTCGGAGCGAAGCGACGCTGGTTTTTGCATTTTGTTGAAAGTGATCGCGATCGTCAAGCTTGTTGTTGTTGTAGCTGTGGGAAAGTGGAAATCGCTCCTGCGATTTCCAAGGGCGCTTTTCGCCCGTCTTTTCCACAGCTTTTGGCCCGCCGATTCATTCACTTTTCCTCCTTCTCTCCTTTCTTTTTACGCATGGAGTCCCCGCGCATCTCGATGCGATGCGCGTTGTGCACCAACCGGTCGAGGATTCCGTCGGCCAGTGTAGGATCTCCGATCTGTTCGTGCCAGCGAGACACCGGCAACTGCGAAGTCAGGATCATCGAGCGTGTCTGGTAGCGATCCTCGGCGATCTCCCAGACGTCTCTTCTCTCCGCTTCCGCCATCGGAGCCATGGCCCAGTGATCGATAACCAGGACATCGATGCGGTTGAACTGTTTCAGCAGTTGCCGAAGACTGCCATCGGCGCGTGCCAGGCTCAGATCCCGGAACAGCACCGCGGCCCTCGTGTAGTACACCCGATAGCCATCCCGGCAAGCTTTCTGCGCCAGCGCTGAGGCCACATAACTCTTGCCTACACCGGTCGGACCCAGCACGAAGATGTGTTCGTGGTTGGCTACCCAGGCAGACTCTTGGGCCAACGCACGGATCACGCTTCGATTCAGTCCTCGCTCGGCACGATAATCGATGTTCTCGACGCAGGCAGTTCCCCGTAAGCGAGCAGCAAGGACTCGCCTGGTGAGGGCCTGGTTCTGACGCCAGTTCCACTGCTGATCGACGAGAAGCGCCAGACGGTCGAGGAAGTTTAACCCCAGCGTCGTTTCGTCTTGTTCCTGATGCTCCAGTGCTTCGATCATTCCCTGGAGCTTGAGAGCATGGAGTTTTTCTTTCATCGGCTGTTGCAACATGATTGGCTCTCTCCTTTCTACTCGAGGTACTCAGCGCCACGAATGTTGTCATGCGATGGCGGAAGGGGTAGCGGTGGCGGTTCTGGGAGTGGTTGTTGATCGAGCGAGTTCTTCAGGATCGATTTCACGCTCTGGTAGCGGCAAGCACCGGTCCGTACGGCTCGATCGGCAGCCGCTTCCATCCTGGTCGGGGAATACTCCTCGGCCAGTCGGATGATCCCGAGACAGGATCGATAGCCCATCTCCGGATGCGGTTTCTCGGCGAGGATCCGTTCAAACAGCTTGGCCGTGTGCGGTCCGATCTGTTCGGCCCAGTTCACCATGCTCACCTATGTCTCCGGGCCGGACCTAAAGGAGTTGGCTCCCCGGGGAGGATTCGAACCTCCAACATTTCGGTTAACAGCCGAGCGCTCTACTGTTGAGCTGCCAAGTAACGGCGTAACAACTTTGTTTTCATTCTATTGCATGAAGCGGATTTGTGCCGTGACCTTTCGATAGCCAACAGATTGCTCACCTTCTTGTCCTACCGGGGAACCTCACTCTTTTGTTGCAGTTACGCAGCCTCTTCGAAGCGAGGACATGGGGCATACGGGGCATGATTCGAGTTGAGAAGTAGACGATGATGACCTAGCTCAATGAAACATGTAGGTCGCGGAAACCAATGGGATCGCCTTCGATCGCAATCCGCCGTTATCCAGCTTGAGCAAAACGCTAGCACTCAGGAGAAAAGCACCAAGTGGACGGTAGCGAACCGCGACCGAAGCGTTGTTGCTTCGATAGGTCCCTTTGTAGCCTTCCACCGTTGTCTGTTGGACAGGTTGACCGGGATTGCTGCAGCTGCTGAACGTATCGCACAGGCCCGGAGCCTCGGCTTGTACCAGGTGGATTCGGCCGGCATCGAGAACCGTCTGCCCTACCAGATCAGCACTCACCGTCAGACGTCTCGAAACTCCTGTTTCGAGACCAAGGGAGTATATGAGTTGCCCCGGGAGGTTGTGCTCCCCACTGGCGGCTGGGTTGCCAACTAGGGTGTTGCTCGCCAAAATTGATTTTCCGTTCCACTGGTAACCGAAGTTGGCGTGAGGCGACAGCCTGCCGCTGCGAGACCAGATAAGGAACGGCCGAAGGCCCACGGCACCAGTTCCGAGGAAGTTTCGTTCATCTGCAGTTGGGATTCTTACGTCGAGTCCCGCGCCAAACGAAGAGATTCGCTCGCTCCCTTGGCCTTTAGCTGCTGTACTTGCCGCCCCATCGCCCACACGGGAAGCGGAGTCCTGCGGCGACTTTTTCCATGATTTGAGTATCCCTTTGAGGCGAATCGTCAAATCGCCGATTCCGGAGGCACTCTGCGAATTCGAGAACACGGCCCGGGCGCAGTACGCATTTCCGCTTGCGGAGTTAAGCGTGCTGAGACAGGTTCCGTTCGATGTCGCTGAACTCGGTTTGGCGTTGAAGGAAATGAAACCCGGCTGCGAAGAGTTGGGAACAATGCTCGAGTCCGCGGCGACTCTCATCGAAACCGACAGAATCGGAACGGCCACGGACACGTCGAGCCCTTCGAAAAGCCCAAAGGTTGCAAACACCGTGGATTGATGAATCTTGAGACCGATGTTATTCGAGGCCGTTATGTAATCATGGGTCGGCGCTATGGTCGTAAATCCGACATTGCCCGACTGTACGAAGAGAGTCGGGAGACTGCGAATGTCTATTCCATCCAAGCTGCTGAAATCCATGTACTGATAACTGAAGCCAATCGCAAAGCGATGGCGGCCGATGGTCGTGGCACGTTCGCTGAAGATGGGGCCGAAACTCTCATACGACCACATCGGAGCTTTGATAACCGGGTCGATCACGACCGTAAGACCGGCAGCCGGTGCTACCAGCGGCAGCGATGCGATTTGGCTCGCAATCGCTTGGTTGACGGAAAAAAGGAAGTTGTTCTCGGGCACGAAGTTACCAGCAACATTTGGTGCCGAGGTTTGCAGGGTTCCAGGTACGATCGATCCTGGTGAAAAGACCGTCAGCCCGGCCGGACCGTAAAGCTGAGGGAGCGTACAGATGACCCTTTGATCGAAGACGGGCCCAAGCGTCGGACTTAGGCCCAGACACGGCGACTGGGAAACCTGGGTTTGCGCCCTGACAGCCGACGCCCAGAGCAAGGCAAAGGCCGCCACAATCGCCGCCTTCTGTGTCGCGTGCCGCCAGTTCACTATCGGGGCCTCCTCAGCCGTGCTGGCGTGACTCGGGCAGAAGACGAGTCGAGTCGGCGCCATCAGGGCTCAATTTCAAGCGGGCAATCAACGTAGTAATTAATGGACTATAAACCAACGGTTATAATACTGCTGCAACGAGAACGTCAATCGATTGGACTGATTCTCCTTGTTTCCGTTCAGCACTGCGTCGCAAACTACCGTCGCTTTGTCCCGGACAATCTCCGGGATTGTACAGTTCTTCAGGGCAAATTGCCTTCCTTTGCTCGCCTTAAGGCTTTCCGCCATCTTTTTCTCTTCCTCGGGTGTCAGGAGACGGACAGCCATGACCTTCCAAAGATTGCCGCTCGTCACCGCATTGGCGTAATGAGCAAGTAAGTCTATGATCTCATCGACAGTGGCCAAGTTGTTAGTCGGAACTCGCCAAACCACAAGTTGGCTGACAATGGCGTCGCTTTTTAACGCCAGCCCATAACTATCCCCCGTCAGCGTATGGATCCCCAGGAAGTTGCCGTTGGGATCGAAGACAGGCCCCCCCGAATAGCCGCCAGCAAGAGACAGGTCTTTGGTGGTAACAAAGTGGTGTATGTCGGCGCTCGATGCCCGCTGATCATTCTGGATGGTACCCCTCCATTGACTCCAGCCGGCTGGAGCCGGATGGCCGATGATTCTGATGGCCAGACCTTCACTCGGAGATTTCCAGACGATCCGCGGCATGCTCGTGGGCATGTTCGTTATAGGCACTCGCACGACCCCTAGGTCGAGGTCTTCGTCATAGTTCGCCATGGGAAACGCGTCGAAACTCTGTGGACTGGAACGAAACTGAAGTTGGATCGCACGGACCGGTGCACCGCTTTTGTTGGGAGCGATGGCGTGATAGGCGGTAATGAAGTAGGCGTCTTGTTGGTCGGCCCCGACAAAGAGGCCCGCGGCGGTCTCATTCGCCTCGCCATGCGGAATGACGAGTCTGACGATAGCGGCCATCGGAACGTCGACGGAATCCTCTTGCGATTGCGCCCAAGCGGATAAAGCGGACCCAATCGTCAGACAACAAACCAACGCCCACAGGAGACATTTCCAAGCGGGAGAAAATATCGTCATGGTTCTACCTCCGGAATCTTCCTGGCGCCGTTCTATATCACAACGTACGCTCCACTCGTAGCCTCGACGGAACTTGACACCTCCAGCACTTACATGGAATAGTCTCGCCACGAAGACCCGGTGGAGCGCGAGAGCTTAGCTGCTCACTTTATTCGCTGGGTTGGCCTGTCCTAGAGTCCGGTGAGGTCCCAATGGCCCATCCGCAGATGCGAATCCGTCGGATCCGAGCGCTGTTTTGTCTCGCGGGGTTCCTTCTGCCCTCTTTCGCGGTCGTTCCGTCCCCACCGCAGGTTACTGGTTTAGATCTCGAGAAAACCACCGTCATTCAGATCAAAGTGAGCAAACCCGGAGGTTCCGAGGAAACCGCAGCGGGATTCTACGTCGGCAGGGATTCCATGTCCGCCTATTTCGCAACCGCCTTTCACGCGGTGCAGAAAGGCGATGACGCGGTAGTCAAAAACGTGACCGTTCAGGTCAAGAGCGGTCCCCAAAGCATCCCCGGCTCGGTGCTCGACAAATTCGAGCCGGAACTTGATCTGGCGGTGGTGATTCTCCCACGGAAGTTCTTTAGCGGGGACGCGTCGGTCATCGCAATAGCGGACCCCGCGCCATCCGGCGCTATTCATATTCTTGGGCATCCACCGTCAGGACCATGGAGCGTCTGGTCCGGCACTGTTCAAAACGCCTCTTCGGAAAAAGACCCGAGACGGTTTACAACAACGGCCAACCCGTCGTTGACAGGAGGATATTCAGGCGGCCCAGTGTTCAACGAAGAAGGTTTCCTCGTCGGGATGCACGTCGACAACGTTCGTACCTATGGCCGAGCCGTGAAAGCGGCGGACATTGTTCGATTTTTGTCGAGCTGGAACGTCCCTATAAACGGGTTTCGATCAACGGACCCGGCGGCCGCGAAATCACTCGCGGATCCCGTCAAAGAAGCTTGCATGAATGGGTCAATCGTCGACTGCAACAACTACTCGGGGAGCATTCTCGTCAAATGCAATCCTTACGATGTCGTCTGCAAGGCTCTGGCGACCTGTTGGCAAGACAAAGCCAGGGCGCTGCAAGTTGTGGAATTCGCTTGCAGGCAAAATGATGAATCCTGTGAATTTCAGAAGGAGAACATGCGTGACACCAGCAAAATGGATTGCGACAAAAAGACCCTCGCCAACCACTAGCTTACAAAACTTCGATACCTTTCTGGGTGTGTCTCGAACGAAGGGATTTTTGACGAGTAACCGGCGGTGATTGTGTGTGATTTGGTCCACGACTGATGCCAAGTTCACGTTCATGGGTCCGTGGGCGGAGTTGCCTCGGGATTGGCCTACTTGTCTTCGCGGCCTTTGGAGCAGACGACAAGACCTCGATGAAGGATTTTGACAACCGCCGCGAGGGTACGACGACGCGGCAGGATGCGCTCGTAGACATCGCGCTGATCTCCATTCATCGGTATGTACAGCCCTTCGATAGCAAAGCCCCAATGAACGCCGCCCTGAAGGTGCGATTCTATGTCCCGCCTGACACTCCAGATCCGTCCAAAGTGTTTGTGCAAGCCGTTGAGCTCCAGGATTCGCTTCACTACTTTATGGAAGCGAAACCAACCAAATGGAAACCGGGACAATGGAATGTATTTGCAGAGTGGCCCACCAAGGATGTCATTGATTCCCTCCCCGTATACAGCGACAACCTAGGCGTGCGCGCTGGATTGCAAGAGGCAGATTCGGGGTCCCTATACTTCCCCGTGGATGTCTACGATAACAAGACTCCTCCAGCGAAGCAGAGTTACACCTTTAATTTTTTCACCGGCCAGGATTTGCAATCCCTCCAAATTGCAATGACCAACAAGCTGGGAGCACGCGCCAAGCTCGACCTGAAACCCCTCTCGTGCAATGCGGACAATAAACGTCCAAGCTGCGTTCTATATCCGGCTGGAACAAGTCAGGTCTTCTCTCTCGACATGAGTCAACTTCCTGAAGGCGAATATCACATTCATTTGGTTGGACATATTCCGAAGACGCTCGAAACGACGTCGCTTAGCATCCGTGTATACCATCATCCGTGATCGGAGCTTCGCTCGCTGATGTCCAAAAACAAGTCAAACAAGGATAAACGGGACAAAGATCAGAAGGGTATGCGATCTTGGGTTATCTGGGTTGTCACCTGTACATGGCTGACGACCTTTCTGGCCGTTCTCATTCTTTCCCGAATCCATCCACCGGCGACGGTCGGAGTTTCCTTGTATACCCGAGAGCTGTCGTTCCGGACCGACGCGAACGAGGTTCTCAGTCCTATTAACGAAGATCAGCTCATCATCACTCGAATTGCGAAGATTCGGGTCGACGGACAGAAAATGCGCTTCAGCTTCGATCATGGGTCCCCAAAGGTCGAAGACCTTATCGAACTGTACGGACTCCCAGGAGCTACCTGTTCGTTCTATCTCATTCGCAGCAGCCCCATTACACTGTCGGATGGGCTCTCTCAGATCACATTCTGGAAGCCAATTCCGAACAGTCGCTCTGCTTTCGCCTTCAAGTCTCATGGATCCCTCACCGGCAGTCTGACCGGACAACCCTCCACATCCCAGGAGCACTCGGGTTTCAGCTGCACGCGCGTTTCTTTCAATAATCAAGAGTTACGGCAGATCGATGGCATGTTTCAATCGCCCGGTGATTCCGTGCATTTCTATACCGCGGCCGATACCCAGCTCGACTTCCGGCTGTCACCTGCCTCTGAGGTTGAGGACACCCAAATCCCCGTGCTGAGCACCCTACGCTTCTCCCACGTCACCCCAGGCTCCGAGCCTCAGGAAAAGACGGTACTGGTTCCTCCTCCGTCGGGGCAAAAAAACGCCATAACGTTCGAGGGACTCGACCACACCTTAGAAATCCCGGATGCGGACCTTCTGCTCATCCGTCCTCAAAGCAACTTCTACTTGAAGCGGATCGACGCGAAAGACAGCATCGAGGTCAATTTCCACGGCAACGTTCAAGAGGTGCAACTAGGCGCCGGTTCTTCCGATCTACGGAGCGTCATGCCGTCCCTTTTCGATCATTTAAGTGCTCAAAAAAAAGTCTACGGCGTCGTCCCCGGGATTGTCGCGCTCATCCTCGGCATTCTCGAGAAAATGAAAATCCTTCCGCGAGGATCCGGAAAGGACGACGGTCCCGCGGCAGAAAAACAGGACTCCACATGACGGAAATAAAAAACATTTCGATCTTGATCGCCTTGCTCTTGCCCTTTCTTCGGCAGCGCTCGGCCGCGCATCTCAGATTGACGTAGAAAAGTCCGTCGTGGCCAAGCTGCGAATGGCGCGCCCAAACGGTTCAACAGAAACTGCAGCGGCCATTTACGTCAGCAAAGATTTGACAAACGCATACTCATACGTCTCAGGCGTTTTGTGTGAAGGTCATAACGCGTTCATTATTTCATCGTGGTTGAAGACTCAGGAAGTCTGGAACTCATATTTGACAGTCTAGATTCCAACCAGGAAGTCAGATCAACAGATGTCGACCGGACAGTATTCAAATCGGATAAGCCCTCGATGAGTCTTGCTTCCACAATTGGTGGCTTGCTGTCCATACTTTGTTGGCTGGCAGGCTGCGGCCGCCGATGCACACTCCCGGAGATGAGCAATAGGCTCAGCAGAAAACTCACATGAAGAGTTGAACTCCGTTGCGGCATGTTGTTGAACCCAGTTGAAATCGTTTGCCATGAGGTGCTTCCTCAGCTACAGAATCATCTACAGCGTCGCAAGCTCCCTGACCACCCTGAGAATTCGGGGGCAGGTCATCTGGCTTCCGAACATTTGGCTGATCACAGTATTGCGAACGGCACAGTGTGAGCGCGCAGAGTAGCTAGCTCCATTCTGCAGAACTCGGATTGACCGTCAAACGTTCATGCAATTAGAAATTGTACGAAGCCACGAGCGCTGCCTGGCCCTTGCCATCATTCCACGAAACAACTAGCCCGCCAACGACTCTCGTTACAGCCCCTTTCTTGGTGAGGAATATTCCAAGCCCGCCATCTCCAGACCGTCTTGCAGCAGCGAGATCTGACCGTGTGAAGCCGTCAACTGCGATGTGGTATTCAAGGCCCGGGAGTTTAACCTTCGCTGGAAGGATCACAAGCATGTCGGTGTAAAGCGGCGCTGCGATGTATTCGCGATAGTTTCCCAGGAAGCCATCGTGTGTCCTTACTATGCTAGTCGTACCGCCCGAGGGCGGAGGCAATATTGTGGTTTGAAAAGTAATTTGAGTCAGATCGTCAAGATTGTTCCGACGCTCCGCACCCGACGCTACTCCGAGCAAGATATGGTCAGAGAACTTACGGTTCCACACTACCACCGCGCGGAATCGGTCGAAGTAACGCTTGGCCATAGCTGGAGGTTCGGGAACACTGGAAACATAAAAAGCCGATCTACTGTAACCCAAGTCGATCAGCGCCCATTGATCCGTCGTTCTATCAGCGTCGCCGCCTTGAGGCGGGCTGTCGGGCCCGGTAGGATGCCAACCAAAAACAAAATCGGCGCCTCCTTCAGGAACATTGAACTTCGAGGAGAAAAGCGTCGTCGTTCCGCTTGATGCTTTCGCGTAGGCCTCATAGCCCAAGAGCCGCCATTTTTGCGTATGCCGGTAAAGATATCCGAAACTAGCTTTTGTATCGCCCGAGTTGAAAGTTGCAGCTTTCCCGCCGGCACTCAGATAGATGCTCGTTTGACCGTTGCCGGATTGGAACGCCGACTGCTGGCCCAGCGTTGGCCATGATCCCACCGCGAACAGTAGCAGAAGAATAGAGTACCGGACATTCATCAGGATTCCCTTTCCGCGCCCAGATTGCGCCCCAAGGCTTTACCCTGCACAGGGATTTGCCGCCAATGTAATGGTCTTTCCGAAGCCGTGGCCGCCAGGCTGTCCAACAGCTCCTTTCTTGGACAAAATCTTTACTGGATCATCTGGACAAGCGACAGACAGCGTGAAGGTCCAGTCGTCGCCGTCAAAGCCGTTCACTGTGAGATTTACGTCCACATGATCTCCAACAGCGCGAGGCTCCTTTCCTGAAAACGTGTCCCCGTCTTGTCGGAGGTCCATGGCCTTCCCATTCAGGAAGACTTGCACTGAGGTAGCGGCCGTAACCACTTCGGCGATGAAAGTCACTACACGATTTGCCGCTGAAGTTGTAACAGCAGTCGTAGTTGTCTTAGCCACGTGCGTCTCCTCGCGGTCATCAAACTGTCATGCCATAATGCAGTAATCCCTGTTCTGACTTATCCTCTTCAATTTCACACCTCCGATATGGGCGAATATGGAGGCTGACGTTTGTTCCAGCCGAGACCCATTCTTCATCTCTGCCCGTGCCTAACTAAGGACGGCGGTTTCACGACGTGCCGACATTTCCGGCCGCTTTCTTCGTGAGGTAAGCTCCCTGACCGAGTCCAAAACCTGCCAAGATCGTTGTGTCGACGTCCGGAAGTGATGCCGTTTTCACAAAGTTGATTGCTTCTAAAAAATGAAAAACCAGCATCAAGTACATCACCGCAGCAACCAATGTCACGACAAGCATCTGGAAATCGCCAAAATCGAAACCACCAAAGTCGTTTTGTACTAGGTCCCTGAAAAACCGCTCTTGGCCCGGCGCGAGGGCGTTCTTCGGATCCGGGTTGGCTGGTGGCGCGACCACGGCGGCAGCGGGAGCTGGACCAGGAGCAACCGCAGCAGCCACCGGTGCGGGGTTCATCGCCGCATTGACTTTCGCGGTTGTGATGGCCTTCGCTCCTCCATAGGTCAAGACACTCAATCCAGAAAGTACGAGAAGGTTCTGTGGAATATTCACTCCTCCAAAGAAATCCCATCCGGCATACAAAACTCGAAGCGCGACCGTCGCGAGGTATGTAGAAAGTAAGATCCAGAACCACAAAGCTATCTGGAACTTGGAATTGCTATAGCGATTGTCCATTCCTACGATGAACTTCAGCGGAGCACCCTTTGTCACAGCCGTTGCCAACCCGAGTATCACAAGAGCGCAGACTGCAAGAGCGAGCACGCGGTACACTGCGCTTATGCCCCCTTCGGGGCTATACAGAGCCCCCACCACATCCTGCAGTGTGTCGTCGACGATTTTCACGCGAAGATAGTCTCCGGTGTGGAATTGCTTAAGCTTCGCTCTCAGGCCCGAGTCAGTCACCTTGAACTGCATTGCTTTGCCAGCGCATACGACATTGGTGTCGCCTGAGCTGAAAACGCAGGGCGTGATCGATATGTTCGCGTACTCAGAGTCAGCCACATCAAGTCGGACTTTGTCCGGCACAGGGGTAGGGTTTGCCTTGTCCGATCCACATTCCGAGGTTTCGGCGCGGCCAGTGTTGCCTTGAGGAGATGCGGCTGCGGAGATAGCGAGAGGTTTCTTAGCATCAACCTGCGGATTGGCACTTGCAGTTCCGGCCAGCAAGGCCGGAAACACAAATGCTACAATCCGTAGAGCAGTCTTAAATGTCCGCGATGAGCGGAACCTTTTTCGCCTTGTCTTTGCAATGACAAATTGCGGACCAATCGGAATGAGCATATCCGAAAGCATTTGGAGTATATCCATAGAAATCCCCCGATTTCCGACGTGCTGAGTCCTGAACTCATGCGCCCTGAACGTGCCACAGCAACAAGAAATCCGCTTTCTGGCGAGGCTAGTCATCAGCTTGCTTGGGGATTTCTGCCAGCACTCTAAGCTCGGGACCATTTCGGTCTTCCCTCACTAAAACGCAAAAACAGCATGGATCCCTTCAACTGTCGTCGAATTCGGAAATGTTTATCTTCAAAATGACGACCCCTACATGACTTCTGTCCTGAACTGGCATTTCGCGGAAACCGAGGGCTGATGAAACCTGTTGCCCCCCATAGCGATTCAACTTCTGACTCAATATCCCTGGCAATATTGCAATATTCGGTATTTAAGATAATTAGTGGCGTAAGGATGTAGAATCACCGGAAGTGAAAGTGGAGGACCCAGCCAAGCATGAATTATTCGTCATTGCCCTCGCGGAACTAGTTCTCACTTGTTCGCAACGAGTCAGCCTCGGAGGAATTTATACGTAGATTTCAGGCCTTATCGCGAGGGTCGCAATTAGCAATTAGAACTGCCCTGCGCTGGAATCCCGCATCTTCAAGCCTCATAGACGGCTTGGTACAAGAGAGATCTCCCTCAAGCATTGCGCTGAACAGATCACTTGACGTGCTTCCGGTTGCGCCTGATCGATTGGTCGTCCGCACGGGTTGACGAAATCTAAGAAGAAGCTTTGCCGTGGCCCATCTCTCGCGTCAGGATCTTGGATTGAAATGATGTGCGACTCCGAGCATATCAACGTGATTGGCACATGGAGAGCCCCAGTATGGGAGGTTTCAGAACGCCATCTTCTCAATGACCTGCTACCTCGTCCATTAGCTGCTTAAATAGAACGTCGGCAGGATTCTTGACTCCGCTCTGGGAGATTGGGAGGTTCTTGAAGTACGATTTGAATTCCGCCGGTTTCATCTGCACGACATAGTTCTGGTCCAGGGCACCCATTAGAGTACGTGTAAGTACTCGCAAGCTTTTTTCAATTTGTCTCCATTGCCAGTCGCGAGCGCACGAATCGGCTCCCACTCAGGAGTGATCTGGGTCTCCGCCACAAATTTGTTGTCCATAATGAGAAGATCCCTGTATGAATCTAAGTTCACGTTATCCACGTCGATCACCGCGGAGTAAAGCGAACCAAGGTGGGTATGAAGATCCTTGACCTCCCTGAAGAAGTCATTGATATCGACCGGGTGCCTGCCGTCGCGCAATTCCATTCTGTTCCTATAGTCCTTACCGTAAAGATAAAAGCGTACCACGGGAACGCCGTGGTCCCGGGCCTCCTTGTTTGCTTGGGCATAGGTTTGGACATTGAAATAAAACTTAGTGCTCCCGACATTCGTTGCAACGATACTATGTTGCGCGTAGGAATAGACCTTGCCGATTTGAGCCGCAGCCCGCTCTCGCGGTAACGGCATCAATCCGTCCCTCCAGTTGTCCCGAAGATAATCTAAGAGGTCGTCGGCCCATGCCTGCAGGACTGGCTCGGCGTGGCCAAAATTGTTGTCATACAACGTAAAGAGTTCTTGAAGCCTTCCCTTCTCACCCGACTCGCGCTGATGTTCAACAAGCATTTTCTTAACCTCTTCAAGTTTCGCTTGTGACTCGAGAGAGCTCTCGACCGGTAGCCCCAGTACCAGAGAAAAGATGAGAAAAATGCACGCCCAGAAATGTTTCTGCTTGACCGCAACTGGGTCATTTTTGTCGATGGGAAACCAGAGCTCGGTGGCAACGGACAGAAGTACGGACAGCCCCACAACTACGATTTTCCCCCACATAAAAGCGCTCCTTCAGGCGTTGAACTATCCGCGGTTCAATGAGGCCCGTAAACGAGAAAAATCAGCAGCGAGCGAAATGTCGCCGAGAGAACCGCACGGACCAAATCGGCTCTTCCCGATTGGCTATTGTAGCGGCTGGATCGTGCATTTTGTTTTGCTTGAACAGTCCACGTACAACATGGCTGCATAGCAGTCAGCACCTGAGTGATGAAGCAGAAAAATGCCTGAGTCCTTCTCGGGTATTCCCAGTTGTTCAGAGTCAAAGTTTGCGTAGAGGTTTAAAGGTGGAAACATTTTTACGAGATTGCGGAAAGCAAGCTTTGCATGTGAATGATCTTCATCCGCTGCCGCGGGCTGCACGCCAATAAATAAAGTGCCTTCATACCCGAGTTGAGGGACGTCTAGGGTCGCGAGCTTGGTGCCAGACTCATTCAAAAGATCGACTGTCGAAAAATCACTCCCCAAGTAACGAAAAGCTATGATCGTCGCGTAGTCTTTCTCCTGTTTCTTATCGTAGCCTCGCTTGATGTCCGGATCGGAATCTTGTAAGACTTGCTTGTCTGTGTGGAGCACGACAATCGAAGTGGGTTCTGGCAATTGGAAAGAGATGAATCGTAGTTGCTGGAGGACAGTAACTCTGGGAAGATTCGGGGGCGCAGAATTCTTCAGCTTGCTGTCGACAATGGTTTTGGTAACCTTGTCTGGTTTAAACCCTAGCGAATATCCACCTCCCCGAAGCGCGGCCTCATTCAGCGCTCGGATATACGGATAAACAGTATGACCCTCCACCTCTGGTGTGATTGCCCGTATGGACCCGTCTTCGTTTTGAACAAATGCCCACGCACCCTGAAAGACAATGTCCAACGCTTTTCTGGAAGGTTTTTGGTCAGAGGGTTTAGATGAACTATTTCTCGAGAAACCGCTTGCCTCCATAATTGCCCCGCCGACTAACGCTATCGTAGGACTGCAAACGGCAATTAACAGGAAGGTTTTTGCAGCGAACTTCTTGGGTCGATCCATAGCGGTAAGTCTCCTTTTGTTGAACATCAACTTTCGCCAAAAAGACTGAACGCTGCCCAATAGTATGGGTGGCTGTGCTCCCCGCTGTCCCTTACCTTTAGGGTAGCCAAGCGCAGTGCCTGGGAACTCGAGGCACCAGTCAACAGACGATCATAAAATTCGTTCATGAGCGTCGCAGTCGATGTCGAGTCGACATTCCAACGACTTGCGATGACCCTGCGTACTCCTGCTCGAAGGAAGGCGTGCACAAGGCTTTGTGGGTCGTCAAATGATCCATCTAGTGTCTTTTCTGTCGAGCAGGCCGAAAACACAGCAAGTTGGGTGTTTAACAGCGGCAATTGTTCGATCTGAATAGCGTCCAGAAAGCCTTGCGTAGATCGATCTGCCTCGTTTGCGGCGACGATGAGGCCGACTCGATCAGCACTTGATACAGCGTGTCCCGCGAAATGGAAGATTTCGGATTTGGGCAGCTCTCTCTTTATCAACGACAATGATGCTTGGGCGCCTCTTACTAGATGAACGTTCTTAAATTTCTCTGCAATAGTTCCCGCTTCTGCGGACGCGTCAGGAAGAGGTACTAGCGCATTCACGTTTCCCATCGCAATGGCAGGGGCACCTACGACGAGTACCCTTCGCGCTGCGTCCAACGGGGGAGCAGACTGACTGACTTCTGTGAAGTACAAACCAGGCGACCACACTAGCGCGAACTTCTCTACGACATATCGCCCTTGTGCATCGCGAAGAGATTGGAAAGGAATGCTATACAGGGGCTCATCAGGTTCGATGATGAGTGTCCGTCCGGGATCCAAGTATTCCGCAATGGGTTCAATCAAAAGATTGTATAGCGCGCGTGCATCTCGATCGAGAGCGACAGTTGAGGAATTAGGATCAGCGCACATTGCGCTGTAGCGCCCAGATAGATCCTCCAAGCTGAGTCTTCTTGTTGCTACCCATTTTGCGTTAATGCCGCGGTCGTCGCTCTCCCACACTATGAGACCATCAGATAGGACGAGATAACTAAGAATTGTTTCGCGTGCGAGGTTGCCGGTCTCACGTGCTACTCGGTTCAGTAAGTCGGGGGGCAAACGGACCGAGTCAGGTTTTTTGCCTAGCGAGGCTTTCCTTCCAAGTGATGCTCCTCGGTACCACTCCCATAGTTCCAGCGCCCCCATGATGTCGTTCTGGCGAAAACGAGACTCCGCAAGGCTTCGATAGGAATCTCCCGTCTCGTGACTCCATAACCGTCGATCTCGCTCAGATCGGAGAGAACTTAGGCTTTGCTCGGCCAATGTTATCGCTGCACGAAGAGATGCTTCGGCTTCATTTGATTCACCCAAATGCGCTTGGGCACTACCAAGAGTCTGATAAAAATTGATAGCTGTATATGAGTTGGAAAGGCGCGACACTTCATCCTGCCACGCTGTGAGTCGTTGGATCGCAGATCTATCATGACCTCGGTCTAAATCCAGCCGAGCTGACCAAATTTCAGTTTCAATCTGGTTATTACGCGCTGCTTCGGTCTGGGGGGAAGAGTTGAAGAGTCGATTCGCCTCTATTGACTCATCCCTGGCGAGGTCGAACTTCCCTGCGAGTATCGCTGCACTCGCCAGACGCGAATGTATCATCGCACGCAACAATTCATTTTTGTCGGGACCGAGTGTGCGTATTGCCTGCTGTACAGCAGCGACCTGAAGATTCCACAGATGCGACGAGGCCGCTAGGGTGTCCAAATCCGTATAGATGCTATACCCGCGCATTGCGGGGTAATTTCCATTCCAAAAGAGCGACAGACCTCTCAAGTCTAGAAACCAGGCTGAAGCGGCATTCCCTGTGACAGAATCTAGATCTGATATCCCCAGTAGTGCGCGCAGATAGAGTGCCCCATAACCGCTTTGTTCCGCTGTTTGTAGCGCTCTCTCATAAGACTTTTTTGCTGTATCCAGCTTGCCCGTGATGCTTAGACAGATTGCCCGTTCGATGCCGACTTGGCCGCGAAGCCAGGAATAGTCATGCCGTGAAAGCTCTGCACTTACTGAAGCAGCGAGCTTGGAGCAAACGACTCCTTGTTGAGACAAATGCAACGCGTATATCTGTTCAGTTCTTGCGCGCAAACTACCAGCGTTGTTATTCCCTGCCTGAAAGAGCTTCGAAGCTTCTCTGGCATCTCTTTCCGCAGCTACGAAATCACCCCTGTCAATCGAATTCAATGCACTTGACATAGACGAAACCGCATGTGGAAACTGAAGGGATTGCGAACGCAAAAGCAAATCCCTCAGCCATCCGTCGCTGTGATCGGTCTTGGAGATCTCGGCTAAGAATCGGAGAGACTCTTTATTATTTTGCACGTCAGTTTCATTCAAATTGCTTCCGCCAGTAGGAAAAGCTTCCGGCAACCAATCGCGAGTTGCGACTCGTAAATACTCTTCAATGCGGCTGTTAAGGGCATCTCTCAAGACGGAGTCGTTGTGATGTACAGCTATCTCCGATGGTTTCTTCAACGGCGTTAGGGTACCTTCGTCATGCTTCTTCAACTTATTCTGAAGACTTTCTAGCCGTTGCCGCGCTTCATCCGCCCATTTCCCCGAAGGGTCAATGCGCAAATAATGCTGCCAGTCCTCAATCGCCTGGGCATAGAGAAAAATACGTTCAGACGCAATAGCGCGATTGAAAAGCACAACTGGATCTTCAGGTGTGATTGCCAGGACTTTGCCGAAACCGTCGACGGCGCTCCCGTAGTCAGAGGGACGATCCTGGGCTTCTCCGCGTTCGAAGAATGCTGCAGCTAGATCCGCCAAAAGCGCGGGAGAGTGCGGTTCGATTTCAATTGCTCGCCGCAAAGTCTCGATGGAAGAATCATAATTGCCTTCTAGTAGATCTGCTCGCGCACGCATTTTTAGCAAGTTAGGGTCATTTGGATGTTCCGGGATCATTCGAGCTATGAGCGCTTCTGCTTCCAAAAGCGTAGATGGCCGATTCATCGGTGAAGATCCACTCCTACGCTCAAGCCGCATTGGAGAATAACGAGCTCCGGGAATACGCAACTCCATTGTTCGTTGTTGCGTATAGGCTGCCGATAGGAGCCGTTCTGCAATCTTTTCAGGTGTGGGCTTAACGAACCAGAATGCAGCAAATACGACTAGGAGGATGCTCGTAGCGGAAACTACAAGGCGTGGCCAGAGAGACAAGGTTTTCCACCACGGCACTGCGTCATTCGCCTTCGGACCTCGGTGCTGCTGCATGTTGCTGAGGCGCCCTGCTAAACCTCTCTGCCAATCGACGTCGGTGCTCTTCAAGCCGTTCAGCAAAGATTCCTCGTCGGATGTGAGTTCGCTTGCAAAGTCTTCCGTAGCGCGCCTCAAGAGCGGGCCGCAGTGATCACAGTTCGCAGCATGCTGCATATATTTCTCGGTCTGCTCCGCAGACAAGAGCCCCCCTGCCATCGACCGCCACTCTTCCTCAGCGGGGCAATCAGCTCGACGCAGCACAACGCCCCCTGATCTCAAAGAAACTAGGCGTGCTTCGACAGCAGCGTAGCTCGCGGCAAGCAAGCGACACTCTTCGCAGTGGGCCATATGGGAAAAGACTTCTCTGGAGTCATCTCCAAGTGGTAGCGATTCCCATTTTTGTGCGGCACCTGACGAAACAAGAGCTTCCAGTTCGTCCTGGGTCAAGTGCCGATCAGCCGCTCTTGCCAAGGCTGACTCTCCTTCCTTATAACGACTTCGCCTGCCTATATCCCTTTTGGTCTTGCGAAGAATCTTTTTGTTTCTCTTTACACACGTCTGACGGTTGAGTGAAGGCCGTCCTTACCAAGCGTGTCAATCTTAGAAGAGCGCTCTCAACGCCTTTTGTCGTGAGGCCAAGGTTTGGGAGTGATGCAATCGCGCTAGCGCTCAAACCTGATCGATAATAAAGCCAAAAAATTAACCTACTGCGCGGCAGATCTTTGACGGGAACTAACCTGGCCAGGTGCTGATCGATCTCCTGCAACAGTATGGCTCGCTCCGCGGTGGGCTGACCCAAAGGTACGGCGGAATCGCGCGGAATTGTGGACTCGTACTCCAGCGTTTCCACACTTTCGTTCGCGTGACCGGAACCACGTTTTGCGGCATAGCTGGCCTTGAAATGATCGTGCACCACGTTGGCAGTCACAACTTTTAGGAAGCCATAGAACCCTCCCAACTGACGAGATTCAAATCCGCGGAGCAGCCGGCAATTATCGGCGCACAGTTTCACATAAGTCTCTTGCACCAAATCATCTGTGAGGCTTGTGGATGTAACATTCCAACGTCGAGCAATCCGAATCGCAACGCTCGCGATAAGCGGTTGAAACCGCCGTATGAATTCCGCCCATGCCGCTTCGCTGGCGGACCGACAGCATGCGAGAACGAGTTCCTCGGGCGATATAGAGTGGTAGTCCACGCCTGGGCTGGTTCCTCCAAGTCCCGCCATTGTAACCTAAACGCCAGTTAGTCATTGATAGGTTAATATTTATTCTGGCTTCGTAAAATTCCTCACGTAACCATTGATGCGGGAGATAAACGCTCAGGCAAAAATACCGATTGTCATTACGAAGAATTTAAGTTGACATGAGAGGAGAAACGGAGAAAAATCCCGCCAATACCTTACGTGGACAACTTGTGCCTAGCGGGACATCTTTATGCGAACGGCGAGTTCCCGTACGCCAACCCTCGCAGGGGTGACGTGTCACCCCTCTGCCGGCGCTCCAGCGCCGTCTTCCAAAAAAGCGATGGGGATTCGACTCGGAGCGTTTCTCACATTCCGACGTTCCGACACGCTACTGACCTAAAAGGCCGAGGTCAAGAAACTGATCTTGGCTGCCTGGAAACGTCACTCGTAAGAGCGGGACCTTAATACCCGTGCTCTGGCCCAACCCCGGCGGCGAGGCCGAAACTAAATTGAATTCTACTTTGACCGTCGACTGCGACAAGGGGCTGGCGAAGTTTGGCGTAATGTCGGCCACAATGTCGCCGATGCTTGTGTGCGCCAACGGCACGGATATGCCAACCTGGGGCGCCGTGAAGGTAGAATTCACGAAATCCCAGCCCAACTTAACCGTTGGATTTGATGCTGTAGTAGCCCGTGGTACAAAAGTCACTTCGAAAGTATCGCAAGGGAGCGACGACCCGGCTTTCTGGCCGCAGTCAATCGTTACAGAGGCGTGTACTCTCAGATCCAATGGGTCCCGGAATTTAAAGGTGTACTCGATGCCGACATTCGTGTGGATAGGATTCAGCAGTCCCACTGTTGTTTCAGCGATGCCCAATGCGAGCGACAATCTATTCCGGACATTCGCAAGCGTTTGAACAGCTGACACCGTCCTTATTGTTCTGCAAGACACTCTCAATGGCAGTCGTTATGCTAATCTCCGGGAGGCTTAAGTTTCCAGACGGGTCATACCGGTTTATCGGGTCTAAGGAGGCGTACGCGTATCGATGCAGGCTTGCCGGATCAAGCGGGATGCCCCCGAACGAATCGGACGTGGTAAACCGTCCTACCGCCGTGTTGTAATAGCGCGCCCTCAGATAGTAAAAGGCCAAGTTCGGATCACTCTGCTCGCCAGAATACAGATACACATTTGGCGTGCTGCCGGTCTGGCTGATAATGTTCCCGAAGGCATCGTAGTCGTACCGATCCGTCACGACCCCCGTGGCGTCGGTCAGCAAGCGAACGCTCCCGTGGCCGTCGTATCCGTAGAAGCTGGTGCCGGACGCCTGGCTTTGGCTGATTCGGTTGAGGCCATAGGTATAGACTCGTTGCACTGTGCCACCGACGGCTTCTTCGAGAACCTGGGCGTAGTCAGTCAAATTTCTGTCGTCTACAAGATACTTGGTCGTGACCCCACCTGCCGTCTTGGCGACGCGATTGCCGTTACGACCTCTTCGGGAGGGAGCACCTACGCCTATGACTTTGAGAATCGGCTAGTCGGCCAAAACAGCGGCGCCGTGGCAATAAGTGGCAGCCGGAACTGGGGCGACCGTTGAGGTGCGTTGAAGCCGATTTCCCACGGCATCGTACTGATAGCCGATTACGCCATTGATCGTGGTCCCTGAGATTGTTTCGCCAGTCGGACGGTACAAAGAATCGTAGGTGTAGCCGACTTGACGACCGCTTAGCTCGGTAACCTGGGTCCTGTTGCCCGCTGGTCCCAACAGATACGCATAGCTGGCCAGCGCCGTGCCTTTGCCGATGGCGACGTGCGTCAAACGGTTCAGGGTATTGTATGAATAGGCCGTCTGGACTCCGTTTGGATAAGCGTAGACTTGCAGATTGCCAACATTGTCGTAGCTTAGTTGTGCGGGGCTTCGTTCACGCGCAATACCTGGCCCCGTCCTCGGGAAATGGCTTGACTTACAAAAAGAGGGAGAGCAGACTCCGGCCCACGGAGCCTCCTGTTATCGAGTCCCACGATGACTTAGGCAAGGCCCTTTCCCCGCGGTTGGATCCGGGTTTTGCTTAAAGCGTGGCCTCTAGACAGTTTCTGTCCGGCCCTTAGAATAGAAGTATGAGCAACCTCAAGCGCATGGTTCTCGTTGTCGGTGCCGCTCTCCTGGCACTTGTCTCTGCCGTAGTGCTTATTGCGAGAGTTTCACCCCAGCCCTCGTCGCCTTCTGCTCCAACTCCAGAATCTCCCGCGTCCCTTCCCGGAATCCCGGCCATGATCACGTGGACGCCGACCTCAACAGAAGCGATTGTCTCTCCCGGGGAAACGAAAACTGTCTCAGTGAGCTTTGTATCTTCAAAGAACATCCGCCGGGCGTCCGTTCAGGTTTCGCCTGAACTCGCTACATTCGTTCATACGGCCCCCCTGTCCTTCGAGCGAATCCGCACAGGTGAGCAGCAGACCCTTACCCTCATCGTCGCTCCTTCTGCGAGTTCTACGTTAGGTACGATCGTAGGATCGATTCAACTGCAAAGAGGGAAAGTCGATGCTAGCGACACTGAGGCGGATGATGAGGATCGCCGAGACGCGGGGAAGCTCTTGCCGCAGCCGCTGAAGGTAGTCTTGAACGCTTGGAATAGCTTCACAAATGCAAATTTGCAGCTTGCTTTCAAGTTTCCGCCGTTCGGCCAACCTATGCAAGTAACGGTAACGAGCCCTCGGAGCGGAAAAACAATCGCTGATTTTCAGCTGTTAGATGCGGCACAGCAAAACTTTATCTCCGAGTTTGAGCTGGTCATCTACGACAATCCCGCACATTTAAGTCTACAAGATTGGTTTGAACAGAACATAGACGCAGACGGGATTCTTACCGCCAATGGTACATTTCAACAGCAACAACTGGGAAACGGACTTGTGGCTCTCGTCCTAGTGCGTACCGTCCCGGAGCAGTATGCCCAGCTTAATGGCCCCGTCGAAGAAGCGTACGCACTCTCACTTACAGGAGATCGAGTACTTAGTATTGCTCAATCGCAAGAGAATACCATGTTCAATTTGGGGTTCTCTCAACAGAGTATTACGAATCTTCTGATAAAGATGCTAGGCACCGCGCAATTTTAGACCTGTGTGATGTCACGTTGGGCCGCATAGAGGATCCCGGAGGATAAGGGAAAATCCGATGAAAGCACTTGGCCGCACTTTAGGGTTGCTCTTTTTCATTTTCATATCCCCCGCGAGCCTGTGGTCCCAATCGGCTCCCGCTTGTGGCCAGCAACTTTCCGTTAACGCTATCTATAGAGGCATACCGGCACTTTCAAACGATGGAGATCAAACTAGAGAGGCAGACTGCGCTGTCCCTCCTATAGGAATCTACGGCGACCGGTATCAATGCGTAGAATACGTAAAGAGGTTCTACAGTGTAGCGCTGGGTTTCGATACTAGCGGCTGGACAGGAAACGCCAACACCTACTATCAAACTGCCCAGGCTAAGGGATTGCGGCAGTTTGCCAATGGGGGGCCTGTTCCGCCTTCCCCCGACGATATAGTGGTCTTTGAAGGTGGAGCTGCCGGACACGTTGCTATCGTGACCGCCGTTACCCAGACTCAGGTGGATATTATCGAACAGAACTGGTCATTCACTGGAATGGCAAAGTTGGTGCTAAACAGTACCGGTGGGCACTATACTTTGTTCCGTTCAGGGAGTAAGTACGTAGTGTTGGGCTGGCTTCGCGTTCCAAAAAATCCGCCCCAATACGTATCACTAACACTAGGCGAACCCGGCGTCCCTGGAGATGGCATCTTCGTTAATCTTAATCTTTGTCTGTTTTGTGGAAATGTCATATCAACGCCCCTGAGCAAACCGCTTCCTCTGGCTGGGATCACAAATGGCTTTACGGTCACCGTGTTCTCGCCGCAATTGACTCAAGGTTTCACGAACAACAACATGCTCGCGATTGCTTACTCTAATCCAAGTGCACTCGCGGCTTGCCAGGGTGTATTCGCGATAGGTTACATTGGATGGTATCCACGTGGTCCAGTAACTGTTAATGGGACAATCGGTTTTTATGCCGATGTTCAGCAGCAAGACTTGACGAATGTCTTAGTTGCTAATGCAAACCAGCAAAAACCAGGATGCAATATTGTGCTGAATGATTTGGTCGTGGAAGGATTTGACCTCTATAATAACGTCACGCTACTCAGCACACTTGATGCGCTGGCAATCGGACTGAGTCAGGATAATTTCCCTGGCGAAGTGGTACCGTAGTTAACGGCTGTACACTGTCTGGGTAAGTATTGCAAATGTTCACCGCAGGGCCAGCATCTGAATCCTCCCCGGCTCGAATCGGTCCATGGGAAGTCACCCGTCAGATAAATGATAAATGAACAATCCGTTCTTTTGGATTTCATTTGCAATAGCCATCGTGATTCGGTTTCTGCTGCATTAGCAGCCGAGACTTGTCGAATCAAGACGGTCGATCAGGCAACCAGTTCAGTCTACTGCTTCCGCCGCGCTTCGAATCCAATACCGCGAAGTGTCGAGGTCAACGCCACGCACCCTCATATGGACCTTGATTACCGAGGCCACTCTAGTGCCTGTGCCTTCTCCCACATGGCGTCATCCTTCATGGCACGCTGACGGTCCTGCTCTGCTGCGTCTTTTGTGTCATAAGAACCGTGAGCGATACGTGAAGTGCAGGGCTATGGATTGGGAGGAACGGGAATTCCGAAATAATAAAACAGTGACTCAGTCCGGCTGTGCTGACCCATCATCGACGTTGTTTCTCCCTGCCGTACCGAGTACCACAACAGGGCTAGTCAACCCAATCAAAGCTGCTGGAGTTTTTCAACAGACTCAGATGTTTCTGTGCGGGCCGCATGCTTGCTTCGGGGAAGTGATGATGGCCTGTTCGTCGATGTTGAGTATTTGGCGCTGGGTTAAATACGCTCATTGGTCACTGACCTGCGTTACTGACTGGAGCCGCAAGTCAGGAAATTCTTTCTGTGTGTCGATGTTGGGCCGCTTCAGGTTTACTTCGTGTTCCTATGCGAGGAAGTCTGCCTACAACTGCTTGGATAATTCCGGCATTTTGAGCACGCCAATGCCAAAGGGATTCCTCCGTGCAACGCAATCTCCCGCCTTTTCCACTGCTTCCCGCGATTCTATTGCATGAGGGTTGTCTTCGTTTCTCGCAGCACGGAATACTCGCGTGATTTTGCGCCAGCTTCCGCAAGATACTTCATCCAGAAATCGCGGATGCACACCCATTCCGCTTTGTTCCTCGCTGGAGCATCAGTGCCCAGAACCTCGACGTCGGCATCCTTCAGATTCGCGAGGAGCTTCTGAACTCTCACTTTCTCCATGGTTCCGGGAGCACAGCCCCGCGTCATTCGCCCAAAGCTTACCTCGCGGGTTTCTTGCCACATGTCCGAGAAGAGCACCAACACATCGCGCCTGCCCGCCCCGGCCTCTTGGAAAATCTGGCTCGCCACGAGGAATGCTCCGAATAAATCTGTTCCAGGGAACGTTGGCGCGAGGTCGCGGCTCCTGGTCTTCCACGAAGTTTCGAGCCGCTGCCGGGCCGAGGCTAGCTTCTCGCCAAAATATCCCGCCTCCGGGGCCACGGTGGCTCTCAGCAGTAAGTACGGTTGGGCGAAGCTGTCGTCCGTAATACCGAGGACGGTGACGTGCGCTCCGGCAGGCACTTGCCTCAACACCTGGGAGACCGCCGCGACATTCTTCTGGAATTCGCTTCGGTCGTCCGGACCGTTCGCGCCGACAGATCGGCTGAGGTCAATGAGGACGACGAGTTCGACGCGTTGCTGGGCTTCCGATGCGGGAGCCGAAAGAAGAAGACAGACCAGCAGTCCGACCGTGAAGGCCTTGGCAGCGTTCCCGATGCTGCGTTTGAGCACGGCCCAATGGAAGTCGCGCCAGAATTTCGTCACAAAGACTGCCGACTCGTTCTGTAGAGCCATGATCTCCTGGACCAATTGAGCCAATTTCGCCTGTAGGTCAGCGCGGGCACGTTTCAGCTCCTCATAACTTTCCCCGAGGTTCGCGCTCACACGTTCCGCCTCGTGTATGGCAATCCCCGCACCCACTTCCATCGAGAACGCAAGGAGGACCATGACGATCTGCAAGAGCGGCACCGTGTCGTCGTAGAAGGAGGCTTTGCCCTGATTGGTCTGCGGCTCCTCGCCATCGATGACTACCGCAGTGGAGTCCTCCTCTGTGTGCTTGGCGAGGAGCTCGCCCCGAATTACGGCGAGCGTCATAAGACTTATGAGCGCCACGATGCTCGAAACGGTCACGAGCACGCGAACCAGCTTCTCGCTCGCGAGTCGGTCGAGCATGGTCTCCACGAGATACGGCACGGATATCGCGATCCCCAAGCAATAAAAAAGGCTTTTGAGGCCAAGCTGGAACGGTTCGAGAGTAAGTTGAGAAAGGACGAACCCCGCGACAATCAGGACTGTGGCGACAGACCAGCAGTAGATGATCCGTCGGTGACGTGCGCGGTGTTCGTGAGGAGGCCTAGCCTGGTACAGCCGCGCCTTGAGTTCATCGTCTTTCTCTAGTTCCGACTTGTACTCCGCCTTCTTGGCCGTAACGAGCGGGTGGTTCGCGAGTTCGATCCGCTGCCGCTCGCAATCACACACCGCTTCCGCGCGCTCAATCAATTGATCGAATCCTTCGATGCCGAGCTGTTCGCCCACTGGGCGTTCTGCAACATTGAAATCCATGATCGTCTCCTCAATACCGTGAGCTGCGTGGCCGATAAAAAGGAGCCTGCCAATAAGCAAGCTCCAACTACTGGAAAGAACTACGTTGCACTCTCGAGGACTTTTCGAACTTCCTCGAGCTTCTGCAATTGACGACGGGCGAGCTTGAGTTCTTCCTCGCGCTTCGCCACGTCCTCTCTGACTTTGTCGATTTGGTCAAGCACGACTTCCACCGGGGATCTTTTCTTCCACGGTTTCCGCTCCTGCTGACCCGCAGCCGCGCCCTTCGGCGCTGCCGGTTCTGCTGACTTCTGTGCTGTCATCACGACCTCCTTGTTGGTCGATTTGTTGTTTCTGTTGCTCGACCCACGCCTCGAGCTTCCGGATCGCTTCGCGCTTCACCGGAAGCTCGATGTGGGTGTAGATGGAGTTGGTTTCTTCGCCGCTCGAATGCCCCATGAGTGCCTTGCGGACTTCCTGCATCACGCCCGCCTCCATGAGCCGCGTGTTGAACGCGTGCCGAAGATCATGGAAGCGGTAGTAGCAGATGCCCGCGCGGCGGATGGCGGCCTTCCAAGCGGTCTTCACGATGCGGATGGGTTGATCTTTGAAGGTGAAGAGCAACCCGTTTGGTTCTGCTGTGGCGGTGAGAAGGGCCTGGAGCCTCCGCGTGAGCGGAATCTCCCGGCCTTCCCCGCCAGCCGTTTTTGAACGCGTGACGGAGAGCAGGCCTCGGCCAAGATCGACGTGTTCCCGTCGCTGGCCGAGAATCTCTCCCCGCCGCATTCCGGCGTCGAGCGCGGCGATGATGATCGAGCGGAGGTGTGGCGCGGCTGCTTGAAGCAACCGCTCCTCCTCTGCAACGGATATCACCCGCCGCGGGATGCGCCGCTCACGAACGAGCGGCATCCGAGACAACGGGTTCGCCGCGAGGAGTCCCTCATCCACCGCCCAATAGAGCAGGTGGCGGAGAGCTTCCAGATCGCGGTTCACCGTGGTATCGGAAACTTGTTTCTCTGCGTGACGGTCGGCGCGGAACTCGCGCGCGAGCCCCTTGTGGATGCGCCCGATCGGGATTTCACCGAAGTACGGCAGAAGGATCTTCAACCGGTCGAGATGGTAGGGCTTCGGAGACGCTTGGGCGATGAATCGCGCCGCAAGTTCGCCGAACGTCATCTCGGGCACGGGCACGCGCACCCCCAGCCGGGCGAGCATCAACTCTTCCTTATATTGCTGATCGATCTTCTCGGCGATCCGCCGATTGCTCGTACCCGTGGATTTGGCGTGCCGAACCCCATCGATATACACATACGACCACCACACGCGTCCTCGTTTATAGAGCGACACTGATTCACCACCTCCTTTCGTTTTGTTTCTCAATGAGCCAACGAACGACTTGATTGCGGTAGAAGATGAGCCTCCCGCTGCGGCTTGCCCTGAAATGCGGCAAGCCGTGGCGAAGACACCGCTGGCGGACGGTCCACACGGAACAACCGATGAGCTGCGCTACTTCGCGAATGCCGAGGGGCTCCCCAAGCGCCTGAACGTCAGGTTCGGCAGGTGCGGGCACTGCTACGGGCAGTTCTGCCCTAGGCTGGCGCTCGGGATATCCAGCAATTCCAAGCTCTTCGAGCATCCGCTGACGCCTTACATCCCTATCTATCGAGCGCACGCGCAGCCTCCTTTCTCATGGCTTTCGATCCTTCTCGCGGTCGAGGATCATCCGCCGAATGAATTGCCGGACCGCGAGGGGCAACCTTGTCCACATCGCCCATAGAACCGTGAGTGCAAAGGCGAGAAAACCAAATCCGAGGAGCATCTGCGGATCGGTCAGGAGCTGGTGGACTAGCGCCCCGAGGAAAAGAAGCGAAATCGCGACGAGAAGAATGCCGGGAATGAGAGTCACGAGATATGCGGCCGCTCCGATCCACAACGGAGCTTTGGGAGCTGGCGTCGAAAGCTCCCGGCTGCCGCACTGCGAGCAAATCTGCGCGTTTCG
>Ga0207103_10078_pt1 | contig 26883 bp, 20 predicted proteins | sample Alteio_BWMinHeat_81_FD_153546 | JGI IMG/M metagenome (GOLD analysis project Ga0207103, IMG submission 153546) | Enriched cells from forest soil in Barre Woods Harvard Forest LTER site, Petersham, Massachusetts, United States -... | ecosystem: Environmental > Terrestrial > Soil > Temperate forest >...
AATCTCAACTTCTTCGGAAATATGCCCGAAATTGGCCTGAAGCCGGTCAAGCCAATGGCGGGCAATACGAAGTTCGAGCAACTGAACTGCATCGGCCTGAATCCGGCGGCCGGCCAATTGGAAGCTGTGGTCGATATCAAAGAGCATTTCGGGTACGAAGGAAATGCTTGCACCAATGGATCCCACGAATACGTTCGGTTCTACGTCGAGCACGCCGGAGTCTGGCACGACATTGGCTCCGTGGCCTTTACTGCCTTCGATCTGGCTGGACCGCTTCCGCTCAGCTACACGGTCGCAAAGAGCCTGAACGAGGTGCGAAAGTTCTGCACTCAGCAGAACCTGCTGAAAGTCCGCGGAATCCTTTCCTGGAACTGGGAACCGCCCGCCAATCAACCCAACTGGGTCCCGGTGTGGGGCGATGTCCTTAATGTGACGGTCCAGGTTGCGCCTCTGATCAGGTTCACGCTGGCCGATGCCCATAAGGCAAGCCTGGTCACGATCAGCAGCGAGATTATGTTTTCCCTGAACCTTTCTCAGGAAATCGAACACGCCGAACAGAATGCCCCGAGCTTCGCCGAGATGAAGGAGCTCTATAATGGAAAGGATGTTCCAACACACCGGTTCGGTTTTCCTGAGGCCCTAAAGGCTTCCAGCATTCCTCTGGGCGGAACTGTAAAAGCGGCGCTCGCTCAGCCAATCGTTGCAGCCCCAAAAGGAGCTCTTGCAACGGTAGCGACGACACCGGCAGCTCTCTCGATAGCTCCCGATCTTGCCGACATACTCAAGAACATCAAGCTCACCATCGGCAATACGACGTTCGAAGAGCTGACTTGCGCCGGTTACAACCCTCAAACCCGGACGCTTGCCGGCGTGCTCAGCATCAAGAAGGCCAGCGGATACTCAGGCGGCCTTTGCACACCGGGCAGCACGGAATATGTCGGGTTCTGGGGTTTCTTTGGAGGAGCCTGGCACCCCCTTGGCACAGCTTCGGTCAGGGTTCACGATCTGGCCGGCGTAGGCCCGGCCAGTACCGTGCAGTACTCGGCCTTCAGGATCTCGAACCTTCCTGAAGAGGTGTGCAGCGCAATTCAAGGCATTCCGCTGCGAGCCATCCTCTCATGGGAGCAACCGCCGACCGGGCCCGATTTCATTCCGACATGGGGCAATGTCCTGAACACTCATATCCAGCCAATCGTTGGCCAACCAGGCGACGGCCAGGGTCACAAAGTCCGGCTGATGCGGATTGGGCGGGTAACGGTCAGTTATATCAGCGACACGACCGGACGGGCCACCAATACGGTGAACCCCGTAGCCGGCGACTGTATTGGAAACGACAGCCCCTTTGGGGGAGTGACCATCATCGAGGGTGATCTGACCAACAAGCTCGATGTGTTTGACCCCAACACTGGAGATCCGCTGCCAGGCTCGCACCCGCTGCTCTACCAGGTATTCTATAACCTGGACGGCTCTCCGGCGCCGCCGACTCAGCTCACGAACCCATTCAACATAGCGGTCTTTACTCAGAATGGGTTCCTGCCGATCACCAAGACCCAGTCAGTAGACCCGGCACCGGCCACTGCGGGTGTCTTCTACACCTACATGGAGAGCGCGGCGCAGGCCGTGAACCCGAGGACGCTGGCTGTTTGGGCTGCCGGCGGGCTTGACGAGGGACTTTACAAGATTGAGGTCAAGGCCTTTGCCTGGAATGGCGCCACCTACGTGCAGGTCGATAGCCAGACCAAGAAGGTGTACATCTACAACGGCTATCCGCACAGCGAGCTGGTGGTCGGAGGCGGCACTCAGACTTTCCAAAGGCCTGAAGTTCACCTCGAGATAGATCCTCCGCCCGGTGGCGTAACCGGCGATTGTATGGATATAGTGGACGGTCAGGTCATAACTGGAACCTTCAGTGTGACCGATCACTTCTTTGGAAGCCTGGGATTGAGCATACCTCAGATTACGGTCCACGGCGTGCCCCAGCCGATCAACGCAGTCGGCCTCAAGTCCGGCGGCGTTGCCCAACCCAACGGGGTCAGCTTCCAGCAAACAGCCCAGGCTGTGACTGGAGGGATGTCTGGGACCTGGTCACTCGACACGACAGGTATGACTCCTTGCGGGTACGAGGTCGTCCTGGGCGCCTGGGATAGGGCATTGGTCGACAATTCGTGCAGCGGCCACTATAACCAGATTGCCGTTGGATTCTGCCTGCGCAAAAAGTGAGGCTGCTGGATGTTGCCATAGATTTCAGGTTCTCCTTAGACCAGGGGTAGGCGGGGAAGTCAGGACTCATGTCACCCGCGGTTGCAGGCCCTGAAAACGACGGCCTTGCTATCCGCGAGGCGTTGGTGGCAAATGTGTGCTGTCCGCAAACAGTTTTGTGAAGGTCGCCTCGACCTCCTCGGGCGAGGCGCCGGTGGAGGGTATACCCACCCACCAATATATGCGAAAAATGGCAGCCTAATCACTCACCGGATCAGAGTTTTTTTTGTTAGCCCGCGGTGCTCACCGTTCTCTCAATGTTATGATTGGAACGCCCACGAGGCGCGCTATCTAATTGTAAACGCCTGGGATGCTGTACGAGGATGCGGAAGGCAAAGAACCCCGCCGGACAGACTGGAAGAACTCGCTCTGCTTGGCACCCTTCTTTGAGGGATAGAACTAGTGTGCAAAGCCAGGGCCGCGGAGGACTTTGCCGGGAAGCGAAGTGGTCATCTTGGCGGCGTCAATCACCGGGACGCCGTTGACCAGGACATACTGCATGCCGGCTGAGAGCTGGTTGGGCTCTTCAAAAGTCGCGCGGTCGGCAATGGTATTGGGGTCGAACACGACGACGTCGGCCCACATGCCGACCTTAAGGACTCCGCGATCGCCCAGCCTCATTTTCTGAGCCGGCAGCGCCGCAAACTTGCGGATAGCTTCTTCGAGCCGGAGCTTTTTCTCTTCCCGAACGTATTTGCGGAGAATCCTCGGAAAGGTTCCGTAGGCCCTCGGGTGCGGGTGTTCTTTGCCCAGCAACCCATCGGGCGCCGTCCCTTGAGAGTCGTTGCAGATCGAGACCCATGGCTGCTGCAGTGCCAAAGCAACGTCAGGTTCATCCATTCCAAACACCGCGACGTAGGTATAGCCGTGGTCTTCGATCAACAGATCGCAAATCGCATCGATGGGGTCCTTGCCCCGCTGCTTGGCGATCTGGTCAATTGTCTTGCCCTGGAGCGGCAGGAGCTTAGGATTGCTGACTACCGATACCAGTATCGACTGGGGGCCGGGGACCTCCTCCCACTCGTTGTCCCAGGTAGTGGAATGAGTCTCCATGTCTTTACGTATCCGCGAGCGGACAGCGGGATCCTTGAGCCGCTCGATCAACTTGCTGTCTCCTCCATCATGAGCCCAGGGCGGAATGAACGCCGACAGATTGTTGAACCATGCGGGATATGCGTAGGTATCGGCGGTGATATCGATACCGGCATCGCGAGCCTTTTGGATATGGGCGACTATTTCGGGCATGCGGCCCCAGTTGGGCTTGCCTGCGGCCTTCAGGTGCCAGATCTCGACCGGGATGCGAGCCTCGCGGCCAATGCGAATCGCCTCGTCGAGAGCCGGAATTATCGAATTGCCTTCGTCACGGATGTGAGATGCATAGACACCACCGAACCGGGAAGCTTCTGAGGCCAGGGCGATCAATTCCTCGGTTTTTGCATAGGGCGCAGGGGGGTACTGCAGCGCGGTCGATACCCCGACTGCTCCTTCTCTCATCGCCTGGCTGACCATCGACTTCATCTGTTCCAGCTCGGCGGGGCTGGGGTCGCGGTCGACGTCCCCGAGCACCATGCGGCGGACCTGGGTTGCGCCAACGTAGCTCGCGAGGTTGATGCCGGCGCCTTGCTTCTCAAGCCTGGCAAAGTAGTCACCCAGTGTGCGCCAGTCCGCGGTGATGCCGAGGTGCTCGTAAGTGACGCGATCGGCCTTGATGATGGCGTCGTTTAATGGCGCCGCCGATCCGCCCTCGCCGGTGATTTCGGTAGTGATTCCCTGGTATATCTTGGAAGGCAGGTGAGGATTGACCAGGATGGACATCTCGGACTGTCCCAGCATGTCAACGAAACCCGGCGCGACGACCATTCCCCCGGCGTCTAGCACTCGCCGGGCTTTCGCTCCGTCAAGCTTCCCAATTGCGGCTATCTTGCCGTCGCTAATGCCAACGTCCGCCGCATACCACGGCGAGCCCGTGCCATCAACGATGTGACCGTTTTTGATTATGGTGTCAAACGTGCCAGGAGCTGATGAAGGCACGGACTTGAGGCGCGACCCCGAAGCTATAGCGGCTAGGTATAGCAGAATGACCAGGCCGAGAACAGATTGTCTTCTTGACATGCTATCCTTTCTTAAACAGAACCGGCAAGTTGTTTTACGGGTCGATAATATCACTGCGGGAGCCAGGACTTGAACCCGGACGAGCTGAACCTTCATGTAAAACCGCCATACTGCATCCGCCTCGATCGGAGGCGGGGCGGGCACGGAGACCCGCCCGTACAGGGCAGCTGATGTGTTTCGATTGCACTAGTGAGTGAACTCAGCTCAGCAAAACCTGACAGTTCGCTACCTTGCACAGCGTGTGGTAGTATCGACGTATCATAAGATTGGAGAGCTAGACATGGCCTCGCAACCCAAAGCTGGATTTACTCCCGAACAGTACCTAAAGATCGAGCGAACGTCGGAACGCAAAAGCGAGTATCTGAACGGTGAGATCTTTGCGATGGGGGGAGCAAGCCCACGCCACGTTCTGATCGTCACAAACATCGTTAGGGAGCTTAGTTCTCAGCTTAAGGACCGCCCGTGCTCCGTGTTTTCCACGGACTTGCGGTTGAGGGTTAGCCCGGAGGGGCTCTATACTTACCCGGATGTGGTAGTACTATGCGGACCGCCTCAGTTCTCCGACAGCCGCAGAGACACTTTAACGAATCCGACTTTGATTGTTGAAGTTTTGTCCAAGTCGACAAAAGACTACGACCGCGGTGAGAAGTTCGAGCAATATCGCACAATCGAATCGTTTAAGGAGTATCTGCTCATAGCTCAGGATAGGCCTCATGTAGAACACCACGTGCGGCAGGCTGGCAATACCTGGCTCCTTTCGGAAACGAGCAAGCCGGACGATACCGTTTTCCTTACCGCAATCGCGTGCCAGCTCCAACTCAAAGAGGTTTATGAGAAAACGGACCAGCTTCAGCCCGAATAGCACAGCTCGCAGCTAAAACACGGTTCTGATCCGCGGTTAGCCACCCACACAACCTGGACTGAGATACGAACATACCCAGAGACAACAGCCGGAAGGCTGAGATTAACCTCAGTCCAGCATACTTCATTTCGGTTCTGCTCAATCCGAAGTCTGAGTGGCCGCCGACACACACGTTTGCACGGGGTTGCTGGTGCGCCATGATCTTTCCGCAGAGCGAGCCAAGCTACGGGCAACCCTGGATCGCGTCAGCCACTATTCTCTAGCGACTACCTCGCAGGTAATTGGATTGGTGTCGGAGCGTATGCTATGGTCGCGTTGTTACCGCCAGGTATTCGAATGCGCGCGGCTGCTTTGGAGGAGGACTGACCTATGAAACGCAAATATAGTTACTTACTTCTGACGGCTATCGGCATTATCGTCCCTTACTATTTCTTTGTTGGATTCCTGATCACCCACGGCCTGGACGGCAGGGCCTTTGTACAGGAGCTGTTCGGCACCGATATATCCGCCTTCTTTGCCGCGAACCTGCTTTTGGCTGCGTGGTGTTTGTAGGCTACGTCAAGCAGGAGGCGGCGCGGTATTCCATGGGGCACTTGTGGCTGTATCTGGCTGCCCTACTGACGGTTGGGCTGTCCTTTGCGTTACCGTTGTTTTCGTACGCGCGCGAGTCCGCTATCGAAACTCGAAAGCAGGTCGACAAAGCTGGCTAGGTTTTTCCCGAGAGTGCTTGATGCGCGCCCTTGTTGGCTTCTTCGGCGTCTTTGATGGCCTGCCTCAAAGCATCGGCTTCGGGCTGTCCTTTTGCGGTAACTTCCAGCGAATGAAGGATTGACAACTGTTTGTCCGTAGAATCCCGCAATGTAACAAGCGCCTTGCTGAGTGCGCTGCTCTTGGGGTTTCGCTCGTGGGCGTCGTCAAGTTTGTCCATTGTCTCCTGAATAGCGCGGGAGTAGTGACGCAGTAGTTCCGCGCGGCTGAGCTTGGCAAGCGCCATCTCGTCCTTTTGCTGTTGGTCCGCCTCCTGGCCTGGCTTCTTGTTGGCCTTCTTGGCCGATTCCTCACCAGGGCTGTGTGTCAACAAGGAGAGCCGGTGACTGGCGATCTTCATGAATACTTTGGTCCGGCTATCGATCTCCTGGGCTTCGCGGATATCTTCATTCTCCTGCTCGGTCATGTAATCGCCGGTCAATTGGGCCTCGGGCCTTGCGGTCGCCGTGGACAAGAAGTAATGAGGCTTCTTTGATTGAGGGTCCGAACCCGGCTTAACCGCCGTGTCGCCTTCATTCTTGTCGTTCTTCTCTTTCTTTTCGCCCTGTTCCTTCTTCCCGTCCTTTGACTCCATCAGAACCTGGCCGACAGCCAGGGTTTGATTGAGTGCATGAGCCCGGAGCTGCTTGGTATGTTCGAGCGCGGCCTCGGGATAGCCAACAACGTCAACCGGGAATCGCCTCGCCAGTGTTTCGAGCAGCCTGATCTGAGCGTATAATCGCTGCTCGATTCGTTTCCCGAGTTTGTTCTTGTTCTCGGTTCCTGAGAACGCGATATTGGACGCCTCGGCGGCAGCCTTGTTGTAGATATCCAATTCTCTTTCAGCCTTGCCAAAATCCGAGGCCTCTGAGGCGACACCGGCAGTTTGGAGGTGCTTGTCGGAGATATCGAGGTAAATATCGACCAGTCTCAGGTTCCCCCGCGCGACGCCCACCTGCGAGCGCTCATCGGCCGAAAGCAGGTCTTTCAGCGGCGTCGGGTCCACCGGTAGGGGAGGAATCGTGTTCTGGCCTGCCCCGCGGAGCGACAATCCCAGAATCACCACTAGCAGCAGAACCCGAGATCGGCTCCGCCCTGGAGGTGCGATCAACTGCCTCACGACATATTCGCACCCGCTCCGAAGACCGGCGGTGACTTGAGCGTGCCAAGTCATTTCTTAGTTCCTTTGGTCACCGGCTTGCACTTTCCGTGTTTAACCGCGTTTTCGAGAAGGCTGATCCTTATCCGAGCGTCATCGACTTCCGACTTGTTCGCCACCGGATCGGCCAGCTTTACGAATTCCTGATATGAACGTAATGCGTCCGGGCAATCACTGAGCTTGTCCACCGAAATGGCCAGAAAGTAATAGGCGATTGCCAGGCCAGGCTTCTTGTTGACGAGCCATAAGAATTGAGGGGCCGCCTGCGGATACTGCTTAAGCTCGAAGAGTGCCGTGGCAAGATTGCTGTGCGCCTGGAAGCTCTCAGGATCGACTCCCAGAGCCTTCTGCAAGAGCGGCACCGATTCCTCGAACTGCCTGGATCTGACTAGCGCCGCTCCAAGCCGGACCAGCGCTTCGATGTTTGTCGAGTCTACCTCACATGCCGTTCGATAGTATCCCGCCGCGGTCGTGGGGTCATCCTTCGCCAGTATATCGCCGGCCAGCATTAGCAAGTGGGCATTTCGGGGTTGGGCTCCAACAAGAGCCGTGAGCTGACGGCGGGCCTCGTCCGCCTGGCCGTTTTCAGCCATCAGCCGCAGCAAATCGACGTGCAGATTAAGGTCGTCCGGCCGCTCGCTTACCAGGTCACGATAAATCCCTATCGCGGCTTGATTCTGCCCTGAAGCAAGGTACAACCCGGCGAGCTTTAATGCTGTGTCTAAAGACGGCGTGATCCTGTAGGCTTCAGCGTAATCCTCGATTGCCTTTGTCAGTTCGCCGTTCAGATGATACAGCCTGGCCCGGCCTTCCCTCGCCGCCACCTGACCGGGGTCCATTGCAATAGCCTTCGAATAATCAGCCATTGCCTCGGCTTTCTTCCCAGCCCGCTCCTCGGCCACGCCCAGCACAGCGTAAGCAACGGCATCGACTTCGCCCTGGTCAATCGCCACGTGCACCTGCTCGATTGCCGCTGTGGGATTTCCGCTCTTGATTAACGAGCTGGCATAGAAGACCCGGACGCCCTTGAGCTTTGGGTCCAGTTCTACAGCTCTGCCCAGTTCAGTCCTGGCCTCGTCTGTATTTCCCCTATCCAATAGCAGCAACCCGAGCACGCGATGGGCTCTGGCAAAGCCCGGTTCTATTTGGATGGTTTTCCTCAAATCCGACTGTGCGGCGTCGGTCTGCTCCAAACCCAGGAGCGAGACCGCGCGCTGATAGTACGCTTGATAAAGCGATGGATCCGATGAGACCGCTCTTGTGTAGAGCCTGATCGCAGTGTTTAGATTTCCCTTCTCCTGTGCGCTTTGACCTTGTTCGAAGAGGCCGGCAGCTTGCTGCTTTGCCTCAACTACCGACGACGCGTCTGACTGGGCTCGGACCGGGCCGACAATGAAGATCGGCCCGGATATCGCAACACCTATAAAGACCGGCCATGCCACTTGAGAGAGACAGCGCATCTTATAGAATTTACTCCGCTGACCAATAATAGCATCAGGCTACACCAGGTTCAACGGGGCTACCTGTCGAAACTGACCCCTCAAGCAGGCCTGGGCTTCGGCGGGTCCTTCTTATTCCTTTTGTGTTTCCTGTCCGGATCCGGCGGCGGTATGAATTCTGGTTTGATCAGCCCGGTCAGCGGCTGGCCCTGAGAATCTGGCAACTCCACGCCCAACACGCCGGCCTCGGACGGCGCGATGTCTATCATTCGAATGATGCCGGCCCTGGCGCCGACGCGAGCCGCCTGGCCATACACGACCAGGGAAGATCGCATTTCGAGCTTGGAGGGCAGGTAGCCGTGCGTACCGCGATAATCCTTGTCGGAGTCCCTGACCTCCGAGCCCGTCAGAGCATCGTCGAAGTAGTACCCTGACGATGCCTCTAGCATAATGCATGCCTGAGGAATTGCACCTAGCCGATCCAGTTCCTTTCGCTCAATAACCTGACCTATCGGAGTGTTGTCCCGGCTGGATATTTTAGAGAAGATCTCGGCCACTTGCCTGGCAGTTGCCTTGTCGTCTGGGTCATGCAGGACGATGGCGCATGAGCCATCGGCATCCCACGCCGCGGCTTTCCATGAAATGACTTTGCCCGTGGAATCGAATGTGATCAGCCTGGCTCGAGCCAGTACGACGTTGGGCTCAAACTTCTTGCTGACCGAAGCGAACCCGTGGTCTGAAACGAGAAAGAGGGTTGTGGTGTCGAATATGCCGGCATCGCGCGTCGCTTGCAGAATCCGGCCGATATATCCGTCCTCGCGTTCCATGGTCTCGATAGCTTGCCGGCTGCGAGGGCCGGCATGATGGTGGATGTCGTCCAGCTCGATCAAGTGGACCAGTAACAGATTAGGCTTGTAGTTCTTGATGATGTATTCGGCCACGTTGGTCCGGAATTGATCGCCTTTCGCGACTCCAAGGCTCGCCACAACCTTTTGGACCAGCCCGGGCGTCGAATACTCCAGCGCTTTCTTTGGAGTGGGTGGCTGTTCGGCCGGGTCCCAGATTTCAGGGAAGTTATAATCAATGTCCGCGCCGGCTGTGACCGGCCATCCAACAGCCCCAACGGTCAGTCCGGCCTTTTTGGACTCCGTCCACAGGGTATCGACCTTGATCGCGTTGCTAAACCAGTACCAGCTCCTGGTCTGTGGGTCTGTTGGCGCCTCGAAGATCCGGTTTTGCACGATGCCGTGGATGGCCGGTAACACGCCGGTTACCAGCGTAGTGTGCGACGGGTAAGTGACCGCCGGATACACGCCCTCTACACCGTCAGCATAGGCCCCGTCCAGCTTCATCGATGTCATTACAGGCACTTTGAGTCCGATGGCGGCGGGATTTGTGTAATAGTCCGGGGGCATCCCGTCAATTGAGACCATTATCACGTGGGCATCGTGTCTGGGAGCAAGCCTGGCTTGTTCGGTCTGCTGGCTTTGGCCTCGGCTCCGCGGCACTCCCAGGGCCAGCATCAATGCCGCGATTATGAGGGTAGTTCTCAGTTTTGAGTTTTCAGTTTTAAGTTTTGAAATCCGCGGTATCATTTGTCCCTCGTGGTCGTCGTCTCGGGTTTTTCCGCCTTGAGTTCTTCAGTCTTCCATCACCCAAACTCCAGTGTTTGACAAGTTCTCTTTTCCCATTGATCAGCCGTTCTCAGGTTTCAGGAGCATGACTATCGCAACACAGAGAGCCATTTCTGAGGCTGAAAACTTAAAACTCAAAACTGAGAACTATTCTACACCTCGAGCACCAATCCGTCTGTGCCGATCAACACCTGTCCCGAATATCCCAGGCGGAGCTGGTCAGCCAGAACAGCCTCGTCCACATCGAAATAAAAATGTGTCACTACCAGCCGTGCAGCGCGGGCCTGCCGGGCCATCATCGCTACCTCCGAAATCGACAGATGTGGAACTCCGGGTTTCGGTTCCTCGAAAGAGCATTCGGATATCATCAGATCGGTTCCGTCGAAGAATATACCAACTTCGTCAGAGTATCCTGTGTCGCCAGTGTAGCAGATCGAGCGGCTACCCTCGTCTATCCTGACGGCGAGGCTATTCCAGGTATGTGGGGTTTTGGCAACCGACAACGTGCAGCCTGGCGCCAACTCGTGTCTCTCGGCAGGAGCGAGCTCCCTGCACTGTATCGGGAACCTCAGCTCGCCGAGGCGCAAGCCGAGCGCGTGGTCGAGGTCCGCCACCAATCGCTCCAATCCGATCGGGCCCAACAGAGTCAGGGGCTCGCCGCGCGTCGTCTTCATTCCCCATTTGAACGCGAACAGGAGCGAAGCCAGCTCGCCGACATGGTCGGCATGAAAGTGCGAAACGAACACATGTGTCATCCGCTCCCACGGCAGGCCGTACCGGGCCAGCGCGTGCACCGTGCCAGCGCCGCAATCAATCATCAAACCGACCGGCGGCACCTCCAAGAAATACCCCGAGGAGTTCCGCATACCGTCCGGTACGACCGTTCCAGATCCGAGAACTGTCAGCTTCATATCAGGTTCAGGCAGGTGGTGCGATTTCTGCCTCCAACTGGGAAGAAACCGGACCTCGCAGATTCCATCAGCAGGCAAACCGATTTCTTAGTAGATTCTATAACGGCTCCGAGGTTCCCGTCACGGTGGAACGCCGCCACATCTGAAACGCGGCTTTCCGTCCCAATGAGTATCAGAGATAATGATTAGCGCCGGGCTAGACGGGCCGGCGGCTAATGGGGGAACGTGCTTTGCCTGATGGAATTACACTCGAGAAAAACACCGAGCAGCGCATAAATCTGTACTATGACATCTATGTTCCCAGCACCGCGCAGAAGAACATGCCGTTGTTGATTTGTCTTCATGGTTACGAAGGGAACAAAGAATCGATGATGGCCAAGGCGCGAGCGATAAATTCGCAAGACTTCGTAATAGCTTCGGTCCAGGGCCCAAATTCCTTCATTGTCAGAAATGGCGAGGACGGAAACAAGCCCAGAATCGGCTTTGGCTGGATGATGCAGTACAAGGCTGAAGAGACGATAAAGCTTCACCACACAACTGTGTCGGACGTTATCCAGGCGGCGCGCAGCGAATACGACGTCGACGTCCGCCGGATCTTCTTGCTGGCCTTCTCGCAGTCGGTCTCACTAAATTACCGCTTCGCGTTCACTCACCCGGATGTCATACGGGGCGTCATAGGTGTGTGTGGAGGAATACCGGGAGATTGGAGCGATAGCCAAAACAAATACCATGACAGCCAGACTGACGTGCTGATCGTCGCCGGTCAGCAGGATGAGTTTTACGACATCGAGCGCGTCAAGACCTTCAAGGAAGCTCTAGCCCGCCGAGCGCGACAAGTTGACTTCTATAGCTTTCCAGTCGGCCACTCGTTTCCGAACGATGCGCTTCCGCTGATTAACGGATGGCTGTTATCGCAAATCGGGCGGCAGTAGTCATACGAGGGGCGAGGCGGCGCGCCGGCATAAAGACTCAGATGTCGCCAGCCTGCTTTTTATTACGCAGGTCTCCGAGAATGCGCTGGAATTCGGGCTCGCCCCGGATCGGTTCGAGGTCCGGGTCTGTCTCCAGCGAGTGCAGATCGGCGTAGCCATTCTCGACCGCTTTCTTCAAAGCCGCGATGGCCCTGGTCTTGTCTTTTAGCCGAGAGTAATCGCAGGCGAGGTTGTAGAATATGCCGCGGCTTTCGGGTCTGACTTCAGCAGCTATCTGCAGATTGGCCGCCGCAAGGGCATAGTTCCTGGCCATCTGCAGCCCGGACGCTGTTTCGAAGCACTCTACGAGGAAGCCTTGAAGCACCCGGCGCCATACGATTTGATCGGGCGACGATTCCTCTGCCTTCTTCCGAAGGCTGGCGATCATTCTTTTGAGGTCTGCCAATGCCGCTGCCCGATCCTCAGAGGACTCGGCTGCTCGGTTGACCGAGGAATCGGGCGGAGAGTCCGCCGATCCCGGGCCAGCTCGGCCCAGGGCTGCTCTCTTTAACGCCTGTAGTTCTCTCTCCTTTGTTTCTTGCTTGTCTATCTGATCCTTTTCTTGCTTTAGGGCTTGCTTGACTTCCTTAGAGTCTTTCAGGTCCGCCAGCCGCTTCTCCAGCTCTGCCACATCCCTCATCCCTTTGAAATCTCTCACGAGTGATTCGTAACCGAAATATGCGTCATATAGTTTCGCAGAATCCTCATGGGCGCGGGCCGCCGCCAATTCCCGCCCGAACAGGTCCTCGACGAAAGCGGCCTTCTTTTCGAGTCTTCCTGACTTCATCGCCTGGAGTTGCATCCATTCGATCGATTCCGCGCAGAGGTGCTTGGGAGCCCACTGGTGCCGGCCGTCGAACACACTCAGCCGATTGGCCACTCCCGCCTGATCCAGCGTTCGCTTGAGCCGGACCATCTCAGGGTAGTTAAAGTCCTCGATTCCAACCGTCGCGAAAACAACGAATGGCGTAGCACGCGAGGGCGCGATGCTGGTGGGAAAGCCCGCCCCGCATGCGACTATGCCCGCGACCTTGCCGGCCAGCGCATATCCAAACTGGCAGGCGACGCGGGCGCCGCCTGAAAAACCTGCGGCATAAATCCGATTGTCGTCGATATTGAATCGGGCGTGGGTGTCCTTCCAAACCGCGTTGATGGCCGCCGATGCGATTGCCATCGGCCCGTTCCTCGAGTTGTTGGAGCCCACTACAATGTAGCCGTATTTTTCAGCGCCGTCCTTGAAAGCATCGACAGGAGTCGCTCCCTGCGCTTCGGGGTCAAAGCAGTAGAGTATCGGCCATGAGCGTTCGTCGTTGTAGCCAGCCGGCAAATATACGGCGTAGGTCTGACTGGGTTCGATGCTGCAAAGGAGCCTTTCCACCACGACGCCTTTCGCTATCTGCTCTGGATGCTGTAGCGCATCGGCTTGCAGAGGAGCCGTTAGGCTCGCGGCGAGAATGCCGAAAACGCCGAGGTTGAGTAGAGAAGATGTGGCCCGGAAGCCTTGCTTCCATGCCAGGTACACGATCCTTTGCAAGAAATTGACCGGGTTGTAACTAATCATAGCTCGGTTATCGGAAACCTTGACGAACTGAGGGTACAACTTTCGCTGCCGGGTATTCAATAGCTGACATCCGACCATCAATCCAGCCCACCACAATCAGAAATGTAATTGACATTACCGAGCCGAGTGGACGGATCAACTGCCAGGCGTCAATTCAGGCCGCTTTATAGGCGGTCCAGCCATTTTTTTCTTGACATCATCGGAAAGCCTATGCTAATTTTTTAGCACAGTGGTAGGATTTTAGCAGCGACCGAGTCACCCGAGAACCGAGGAGAGGAATGGGAGAGAAGGAACAAATCAACCTTAGCCGCCGCGAGCGGCAAATAATGAACATAGTCTATCGGCGGGGGCGCGCCACCGCCGCCGAGGTATTAGACGACCTCCCTGATCCGCCCAGTTACTCCGCCGTCAGGGCGCTACTCAGGCTGCTCGAGCAAAAGGGACATCTCGTCCATCAGCAGGACGGCGCCCGATATATTTATAAGCCTACCCTGTCTCGAGAAAGGGCGCGCCAATCGGCCTTGAGCCAACTTGTCCGCACCTTCTTTGATGGCTCAACCACCAAAGCAGTGGCGGCACTAATCGATATTTCAAAGTCGAAGCTGTCCAATGATGAACTTGATCGACTCGCCGACATGATTGACCAGGCGAGAAAGGAAGGGCGCTAATGCAGTCCATCCAACAACTACTTGACCTGGCTCCGGCTATTCCGCCCGGCATCCCGGGGTTTCTAGCGAACACATGGCTCAAAGCGACCCTCTTGCTGAGCGCCGCCGGCTTACTCGCTTTATTGCTCAAGAAGTCGCCCGCCGCCACCCGGCATTTAATATGGGGTATTGGCTTATCGGCTTTGCTCTTCCTACCGCTAATCCCCTTTGTGGTACCGCGGTTGAATGTTCCGGTCTGGACCACAACCGTTGGATCGCCCTCTGGCGATTTGCAACAACTCGACGCCGCTCCGGAAGAACCTGCGCCCACGGCGCTAGCGGTCGCGGCAGATTCCGGCGCGGGTGTTCCAGTGCTGAGCTCCAACAAGCGTGCCCTTACCAATCAGGACAATGCGAGCCTTCCCGGAGGCTCATCAGACGAACCTATCGCGATTCGGTCCGGCGCTCCTTTGCTTTTGGAGCGGCGGCCGCACTGGGAAATTATACTGCTGCTGGTCTGGTTGGTGGGCGCCCTGATCTGCCTTTCAAGATGGATGATCGGAGTATTTGGAGCCTGGAAGATTGTTCGGCGGTCGCGGCCGGTGGCGAACTCGGAATGCCTGGCGGACCTGACCGATCTATCGGCCGCCTTAGGCCTTACGCGGCCTCTCCGGCTCATCCAAAATGACTGTGAGAGCATGCCTATGACCTGCGGGATCATCCGGCCGGCAATAGTGCTCCCGATCAGCCACGCGGAATGGCCACCCGAACGGCGCAGAGTCATATTGCTGCACGAGTTGTCCCATGTGAAGCGCCGGGACTGCCTGGTCCAAGCTATCGCCCAGATCGCCTGCGCAATCTACTGGCTGAACCCCATGGTCTGGCTTGCCGGGCGGCGGCTTCGTCTCGAAAGCGAGAATGCATGCGACGACGCAGTAATCGGCGGCGGAACCAAGGCGTCCGCCTACGCCGCTCATATACTTGAGATCGCTCGGACATTCAGCACGGCGCATTCCAGTCCTCGAGGGGCCTTGACGATAGCCAGGGCGTCTCAGTTGGAATCAAGGATGGCTGCGATCTTGAATCCTACCAGGCAGAACACGCATCGAGGCGAGAGGCTGCGCTCGGCAGTCGTCTCTCTCGGCCTCTTATCGCTAGCCTTAGGGCTGGCAGCAATGACTCCTTATTCACGGACTGCCGCGACGACCGCAGAAACCAGGCCCGGAGCCCCGGAGCCTGGTGCAGACCCCGAGCGGGCTTGGACAGCACCCACCGCCGCCAACGATCAGCGGAGCAGCAATGACAGCGCAACAACACAAACCGGCAAACCGCAGTCCAAAGATCCCGCACCGCCGGATCAGAGCAAACCGGTAACGCCTGACGATGGGCGGCGGCCCGATGGCTCAAAGCAGACCTTTGAGGAGAAGGAGTCCACGTTCCTCAGCCAGCGACTAGTGGAATCCTACAGCAAGTCTCTGTCGATCGAGTCTTCTACCCTGGATCAGGACACCAAAGGATCCGGGCAAAAGGCCGGGTCCGACGCCGCCGTTGAGGCTCTAACCGGCGCGCTAAAGGACAAGGACGCGGAAGTCAGATCTAATGCCATTTGGGCTCTCTCAGTCAGCCACGGACGAATCGCTCAGGACGCCCTGATAACCGCGCTCAGGGACGAGGATCCTCGAGTGCGGGCCCAGGCTGCCTGGGGGCTGGGAATGCACGGCGACAAAAAGGCCGTCGAGCCGTTGATCTCCGCCTTGAAGGACCCGAATCCGAAGGTAGTGAGCCAGGCCGCCTGGGCTCTGGGGATGCGCGGGGACGTACGCGCAGTCGATGGTCTGAAAGCACTGCTAAACAATCCAAATGAACACATTCGCGGGCAGGCGGCATGGGCGCTTGGGATGCTGCTCATGAAATCCGGCGGAGGGGACGGGGATGGAGATGAAAATGAGGAGGAATCGGATGGCGAGGGGAATTCTGCTCCAGCACCCAGGCCGCATGCGAACCCCCATCCACACGCGCATGTCAATCTGGCTCCAATGTTCAGGCGCGCCAATTGAACTATGACTCAACTTCTGCGCCGAGTCGCGGCGCTCTGACGCCCAAACAAATCAGGTCCGCAAAGGAGAAAAGATGAAACGAACGACCTTGCTTCTGAGCATTCTACTATGCGGTCTGGCCGCTGCCACTCCGGCTGGTTCTCGCGCCGCGAACCATCTTGAAATCAACATGGAGGCGGGGGCTGGCATTCAGACACAGGACCGGCAAGTGGGAATCTCCAGCCTTGTTAAGTCGCTTGACTCTGGCGACCCTAATGCGCGCGCGATGGCTGCTTGCCAGTTGGGCAAACTGCATGAGACGGGGACACCCGCTATCCCGAGCCTGGTCAAGCTTCTTGCTGATACGACGGAGATAGATTTCAGCGGCTGCGATGGGAATAATAACCGCAATAACCACTTTGGCGATTCGGATGAGCCGCAGACCGTTGGCCAGATCGCAGCGGTAGCGCTGTCACAGATCGGCAAAGCCGCTATAGACCCGCTGATCCAGGCTCTGCGAGCGCAAGAAACCGCGGCCCGCGCCAATGCCGCCTTTGCATTGGGTCTGGTCCACGACGAACGAGTTGTCGAACCATTGGTTGGCGCTCTGTCTGATGCGGACTTTCATGTTCGCAAAATGGCCGCATGGTCGCTTGGCTTGAGCGGGGACAGCCGGTCAGTCGGGCCGCTCAGCGCGGCCCTCAAAGACGCGGAATGGCAGGTCAGATCCAGTGCCGCCTGGTCGCTGGGACTCAAGGGAGATAATTCGTCGGTCGAACCGCTGATCGCTGCTCTGAGCGATCAAAACGCCCGAGTGCAGTCGATGGCGGCGTGGTCGCTGGGTCTTAAGGGGGACAGCCGTGCGGTGGAACCGTTGGCCCAAGCGCTGCAATCACAGGACGAGCATGTCCGCGGTCAAGCAGCCTGGGCGCTGGGTCTCAAAGGCGACAAGCGGGCAGTCGACGCGCTGATTATCGCATTGAAAGACTCAAATGGGCACGTGCGGTCGCAAGCCGCATGGGCGCTCGGATTGAAAGGCGATCAGCGAGCGGCGCAGCCCCTGGCCGATGCAATGAAGGATGAAGACTCGCATGTGCGCAAGCAGGCCAGTTGGGCTCTGGGAATGATAATGATGCGTGGTGGCGATTTCTCAGGCTTGAACATCGACACGAGCCAAATCAAGGTCTCATCAAAGAAGAAGTAGCGGCCGGAATCTGCTGGGAGAAATAGGCGATGAGAGCCCTACTGAACGATATCAAGTTCGGCATCAGAGTAATGGCCAGGAGTCCCGGGCTGACTTCGATTGCAATTATCGCGCTGGGCCTGGGAATCGGCGCCAACACGGCCATCTTCAGTGTCGTCAATCACGTGCTGCTTGGCAAGCTGCCATTCAGGGATGCGGATCGGCTGGTGATGGTGTGGGGAACGCGGGGCCTCGGCAAAGACAATATCTTGCCGATCTTGCCCGCGGATTTTGCCGAAATCAAATCCCAAAACCGTGTATTTGAGAGCATGGCGGCGTCCGGCGACAGTCAATATACATTGACCGGAGCCGGGGACCCTGAATCCATCATCGGTTATCGCTTCGATTCGGACTTTTTCTCGGTCCTGGGAGCGGCGCCCATCCTGGGTCGCACATTCCTACCTGAGGAAGAAAAGCAGGGTTCTAATAACGTAGTAATCCTCGGCTACAGCTTGTGGAACCGGCGGTTCGGGGGCGATCCTGACATCATTGGAAAATCAATCACTCTCAGCGGAACTGCCCATACAGTCATAGGCGTAATGCCGGCAGGCTTCAATCACCCCGCCGGGGTAGTCCAGCTCTGGACGCCTCTGGCTCTCAGTCCGACGACCCTTACTAACCGGAGCGCCACGATCATACGCGCGGTAGCGAGGCTCGCGCCCGGCATTTCAATAAAGCAGGCGCAAACGGAAATGAACGCCTTCGCCAGGCAGCTCGAGGAGCGCTATCCGCAATCCAACACCGGCCTGGGATTCAAAGTGGTAAGCATCCGTGACGGATATGTCGGCGACATCAGGCCGGCGCTCCTGGTGTTGCTAGCAGCGGTAGGGCTGGTTTTGTTGATTGCCTGCGCCAACGTCGCGAATCTTCTGCTGGCTAAAGCCAGCGGCCGCCACAAAGAGGTGGCGATCCGGACTGCGCTAGGAGCCGGCCGGTTGCGGCTGATCAAGCAATTCCTGATCGAAAGCCTGGTCTTATCGACGGTCGGAGGAGCAATCGGCTTTGTATTGGCTCTGCTGGCCAGGCGCCCGCTGTTGGCCATGTTTCCCAACGACATCGCGAACCTGAACATTCCCGCAGTCCACGAGATACCGATAGACTCCACCGTACTGTGCTTCGTTTTGAGCGCATCCGTCCTCACGGGGCTCGTGTTCGGGATAGCCCCGGCCCTCAAGACCTCGAGGCTGAACGTAAACGAGGCGCTGAAAGAGGCCGGGCGAGCCTCTTCGTCGCCGCGGGATCTTCGTTTGCGCAACATCCTTGTCGTCTCGGAAATCTCGCTGGCTCTGGTCCTATTGATTGGGGCAAGCCTGTTGATTCAGAGTTTCTCGAGATTGAACCGCAGCCCGTTTGGCTTCGACCCCTCAGGAGTGCTTTCGGCAGAGGTATTCCTGCCCCAGTACAAATACCCTGATGCCAAATCTCGGCTGGCGTTTTTGAGGGAATCGCTTAGGAAGATGAAGGAAATCCCCGGCGTGCAGTCCGCTGGCGCCACTAATTTTCTGCCTCTTAGTGGTTTTTGGGGAACAACTCCGTTCGTGCTCGAGGGTCAGCCGCGGCCCGAACCCGGCCAGGAGCCGAACGCCGACAGCCGCGTGGCGACTCCCGAATACTTTGAGTCAATGGGCATTCGGCTCGTTCGAGGGCGGGTCTTTGATGAAGGCGATCGGGAAGGAGCCGCACACGTTGCCGTTATTAATGAGACACTGGCCAAACAGGAATTGCCGGATCGAGATCCAATCGGCGCACGCTTGAACCTGGGAGACGATGCTCAACCTGATTACTGGGAGATTGTAGGTGTGGTCCGCGACGTGAAGTCATTCGGGCTCGAGAAGGAGACTCACCTCGACATCTACCGGCCATTCTACCAGATAAGATTTCCGCTGATCGCCTTCACGCTTCGAACTGGTTCAAACCCGGAGGGCTACACTGCGGCTGTCCGCGATGCGATTCGTTCCGTTGACAGTGATCAGGCCGTCTTCAAGGTCGTGACGATGCAGCAGCTTGCCGCGGAATCGCTTACGCTGCGCCGGGTCAGCATGATCCTTATGGGGTGCTTTGCCGCGCTCGCGCTGTTCCTGGCGGCAATCGGAACATATGGAGTGATCAGCTACTCCGTCATTATGCGCACCCACGAAATCGGCATCAGAATGGCTCTGGGCGCCAGCCGGCGGCAAGTGCTTCGCATGATCTTGCGGCAGGGCATGATTCTCGCGCTCGTCGGAATCGGGACGGGACTTGCAGTGGCGATTGTCGCGGCCAGGTTCGTATCAAGCCTCGTCTACGAGATAAGCGCTAGCGATCCACTGACTTTTCTCACCATTGGGGCGACACTGCTCGTGGTTGCCGTAGTCGCAGCATTAATCCCTGCTTACCGGGCAACAAGGTTCGATCCGATGAATGCTCTAAGATATGAATGAAGAAGTAAAGAGTGAAGAGTCGTGGCGCCGCGGAGGACGCTCAGCCGTCAGAGCCCGCACTGCCTCGCCTGCCATGCCATCGGCGCGCACCAAATAGATCCGCTGATAACCTCAGAATATTATTGTAGATCAGAAAGCGGCCAGCCAGCCTGGTTAGAGCGCGTCATTGACCGGACTAAAGAGCCGCGCAAGCCTCTCTTGACGCTGTGGCTGCCCTTTGCTCTAATCGAATGGGTAAGGCGGTCGATGGATAAGGGCGAGTTGATATACGATTGGAATATCGTCGGCGCGCGGGAGATGCGTGCCTGCAAAGTCGAGTTTGACGACGAAACTCTTCGCGACGGTTTGCAGTCACCATCAGTTACCGACCCGTCAATCGAGCAAAAACTCGACCTGCTTCATCTGATGGACTCGCTCGGCATCGATTCGGCAGACATAGGCCTGCCCGGCGCCGGGCCCCGCGCGGTCGCCGATGTCACACGCCTGGCCCAGGAGATCGTAGACAACCGTCTTGATATTCAACCGAACTGCGCTGCCCGTACCGTCAAAGCGGATATCGAGCCCATCATCGACATATCTGAGAAGGTCGGCTTGCCTATCGAAGCCTGCACATTCATTGGATCCAGCCCTATACGGCAATATGCAGAAGGTTGGGCGCTCGAGATGATGCTGACTGCCACGGAGGACGCGGTGAAATTCGCCGTCTCGCATGGCCTTCCAGTTATGTACGTGACCGAGGATACAACCCGGGCCCATCCCAACACGCTCCGAACCCTGTACCTTGCGGCGATCAACTCGGGAGCGCGCCGCATCTGTGTCTGTGATACGGTCGGCCACGCAACGCCCGATGGAGTGAGTGCCCTGCTGGCGTGCATCAGAGCCATCGTCGCGGAGAGCGGCGAAGACGTGAAGATAGATTGGCACGGCCACCAGGATCGGGGATTGGGCGTGATAAACACTATCGCAGCTCTTGAGGCCGGGGCGGATCGCCTCCACGGAACTGCTCTCGGTGTCGGCGAGCGAGTTGGCAACACGCCGATGGACCAGCTCCTCGTAAACCTTCAGCTAATGGGCTATATCAACCATGACCTTTCCAACCTGATGCGATACACGGAGGCAGCCAGCCGCGCGACCGGCATACCTATACCCATCACCTATCCAGTAGTGGGGCGCGACGCGTTCAGGACAGCCACCGGCGTACACGCAGCGGCGGTAATAAAAGCTTTCAAAAAGGGAGATGAATGGCTGGCCGATGCCGTATATTCCGGTGTTCCAGCTCGCATGTTTGGCCGAGAACAGCTGATAGAGATTGGGCCGATGAGTGGGAAGTCCAACGTCATATTCTGGTTGGAACGCCACGGGATCGAGCCAACCGCGGATCGAGTACAGCGCATCTTCGATCACGCCAAGCAACGAAATGCTGTCCTTGAGGACCAGGAGATTCGTTCCCTGATTTGAACGAGTGACAGCCCAGATACAGGAGCCAGCCACCCAGATGCCCAAACTTGCTCGAGACGCGGACGCGATTCCGGCAATATCGGATTTGCTTGCGGCGCCGGACGTCCGCGAAGCCTTCGATTTTCTGAAGCGAAATAAGGGCTTTTCAGATAAGGATCTGATCTCCATCTGTGAGATCCCGGCGCCTCCATTCAAGGAAGATCGCCGGGGCCAGTACGTCGAGCAGTTGTTCAGGGATTTGGATTTAGCCGAAGTAATCATGGACGACGTCGGTAACGTGCTGGCCAGACGGCCCGGAATCGATGATGATCGCACGGTCGTAATCTCGGCTCACCTCGATACCGTTTTCCCCGACGAAACCGATGTCAGGGTCAGGCGTGAGGGCTCTCGGCTATACGCGCCCGGCATCAGCGACAACGCTTGCGGAGTAGCGAGCCTCGTAGCATTGGCAAAAGCCATGGCCGCGGGCGGTATCGAGACTTCTCATACCGTATACTTCGTCGCAACCGTTGGCGAAGAGGGCGCGGGCAATCTTCGAGGCGTCAGACACCTGTTCTCGAGCGGCACGTTCAAAGAGGGAGTGACCGCCTTTGTCTCCCTCGACGGGCCGGGCGTCGAGCGGATCACCAACCGCGCGCTGGGATCCAGGCGGTTCCGAGTCACGATCACCGGGCCCGGGGGACACTCATGGGGAGATTTCGGAATCGTCAACCCCGTCCACGCACTAGGACGAGCGATCGCGAGGTTCGCCGCTTATCCAGCGCCGCTGTCGCCCAGGACTTCCTTTAGTGTGGGCATCGTCGAAGGCGGCAACTCAGTCAATGCAATACCCGAAAGGGCGAGCATGACAGTGGATGCCCGATCGCTGAGCGTCGACGAGATTGACCGGATCGAGTCCTACCTGAAGCGAGTGGTCGACGTTGCCGTGCAAGAGGAAGATGCTCAACGGGCGCTGAGCGGCACCGGCCTCGACTTCACGATCGAGCTGACGGGAGACCGCCCTTCGGGCGAAACCGGGGTTGATTCACCCCTGGTTCAGACCGCGCTTGAGTGCTCGCGCGCGCTCGGGATAGAGCCGCGGCTCGACTGTTCGTCCACTGATTCCAACATCCCGATATCGATGGGAATCCCGGCAATCACGATAGGGGTCGGTGGACAGTCAGGCAATTGTCATAGCCTGACCGAATGGTACGAGCCGACCGGCCGCGAACTGGGCCTCAAACGGCTGCTGTTGCTTACGGTCGCGCTCGCCGGCCTTGCTGACTAGACCAACTCTCTCCCTCCCCTGGGAAGGACCTCGTTCCGTGCGATTGCCTGAGGCGGTACCTCGTTCCGGCGGATCTGGACGACCACCTGCGGACTTCTGACACTGCGGTAGGAAAGAGATCCTCGCTCGTTGGATCAGTCATGGCTCGAAAGATGGCGTTCCATGATAGGTTGCTAGTACAACGCGGTTACTGCGGTCGAGATGCGGCGTCGGTAACTACCTTGGACCGTGTACCCCGTTGAGACTTATCCCGTTGCGAATAATAGTCTCGAACAAAATCCTTCAACCCGCCGTGGCCCAGCCCGGTATTGAAGCCGTATTTGTCCATTTCTTCGCAGGCGCGAGCTATATCCCAGTCGTCATGCCTGATCCGATAGATGGCAGTCATCATGCCGGTGCGGTGATGGCCCCCATGGCAATGCATGAATGCTGGCTGGTTCGCCGGGTCATCTATGACCTTGAAGAATGCGTCCACCTGTCCAATCGTCGGCCAGGACTTGTCGCTCATTCCTACCCGGAAGAACTTCATGCCCGCGGCCTCGACTTCGCTCTGCTCTTCATGCTCGCCCTCAGCCTGCAAGTCAAGGACGGTCTTGATCCCAAGCGCCGCCAGGTCCTGATAGTCCTGGTGTTTGGGCTGCGCTCCCCGGTAAAGACTCTCGTTGATTACTCCAAAGTTTTTGACCCTGACTCTCGATATGTCACCCTTGGACCCATTGGCGGAAGAAAAGCTTGCAAAAGCCAGGGCTGCTACCGCGGTACCCACGAATACAGAGTACCTTCCCCATACTGGTTTCATTACAACACTCCCTTTTGAAATCTCTTTAATTGTTCTGCGATCTAAAGAGTAGACGCAATTAATGATACTACCGGTGATAGAGGCCCGCAAGAGATTTGTGTTACGAATCTGTTGCGAGCGCGCTTGCCTGCTTGCCGTGACGCTGCAGTAATGACGGCTCCCGCTTTGACGGGTTGCCTGCAATCGCATGTTCAAAGTGCTCGACAGCGGCTAGAGGCCAACCGGGAACCCACAATATACAATGCCACAAAGCACACTTCGATGATCAGGCTTTTTCTAGGATTCGCTATTCTTTCCCTGGCTTCTTCTGGTCTGCCTCGTATGCCTCAGTCGGGTTTCGCCCGGTCGCGGCGCGGTACCACGCGGGATGGTGGGTCCAGGCCCAGTTTCGTTTCACGGTTCCCCGCGTCATTGAATGAAACGTACCGGGCTGTTGTGCAGTCCCTTCATATATGTGGATGATAAAGCTCCCCAGCATCGCCAGCGCCGCCACGTCGTGCAACACGTAGCTTATGGCAACCAGCACCCGGCCGAAGACTTCAGGAAACCACATCAGGATCCCGGTAAGAAGAAAAACAGCCGCCGACCAAACAATCACCCAGAAATACATCTTCTGGCCGGCGTTAAAGAACCCTACGTCAGGGGACTCCAGCTTCTCCTCGTTCAGCGCGTATGATTTCATTCGTCGCATCCAGCGGCTGTCCCCAGCCGTCCAGGTCATCGGTCCCCGCCAGTTGAAGAACTCGAATGCAAAAGCGATTACAAACCCGACGCCAAACCAGGGGTGCAAGAAACGAGCCATCGGGCCCCCTCCAAACAGCGGCGTCAGCCATTTGTAAAGCCACGGCGTGTAGATCCCCATGCCTGAGAGCAATCCCAATACGAAAAAGATGGCCACCGACCAATGAGTCACGCGAGTCCTCAGCGGGTGGCGGAGGAGTTCGTCAGCACCCACAACGGTGTGCCGGTCCGGGGCTACTGTAGCGCTGCCCGCTCGTTCGTCCAGCGGTCCCGCCGATGTCGTCATAACTCCTCCTTTCCTGCCGGCCCCTCAGGCTGGGGCAGCTTTGGGCCCGCGAAGATATAGTGGAAGAAGACCGCAAGAATCCCAAGCATCGTCATGGCCAGCCCGATAGGTTTGGCCAGCCACTTCCAGACCGTAAAGCTGGGAGCGATCGTCGGATTCGCCGGAAGACCACCGTACAGCTCCGGCTGCGTTATGTCGTGCAGGACATAAATGACGTGAGTCCCTCCGATCGACTGCGGATCGTAAACACCCGCATGCGCGAACCCCGAGTTACTTCTCAATTGCGCCGCCCGCGTCTCAGCCAGGTCCTTCATGTCTTCCTTAGTGCCAAAATGCAGGCAACCGGTCGGACAAGACTTTATGCAAGCCGGCTCCAACCCCTGTCCGACCCGGTCCGAGCAGAGCGTGCACTTGAAAACCTTCTTGGACTCAGGATTGAACTTCGGAATATTGAAAGGGCAGCCCGAGACGCAGTACTGGCACCCGATGCAATTGTCTTGATTGAAATCGACTATGCCGTTGGTGTACTGAACGATGGCCCCATCCGCCGGACAGGCCCGCAGGCATCCAGGGTCCTCGCAGTGCATGCACTGGTCCTTGCGCATCAGCCACATCAGCGGGCTCTCGGCATCTGGCTGGTGCTCGTTGAACTTGATCAAGTTCCAGTAGTTCCATGCTGTCTCCGGCATTGTCTGATATGTGTTGTCGAACGTGGTCTCCCTGAACGAATAGCCGTTCCACTCGACACACGCTACTTCGCAGGCCTTGCAGCCTATGCAGGTCGTTACATCTACCAGCTTGCAGACCTCGTAGCCTCGGTCCATGCCGCGGCCCGACACGGTTCCGGGATGGCCCGAGATCGCTTTGATTTGCAGCAGTCTCTCGTCACTCATTGCTCGGACCTCCCTTCTAGACGACCTTCTCCAGTTTTACCAAAAAGCCTTTCAGCTCTGGTGTGTAAGCGTTCGGATCGATGACCGTCGGCGAAAGCAGGTTGACGGGCGTTTTCGCCGTCTTGCCTTCATCTTCAGCGATCCCACGATAGCCCCAGTGAATAGGTATGCCGATCTGATACGTCGTTTTGCCGTCGATCTGCATCGGCTTGATACGCTTCGTTACCATGGCTTTGGCGATATAGGACGCGCGAGCGCTCGTCACTTTGACCTTGTCGCCGCCGTTGATTCCCAGGCTGCTCGCGAGCTCGACGGGTATCTCGACGAACGGTTCCGGCACCAACTGAACATTCATCGGATTATTCTTGGTCCAGTAATGGTAATGCTCCGTCAGCCGATAAGTCGTGCATACTATGTAGTATCCATCGGCAACCGTGCCGTACTTATCCATGTCCGTCTTGTATTTCTTGACTACCGGATTATGGGTTTGGTTAGGATGCAGCAGGTTGTCGATTGGACTCTCGATCGGCTCATAGTGTTCCGGGAAAGGCCCTTCGGCAAAAGCTGCCAGCGGACCGAAAATCCTGCCCACTCCCTCGGGGTTCATTATGAACGGACCCATATGGTCCTTCGGATTCGAATCGACCTTGAAATCCGGAACGTCGTTGCCGGCCCATCGCCCCGATCCCTCGTCCCACCACACCTGTCTTCTCTCGGCGTCCCAAGGCTTTCCGTTCGGATCGCACGAGGCCCGGTTATATAGAACTCGGCGGTTAGCGGGCCACGACCACGCCCAGCCCTGATAGATCCCAAGCCCCGACGGGTCCTCGGTGCCTCGCCGCTGGCTCTGGGCGCCGGCTTCCGTCCATGAGCCGCTATATAGCCAATTACCACAAAGAGTTGAACCATCGTCGCGCAACCACGCAAATCCGGGGAGCTGCTGGCCGGCTTTTATCACCTGGCCGGTCGCGGCATCGGTCACGTCGGCCAGCGCCTTGCCATTTATCTCCTTGGCTATTTCGGACAAGGAAGGGTTGTATGGGGTCGTGTATTTCCACGACGCATTCAATATTGGATCCGGGAACTTGCCACCCTCCTTTTGATAGAGCTCGCGAACTTTCAGGAAGATTCGCGCCAGGATTTCCTGGTCTACCTTTGCCAGGCCAGGCGGCGGCACCGCCACGTACTTCCATTGCAGCCATCTGGCCGAGTTGACAAAGGTCCCATCCTTTTCCGCGAATCCGGCCCCCGGTAACCGGTAGACCGTGGTGTTGATGTTCTTCATATCGTCGGGCTTGATGCCCGGCGATCTCCAGAATTCGCTCGTCTCATCCGGATAAATCTCGCAAACCACCAGCCAGTCCGCTTTCTTGAGCGCATCGATATTCTTCTGTGAGTTGGGACCGATCATGACTCCGTTCATGCCAAAGGCAAACAG
>Ga0207103_10092_pt1 | contig 26613 bp, 33 predicted proteins | sample Alteio_BWMinHeat_81_FD_153546 | JGI IMG/M metagenome (GOLD analysis project Ga0207103, IMG submission 153546) | Enriched cells from forest soil in Barre Woods Harvard Forest LTER site, Petersham, Massachusetts, United States -... | ecosystem: Environmental > Terrestrial > Soil > Temperate forest >...
ATGGTCTTGCCGATCACTTTGGCTGCCGCGATATTGCCACCACCCTTTAAATTCTTTTTTGTTTCGCCGTCCACGGAACTCGCCGAGACCAGCGTTTTCCCGGTGCGGTCGTCGATCACCTGCGCGTAGATATGTCCTAGCGAACGGTAGACGCACAGACGGGGGCGTTCGGTAGTGCCCTCGACGCGCTGGCGTACGCGCTCGTGGACGCGCAGTCGGTGCAGGTTTTTTGATAGCTTGCGAACTCTTGCCGATGCCACTGTTTCTTCTCCTCGAGACGTCTGGCCGCCAAGCGGCCGAAAAACTATGCCGGGCCACCGGCCTTGGCTCCCGCTTTGCCGGCCTTTTTCTTGAGCCGCTCACCGGTGATGCGCACGCCCTTCTGCTTATATGGGTCGGGCGGACGCAGTGCGCGAAGGTCCGCGGCAACTTGTCCAACTTTACCTTTGTCCGCTCCGCTTACGACGAGGTGCGTTTGTTTTTCAACCGTGATCTGGATTCCTTCGGGAACTGGAAACTCGATGGGATGCGATTTGCCGAGAGCGAAGGCGACGATTTTGCCTTTCAGCTCGGCGCGATAGCCGACGCCCACGATGTCCAAATCCTTTTTAAACCCCTGGGTGACGCCCTGCACGGCATTCGCTACGAGCGCGCGCGCCAGGCCATGAAGCGCGCGGTGCTCCTCGGTGTCGCGAAGAGCTGTGAGCACCGCGTCTTTTTGTTCGAACGTAATGCCGTGAGGCAGTGGCACAACGAGCTTGCCTTTCGGTCCTTGCACGTCGACATGGCCGGGATGCAGCGCGACTTTAACGCCTGCGGGAACGGGAATTGGTTTGCGTCCGATGCGTGACATCTGTTCGTCCTTGTCTCCAGAAACTCAAATCGTTTACATCTTGTTCGACCGGGGCGGCGCGGCGCCCCTACAAGATTAAATGCTTACCAAACCTCGCAGAGAATTTCGCCGCCTACTTTGGCTTTGCGCGCGGAACGGCCGCTCATCAAACCCTTTGGCGTCGTTAAAATGTTGATGCCCAGGCCGCCAACAACCGGGCGGATATCGGTCGCCCCGAGATAGCGGCGCGAACCGGGGCGCGAAATGCGCTTTACGCCGGAGATGACGCTGCGGCGGTCCGGCGTGTACTTCAGGAAAACGCGCAGCATCTTGCGTGTCTTGTTTTCGTCCACCATCTTGAAGGTCGAAATGTAGCCCTCTTCCTTCAGAATGCGTGCGATTTCGGCTTTGAGCTTCGACGCCGGCACGTCCACGCGCTGGTGCTTGGCAGCGGCAGCGTTGCGAATGCGCGTTAGAAAATCGGCGATGGGATCCGTTTGCATCTTTTCTCCTACCAGCTTGCTTTCACGACGCCGGGGATTTCTCCCTTGAGCGCCATACCGCGGAAACAGATTCGGCACATCTGAAACTTACGGATATATCCGCGAGCGCGGCCGCAAACCCGGCAGCGGTTGCGAACGCGCACTTTGAATTTCGGCTTCTTATGCGTCTTTGCGATTTTTGCCAGGCGTGCCATTTATTGCGCTCCTCCAGGAACGCGCAGAGGAACTCCGAGACCTTTGAGAAGTTCCCGGCCTTCCTCGTCGTTCTTTGCAGTGGTCGTCAGAGTGACGTTCATGCCCTTTATTTTGTCCACGCGCGTGTAGTCGATTTCGGGAAACACCAACTGGTCCTTCAGACCCAGCGTATAGTTGCCTCGGCCATCGAAGGCATTCGAAGGAAGGCCGCGGAAATCGCGGACGCGCGGCAGAACTACGTTGCAGAGCCGATCGAGAAACTCGTACATCTTTTCTCCGCGCAGAGTGACCGCGCAGCCGATGGGCATGCCTTTGCGGATTTTGAAGTTGGCGATCGATTTCTTGGCGCGAGTGATGATCGCTTTTTGGCCGGTGATCTGGCCGAGCTCGACCGCGGCAGTATCCAGCAGCTTGGCGTTCTGGCTGGCTTCGCCGAGGCCGATATTCACCGTGATCTTCTGCAGTTTCGGAACGGCCATTTTATTTTCCCAGCCGAAGCGCTTCATCAGCGCCGGCACCGTTTCGCTGCTGTATTTTTCGTGTAATCGCGTCTTCATTTCTCTTCTCTGCCTTGTCCTTTACTTATCGAGTGTCGTGCCGCAACGACGGCAGGCGCGCACTTTCGTTCCGTCCGGGAGAATGTTGTGTCCCGTGCGGGTATGCTTGCCGCAGCTGGAGCAAACAATCATTACGTTCGAAACGTTGACGGGGCCTTCTTTTTCGACGATGCCGCCCTTGATGTTCTTCCCCGGGTTCGGCCGCGTGTGGCGCTTGATGATCGACGCGTGCTCCACCACCACGGTATTTTTCTTGGCGTTGATCGAGAGTACGCGCCCGCTTTTCCCCGCGTCGCGCCCGGCGATGATTTTTACCTGATCGCCCTTGCGGATACTAATCGTGTGCCGCTCCGCTCTTGTATGTCGCAGTGTCATTGCTTACCAAACCTCCGGAGCCAGCGAGACGATTTTCGTGAATTTCTTGTCGCGCAGCTCTCTTGCTACCGGGCCAAACACGCGCGTTCCCACGGGTTCGCCCGCTTCGTTGATCAAAACCGCGGCATTATCGTCAAACCGGATGTATGTGCCATCCTTGCGGCGCCGCTCTTTCCTCATTCGAACGATCACGGCCTTGACGACCGTGCCCTGCTTTACCTGGCTTTCCGGTGTGGCTTCTTTCACCGACGCGGTGATGACGTCGCCCAGACCGGCTTTCAGTCCGGCGTCGCCACCCACAGGCATGATGCACATCAGCTTCCGCGCGCCGGAATTGTCGGCTACCGTCAGCCAGGTTCGCATCTGAATCATCGGTGTGCTCCCCTGTCCCGCTTACTGGGCTGACGCGTTCCGCGTCAGCACTTCTTTCAGCCGCCAGCGCTTCAGGCGGGAAAGCGGCCGCGAAGCCACAATCCTCACCGTGTCGCCCTGTTTCGCCGCACGCTGTTCATCGTGAGCGTAAAATTTCTTGGTGATGCGCACCACGCGGTGATACTTGGGGTGCTGGACCAGGCGCGTGACTTCGACGACGATGGTCTTTTCCATTTTCGCGCTGGTCACTTTTCCGGTGAGCACGGTGCGCTCGCCGCGCTTATCCGCGCCGGTGCTCGTGTTGGTTGCTACCGCCTGTGGTTCGCTTGTCATTACGCCTTCCCTACTGCTTCGGGCTTGGAGGCCGCCGAAATCTGTTGTGCGCGAAGCAGTGTTTTCACGCGCGCCAAATCTTTTTTCGATTCACGCAGACGCTTCAGCGCCTCGGCCTGGCCGGTCGAGAGCTGAAACTTCAGCCGGAAGATCTGCTCGGTCAACTCTTTTTGCTGAGCTTCGAGTTCGTTCACATCCGCTTCGCGAATTTTTTCAATGCGCTTTGGCATAGTTACAGGCTCCCCGCGCGTGTGATGAACTTCGTGGGAATCGGCAGCTTGTGCGCCGCCAAGCCCATGGCTTCCTTGGCTGTGACTTCGTCCACGCCGGACATTTCGAACATAATACGTCCCGGCTTCACGACGGCTACCCACTTTTCCGGGGCCCCTTTGCCTTTGCCCATGCGCGTTTCCGCGGGCTTCTTGGTGAAAGGCTTGTCCGGAAAAATGCGAATCCAGAGTTTGCCGCCGCGCTTAATAAAACGCGTAATCGCTACGCGCGAAGCTTCGATTTGGCGGTCGGTGATCCACGCCGCTTCCATCGCCTTCAATCCGTAATCGCCAAAAGCCAGATCGCCGCCGCGCCAGGCTTTGCCTGTGCGCCGGCCGCGCATCTGTTTCCGGTACTTCACTTTCTTCGGCATTAACATCGCTGTGTTCTCGCTTCCCCGATCTCGTCGACCGCCCGGCGGTCAATTTTAGTGCCTATGCCGCGGCGACGGCGTCGCGTTCCTTCTGGATCTTCGAGGCGCGCTTCGGCACGTTCTCGCCCTGATAGACCCAGCACTTCACGCCAATCACGCCGTAAGTCGTTTGCGCCTCCGCAGTGCCGTAATCAATGTCCGCACGCAGCGTCTGCAGCGGGAGCCGCCCCTGCAAATACCATTCTTTGCGAGCGATTTCCGCGCCATTCAACCGGCCGGCGACACGCACCTTAATGCCTTTGCAGCCAAACCGAAGCGCGGAGTCCACGGCTTTGCGCATTGCGCGGCGAAAAGCCACACGCTTCTCGAGCTGCAACGCAATCGATTCCGCCACAAGCTGCGCATCCAGCTCCGGGCGGTGCACTTCCTGAATATCGATATGCACTTCGCGCTTGGTGCGCTTTTGCACCTCTTGCTTCAGCTTGTCGATTTCCGCACCTTTGCGGCCGATGATAATGCCCGGCCGCGCCGTGTAAATGCGCACGACGAGTTTGTTGGCAGCGCGTTCGATATCGATCGAGCTGATGCCCGCGCTCTTGAGCTTATCTTTCAGCTCGCGGCGCAGCTTCACATCTTCGTGAAGAAGATCGGCGTAGTCGCGGTCGGCGTACCAGCGCGATTTCCACGGCTTGTTGTAGCCCAGGCGAAACCCGTAAGGGTGTGTCTTCTGTCCCATTACTTCTTCCCCTTTTTCGACGGCGTGCGCTTTCCAGTCAAAGCTTTGCGTACGCGGCGCATCGTTCCCCGCGCGCCTTTCTGCGCTTCCGCTTCGGCCAAGTTCGATGCAACCCGTTCGGCAGCGGCAACGTGGTGTTCAGCGACTCCGACCCACAGATGCGCCGTGCGCTTCTGGTAGCGGAACGCCCGGCCCATCGGCGCCGGCCGCAACCGCTTCCACCGCGCACCCTCGTTCACGTAGCACGTCGAAACATACAATTCGTCAACATCCAGCGGCGAACCGGAATCTTCGGCTTTGCGCTCGGCGTTGGCGATGGCGCTGCGCAACACTTTTTCAATGTGCTTCCCGGCGCGCTTCGGCGTGTACCGCAGCGTCTGCAACGCGGCTTGCGCTTTCTGCCCGCGAATCAAGTCCATCACCAGACGCGCTTTTTGTGGCGACATCCGCACGTGCCGTGCAAGCGCATGCGCTTCAATCGTTCCTGCAGTTTGTGTCTGTACGTCAGCCATAACTTATGCCTTCGGCGCCGGAGCTGCGCCGCCTCCTGCTGGTGCCGCACCCGGAGCCGCACCGCCAGCCGGAGCCGCGCCCGCGGCCCTCTCGAGCGCCGCCTTCACAGCGTGGCCTTTGAACGAGCGCGTCGGTGAAAACTCGCCCAACTTGTGTCCGATCATTTGCTCGGTCACATACACGGGAATGAACTTCTTCCCATTGTGCACGGCAATGGTGTGCCCAATCATTTCCGGCACAATCGTCGAGCGCCGCGACCACGTCTTTACCACTTTCTTTTCATTCCGCGTGTTCAGTCCTTCGACCTTTTCACGCAAGTGGCCGTCAACAAACGGGCCTTTTTTCAGTGAGCGTGCCATCGATTCCCTATTCCTCCACTCGGCGCAAGCGGCCCCACGGCGCACGCCGCATCTTCTTGAAGCCCCTCACGGGTCCCGGAACGCGGTGCGACTTCGGGCAAAACGGGCACACAAACCGCGTGCCTTGCGCGTTCGGAATCCGCTCCACAATCACCGCCCAGCCCGGCTTGCACAGCTTGTACAGAACCGGCTCCGGCGGCGGTACAACGACTTTCCCTGTAGGCCGCGCCGGCTTCGTGCTCTTCGCCCCTGCGCGCTTTGTTGCTCCCTTTACGGGCCGGGCTGACCGCTTCGCTGCCGCTCGCCGCAACGATGTTCGGCGCCCTGCTGTTCGTGTAGTTCGTGTTGCTCTCATCGCGTTTGCTCTCACCGGGCCGCTCTGCCATCACCGCCCGGCTTCTAGCGTTTGCTGCGTCACGCTGGTTCGTCTACGTCTTTTACTTCCTTCTCTCAACGATGTTGCGGTCCGTACGCTTGTTGTTGCGCGTCTTCTTCCCCAGTGTCGGGAAAGCCCATGGCGTTTGCGGATGATTGCCCTTCACTTTGCCTTCACCCCCGCCGTGCGGGTGGTCCACAGGGTTCATAGCCACGCCGCGAACGGTCGGCTTGATGCCCCGCCAGCGCGTGCGGCCCGCCTTGCCAAAGGTTTCGTTTTCATGGTCGAGGTTGCCAACCTGGCCGACGGTCGCCATGCAATCCAACGAGAATTTGCGAATTTCGCCGGAAGGCAGCTTAACCAGAGCGATGTCGCCTTCTTTGCTCAAAAGCTGCGCCGAGCCGCCTGCCGAGCGCACCACTTGTCCACCGCGCCCGGGATTCAGCTCCAGGTTGTGCACCATCGTGCCGGGAGGAATGTGCTTGATCTGCAGCGCATTGCCCGGAAGAATGTCCGCGCCTTCGCCGGTTGAGACCGTCGCGCCCACTTCGAGCCCCACGGGGTGCAGGATGTAGCGCTTGTCGCCATCGGCATAGTGCAATAACGCAAGATTGGCGCTGCGGTTTGGGTCGTACTCGATGGCCGCCACCTTCGCCGGAATGCCCACTTTGTCGCGGCGAAAATCCACTTTGCGGTACTGCTTCTTGTGCCCGCCGCCGCGATGCCAGATCACGATTTCGCCGTGATTGTTGCGGCCGCCCGAGCGCTTCTTCGGCTCGAGCAAAGCCTTTTCAGGCTCTTGCTTGGTGATGTGGCTCTTGTCCACGACGGTGATAAACCGTCGCGAAGCCGTATATGGATTAAAGCTCTTCAGTCCCATCGCTGCCTCTTACCTCTTACTTAATCTCGTTGCACTCGCTGTGGCCCCACGCTGCTAGAATGCTACAGATTCTCCGCGTACTCGATCATCTTTTCGTCCTTGGCGAGTTTTACGTAGGCCTTCTTCCAATCGCGCCGGTAGCCTTCATTCTGTCCGCGGCGGCGCATTTTTCCGACATAATTCGCCGTGCGCACCGCGTCCACCTTTACTTTGAAAATCTGCTGAACCGCTTCTTTGATCTGCGTCTTGGTAGCGTTTGCGGAAACTTCGAACACCACCGTATGCTGTGTTTCCTTCACGCCCAGGCCTTTTTCCGTGATGATCGGCCGGCGAATAATCTGATAGTGCGGGGCAGACATAGTTTATTCCTTCCCCTTTTTCTTGGCCGGTTTTTTCGCGGCTTTTTTGGCTGCCGGCTTCGCTTTTTTCACCGCTTTTGCTTTCGGCGCTGCTGCTTTCTTCGCCGGAGCGGCTGCGGGTGCAATCGTTTCCACGTCGGGAACAACCACCGGACGCTTCTCTGGATCGAGCGTGTGGCTTAGCCGCGTCACCGAATCCTTCGAGAGAATGAGCAGGTCGTGCTTCAGCACGTCGTAAACATGCAAAACATGCGGAGCGGCAACCTTCACGCCTTCCAGATTGCGGCTGGCAAGTTCCAAATTGCGGTTTTCGCCATGTGAAACGAGCAAAGCCGACTTGCTGCCATTCAGCTTGCCGAGCGTCTCGCGCAAAGCCTTGGTCTTGTGCGTTTCAAGCTCCAGCGCATCCACGACCGTCAGTTTCTGTTCGGCCAGCTTAGCCGATAGCGCCGAGCGTAGCGCACCAAGCAACATCTTCTTCGGCAGCGCATAGCTGTAATCCCGCGGCTTCGGTCCATGAACCGTTCCGCCATGGCGCCACAAAGGCGATCGAATCGAGCCGACGCGCGCGCGGCCGGTGCCCTTTTGCCGCCACAACTTGCGCCCGGCGCCGCTCACTTCGCTCTTGTCCTTGGTCTTGTGGGTGCCCGAGCGAATTTCGCGCTGATACCAGCGCGTCGCTTCGTGCAGCAAGTGCGGATTCACCTTCGCGCCAAAAATCGCGTCGGCCAGGTCCACCTCACCCACTTTCTTGCCACTCAAATTGACGACGTCCACGACCGGCATAATTTCGTTTCCTTCTTAAGAACTGACCAAATTCTTACAGCGCTTACTTCTTCTTGCGCGTCTTGCTGATAAAAATGTACGTTCCGCTTGGCCCGGGCACCGACCCCCGCACAAGAAGCAGGTTTTCGTCCGTATCCACTTTCACGACTTTCAAATTCTTGGCTGTCACCTGCGCGTGGCCCAAGTGTCCCGGAAAGTGCTGGTTCTTCCAAACACGCGACGGAAACGAACTGCCGCCGATACCGCCCGGCGCGCGGTGAAACATCGAACCATGCGTGGCGTCGCCGCCCGCGTAGTGCCAGCGCTTCACGCCGCCGGCAAAGCCTTTCCCCTTGCTGACGCCGCTGACATCGACAAGCTCGCCGGCTTTGAAATTCTCCACCAGCACGCGGTCGCCGACTTTCGTCTCATCTTTGGACTCTTCGATGCGCACTTCCTGGAGCACTTTCATCGGCGCCACACCGGCCTTCTTGAAGTGCCCGGTCATGGCTTTGTTCACGCGCTGCGGCTTGACGAATTCAACGAGCCCGAGCTGCGCAGCTTCGTAGCCGTCGTTTTCCTGGGTCCGGCGCTGTACTACGACGCACGGCCCCGCCTGCAGCACCGTGCATCCCACCAGCGTTCCGTCCGTCTGGAAGATCTGCGTCATTCCCAGCTTGATCCCGATAATCCCGTTGACCGCCATTGCTTCGTCTCTCTCTTTCGCAGCTTGCCTTTGCTTCTGGTATTGGCTGCGTCCTGCTTTTTGTTTTCTTTACTTCCTTGCTTGTTTGTTTCTTTACTTCGTCTTCCCTTACTTCGCTGCTGCGTGCCCAAACGCCTTGATTTCCACGTCCACCCCCGGCGGAAGGTCGAGCTTCATCAAAGCGTCCACCGTGTCCGGCGTCGGTTCGAGAATGTCAATCAGCCGCTTGTGCGTGCGCATTTCAAACTGCTCACGCGATTTCTTATCTACGTGCGGCGACCGCAGAACCGTCCAGCGATTGATCGTGGTAGGCAGAGGAATCGGCCCGGCCACTTCCGCGCCGGTGCGCTTGGCAGTCTCCACAATTTCCTTTGTGGACTGGTCCAGAATGCGGTGGTCATAGGCTTTCAAACGAATGCGAATTTTGTCGCCTTGTCTCATTTAGTTGTTCCAAAACCCTCTCTGAATCCGATTACTCGATGATTTCCGTTACCGCGCCGGCTCCCACGGTGTGGCCGCCTTCGCGAATCGCGAACCGCAATCCCTTTTCCAGTGCTACCGGCGTGATCAGCGTCACTTCGCAGCTCACGTTATCCCCCGGCATCACCATCTCGACTCCCGTGGGCAGCTTCACATCGCCGGTCACGTCCGTGGTACGGAAGTAGAACTGCGGCCGGTAGCCTGTGAAAAACGGAGTGTGCCGCCCGCCTTCTTCTTTCGTCAGTACGTACGCTTCCGCCTTGAACTTCGTGTGCGGCGTGATCGATCCCGGCTTGCATACCACTTGCCCGCGCTCCACATCGTCTTTTTCCGTGCCGCGCAAGAGCAACCCAACGTTGTCGCCCGCAAGCCCTTCATCGAGCAATTTCCGGAACATTTCGACGCCCGTCACAACCTTCTTCTGCGTCGGTCGGAATCCCACGATCTCAATTTCTTCGCCAACCTTCACCTTGCCGCGCTCGACTCGGCCGGTTACCACCGTTCCGCGACCGGAAATCGAAAAAATATCTTCAATCGGCATCGCAAACGGCTTGTCAATCTCGCGCACCGGTTGCGGCACGTTCTTGTCCACCGCTTCCATCAGCTCGTCGATCGACTTCTCCCACTTCGCGTCGCCGTTCAACGCCTGCAGCGCGGAACCCTTGACCACCGCAATGGTGTCGCCCGGAAACTGGTAGGTCTTCAGCAGTTCGCGAACTTCCAGTTCCACCAGTTCGAGCAGTTCGGCGTCTTCCACCATGTCGCACTTGTTCAAAAATACGACAATCGCCGGAACCCCTACTTGCCGAGCCAGCAAAATGTGCTCGCGCGTTTGCGGCATCGGTCCGTCCGTCGCCGCCACCACCAGAATCGCCCCGTCCATCTGCGCCGCGCCGGTGATCATGTTCTTGATGTAGTCCGCGTGCCCCGGGCAGTCCATGTGCGCGTAGTGCCGGTTCGGCGTTTCGTACTCCACGTGCGAAACGGCAATGGTGATCCCGCGCTCGCGCTCTTCCGGCGCGTTGTCAATCGAGTCAAACGCCCGGAATTGCACTTTCGGGTTGTGCTTTGAAAGCACCTTCGTAATCGCCGCCGTCAGGGTCGTCTTGCCATGGTCAATGTGACCAATCGTCCCAATATTGCAATGCGGCTTGCTGCGCTCGAATTTCTCCTTGGCCATCGCCTTCTGCTCCTCAGTCGAATTCGTAAACCGACTAACTTAAAATCGTTTTACTTCTCGCCCTTCTGTTTCTTAATCACTTCCTCGGCAAGTGCCGCGGGAAGTTCCGCGTAATGCGAAAAATGCATGGTGAATGTTGCGCGGCCCTGCGTGCGGCTGCGCAAATCCGTGGCATAACCAAACATCTGTGCCAGGGGAACCTCTACGCGAATCACGTTGCTGCCTGCGCGATTTTCCGTGCCTTGAATCGCCGAACGTCGCGCGTTCAAATCGCCGAACACGGGAGGCATATACTCTTCCGGAACGACGACTTCCACCTTCATGATGGGTTCGAGCAGCACCGGCTTAGCTCTCGCGCAAGCTTCTTTGAAGGCCATCGAGCCTGCGATTTTAAAAGCCATTTCCGAGCTGTCTACGTCGTGGTAGCTGCCATCCACCAAGACCACCGCGACATCCACCATCGTGAAGCCCGCCAGAATCCCATTATCCAAAGCTTCGCGAATGCCCGCCTCGATCGGCGCAATAAACTCGCGTGGAATCGAACCACCCACAACTTTGTCAATGAAGAGGAAGCGGTGTTCCTTGTCGAATTTCCATTTACCGCCGGAACCGCCCGCGAATTCTTTTGCAATGGCGTCCAGTTCGTCCGTGGACATCTCGTGCATGTTTTCATGAGCAGCGCTCGGCATCGGATGGAGAACGATCTCGCAATGACCGTACTGTCCGCGGCCGCCGGTCTGCTTGATGTATTTGCCTTCGGCTTCCGCCTTTTTGCGAATCGTCTCACGGTACGCCACTTGCGGACGGCCTACATTGGCCTGGACGTTGTATTCGCGCAGCATGCGGTCCACGATAATTTCGAGATGAAGCTCGCCCATCCCGGAGATCAGCGTTTGCCCGGTGTCTGGCTCGGTCGAAACGCGGAACGTCGGATCTTCCTGCGCGAGCCTTTGCATGGCCACGCCCAGCTTGTCCTGGTCGGCTTTCGTTTTTGGCTCGATGGCGACGGAAATAACCGGGGCGGGAAAATCGATGGATTCGAGAATGACTTGTTTCTGTTCGTCGCAGAGAGTGTCGCCAGTCGTTACGCTCTTCAAACCCACGCAGGCGCAAATATCGCCCGCATAAACGGCGTCAATCTCTTCGCGCTTGTTGGCATGCATTTGCAGCAAGCGGCTGATGCGTTCGCGCGTGCGCTTTCCGGGATTGTAGACGTAGCTGCCGGATTGCAGCACGCCGGAATAAACGCGAATGTAGGTGACGTGTCCGACGAACGGGTCAGACATAATCTTAAAAGCCAGCGCGGAAAACGGCGCATCGTCCGAAGCGCGGCGCAAAACAACTTCGTCGTTCTCGGGGTTCACACCCTCGAGCGGCGGCACGTCCAACGGGGATGGCAAATAATCCACAACCGCATCGAGCAGTGGCTGAATGCCTTTGTTTTTAAAAGCCGAGCCTGCCAGCACCGGAACGATCTTCAAGAGAAGCGTGGACTTGCGGATCGACTTGCGCATCTCTTCAACAGACAGCGTGCCGTCGGTCAAATACTTGTCGATCACTTCATCGTCGTGCTCGGCGATGTAATCCACCATTTTGCTGCGATGCTCTTCGTAGAATTTCTTGTCAATCGCCGCGCCTTTTAGCGCCGCAGCCACATCGGGCCGCGAATCGACGAACGCCTTATCCCAAAGCTTGGCGACTTCGAAGATCTCGAATTTTGCTCCGAGGGTTTCCTCGAGCCAGACAACCACTTTCTCTTCGATGAAGTCGATGATGCCGATGAAATTCTCTTCACGTCCGAGAGGAAACTGCAAAGGAACGGGGTGGGCACCGAGGCGTTGGCGAATCGTCCGGATGACGTGGTCAAAATCCGCGCCGGTTCGGTCCATCTTATTCACGAAACAAATCCGCGGGACACGGTACTTGTCCGCCTGACGCCAAACGGTTTCCGACTGCGGCTGCACGCCTGCGACGGAGTCGAACACGCACACCGCGCCATCCAAAACGCGCAGCGAGCGTTCCACTTCCACCGTAAAATCCACGTGGCCGGGTGTGTCAATAATGTTGATGCGGTACTTCTTCCCGTAGCGGTCCCAGGAAGCAGTTGTAGCAGCGCTGGTGATGGTAATCCCGCGCTCGCGCTCCTGCTCCATCCAGTCCATGGTCGCAGTGCCTTCATCCACGGAGCCGATCTTGTAGGTCACACCGGTATAGAAAAGAATGCGCTCCGTCGACGTGGTTTTGCCCGCGTCGATATGCGCCATGATCCCGATGTTGCGGGTGTCTTCGAGTTTGAAAGCTCGTCCCATGATCTGCTGCGCCGCCCCTTTGGTTTCTGTCGCCATCACAATTTCTTTTCTTCAGTCCTTACCAGAATTCCTGTTAGCGTCCTACCACCGATAATGCGCGAACGCCTTGTTCGCTTCCGCCATGCGGTGAACATCTTCCTTCTTCTTGATCGCCCCGCCACGAGCATTGGCCGCGTCGATGAGCTCATCCGCAAGCTTGTCGATCATCGTCTTGCCCGCCCGCTCGCGCGAATACTGCAACAGCCAGCGAATCGCCAGCGACTGCCGCCGAAACGGATTCACTTCCACCGGAACCTGATAGTTCGCACCGCCCACGCGTCTCGTCTTCACTTCCAGCGTAGGCTTCACGTTCTCGATGGCCTTCTTGAAAATCTTCAAGGCATCGTCGTTCGTTTTCTTCGCAACCTGGTCCATTGCGCCGTAAAACACGCGCTGCGCCGTTGACTTCTTGCCTTCCCACATCATCGAGCAGATGAACTTCTCCACGATGTCGCTGGCATAGACCGGGTCGGTCGCTTGTGATCGCCGGAAAACAAGTCCTTTGCGTGGCATTGCTGTCTATCGCTCCTGAATCTCGTCGATTCTTCTTCGTTTCTTCCGTTTTTTCTTACTTCTTTATTTCTCTACCCAGTTGTTTTTTTACTTTTTTGTGTCTCTACTTCGCCTGCGCCGCCTTAGGCCGCTTCGCGCCATACTTCGAACGCCCCTGCTTACGATTCTCCACGCCAGCAGCATCCAAAGTTCCGCGCACGATGTGATAGCGCACACCCGGCAAATCCTTCACGCGCCCGCCGCGCACCAGCACGATCGAGTGCTCCTGCAGGTTGTGCCCAATTCCAGGAATGTACGTCGTCACTTCCACGGAATTCGTCAACCGCACGCGCGCCACCTTGCGCAAAGCCGAGTTCGGTTTCTTCGGCGTTTGCGTGTACACGCGAATGCACACGCCGCGCTTCTCCGGGCACCCCGCCAGCGCCGGCGACTTGGTCTTCACCAAAACCTTCTCACGTCCCATTCGTACAAGTTGCGAAAACGTCGGCACAGTGATCCTCTTTATCTATGACCGCACAGCGGTCAACTATGTGTGACCACACCACAGTCACCATGCGCGCGTAAAATTCCTCGCGGCTCTCGCAAGGCGCGCATACAAATCTGCGCGAGAGCACACATTTGTGCTGAAAGGTCTACTGCGAATCCGGAGAAACAACCAGCAAGAAACTCCGTACGCACTCCAGAAGGTAGAACTATTCCCCTGGCTTCAGTTCGGAGAGGCTTACTCGGCTTTGCGGGACAGGCGTCCCATTCCGGCCGCTCTTCTGTCCCATTCCGTCTTACTTTGTTCCGGGACCGAAGATATTTCCCTTCCAACCCACTCGACCGCAGAGCGGTCGCCCTCGTCAGGATAGAAACACTCCCGACAAAACGTAGAGTATAAGGAAAACAACGTGCTCTGTCAAATTTCTTTCACCAGCTCCAAGTGGAAATCTCTGTGGAAATCAAGCACTTGGGAGCTTTTGGCAGGTCAATCCTCTTATACCTCTTATACCTCTTATATACCTCTTATGCTACTTGCGCCGGGGCCCAATCGGCAGCAGCCTAGGCGCGCATGAGGGCGCCCTGAAAAAATCTCTCTTGGCACGCCTACCGCCTCCGACCGTAAGTGGCTGATACCAGTACTCTTAGTTCGAAGGACCCTCTTTTTTCTCAATGTCCGCAAAGGCCTTGGGCCACAACCCAAACGCCTTTAGCATGGCATCCTCGTGCTGCCTGACCAGCATCTTCACCGTCTTCTCGGCTGGCCACGGCGCGGCAAACCTCTCCGGTCGGTCCGCAATCCAGTAAGCCGCCAGCGCCATCAAAGTCACGTCCTGCGCCAACACGTCCGGTTTTACCGCCTCCAGCGCGTCCGCCGAAGAATGGTGGGTGTACTTGTAATCTGGCGAATCCTGATCCATATTAATCCCCGGCAACCCCGCCAGCGAAAACGGCAGTGTGTCCGTGCCGTCCTCCACCTTGTCGTCCACTTTCACCTCGCGAATATCCGCGAGCGCCGCGGCGAACGGTTTGAAAGCTTCTACCAGGTCATCGCGCCCGCCCAGCTGAAATGCCCGCACTGGGCCTTGGCCATTATCCAATATCAAGCTGCCGAGGTGATTCGCCATTTCCGCCTGATGCTGCTTCACATATGCGAATGATCCGTCTATCCCTTGTTCTTCTCCCGTGAACAAAACGAACCGAATCGTCCGGCGTGGTTTCATGCCGCTGCGCAAAATCGCTTCGGCCGCTCCCAGCGTGCAGCTTGAGCCCATTCCGTTGTCTGTCGTCCCTTCAGACAGATCCCACGAATCCAGATGTCCTCCGACGACCAGGACTTGCTCCGGGTTTTCGCGCCCGCGAATTTCGCCCACCACATTGGCGCTCTCCACCGGCCCGCTGGAAAAAGTATTCTGCACATTGAAGTGCACCCGCGGCGTCAGCCCGCGCGCAATATATCGCTCCAGCTGTCCTTGATCCTCGGCCGTCATCGAAACTACCGGCACCGCGAAGTCGGCATCGAACCCGAGAATCCCCGTGTGCGTCAAATTCATTCCGGAGGCTTTCCCGCCGCCCTGTCCTCCAATCACTGCAATTGCGCCCGCTTTGCCGGCGGCCTTCAGAAAATCACCGAATTGCGCGAACAGCTGAATGAAACTCTTGTTCGGCTCCCCCCGCGTCACTACCAGCGCTACCTTGCCAGAAAAGCGCGACATGTTTTTCATTTCGCTATCGAGGTCGAACATGTTCACCGTGACCAAGTCGCCGTCCGCGCCTCCCACCGGCGTTGATCCCGTCCAACCCATCGCATCCACGTGCAACGGGTGGCGAATCGGTGTGAGCAGTTCCGCTTGCGCGGTTCCCCTCGTCCAGCCGCGCCACAATTGCCATTTTTCTGCATGCACGTTTTCGAGGCCCATCGCACGCATTTTCGCCATGCCCCACTCGACCGCTTTCTGTGCCTGCGGCGAGCCCGTCACGCGCGAGCCCACGTCGTCGCTCAATTCCGTGAGGTATCGATACGCCTGAGAATCCAGCATGCCTTCGCCCGCAATTTTCACCAGCGCGGCCTTCGTCCCGTCTTCATCCGGCCCTTTCCCCGCCGACCTGACCTCAGCCTGCGAAGCCACCGCAGTGGCCATCGCTAGGATTGCAACTACTCCGAAAATCTTTCGCATTCGCCGTTCTCCTACTGCTTGCGCCGTCTGGCGCAGAAGACTCTAGCATGCCATCAGACGGACAAGCCTCAAAACCGTTTCGCCAATCCCATCTCGTAGAGGCACGCCATATTACCAGGAGCCTCTAACGGTCGTGCCCTCTTTCCTTTTCTTCGTCTTATTCTTCTTTTCCCTTTATTCTCCCTCCTTCCCACGCCTCCTCGCCTACCCCCTGATCTTTCCACTCGTGTATAGCGCGCAACGGCGCGCAAGCCGCCGCTTTACGCGACTTCCCACTCGCCCTACACTGCCTGCGAGGCCATCGTGAAAGTTACCCGGATTTTTCTCCCCGCGCTCTGCGTTGCCGCCGCCACCTGTTCTCTCGCCGCCGGCGTGGTCTGCCTGCACGCCGAACAAAACGCATCGCAAAAACCCATTGAAAAGCCACCTGAGAAAAACCAGGACAAATCTGCAACAAGGCGCGCACCCAAAATTCCAGCCGAAATCGAATTCCTCGAAACCCGCATTCGTTTCAAGCCCGACGGCGACACCCGCAAGGAAGTTCACGCCCTCGTCAAAATCAACGACGAACTCGGCGCCCGCCAATTCGCCCGCCTGAATTTCGACTTCAATCGCGCCTTTGAACAAATCGAAATCCCGCTAGTCCGCATCACCCACCCAAGCGGCGGCACCGCCGACGTCCTGCCTAGCGCCATCACGGACAATCCCGATCCCGCCGTCGTTAAGGCCCCCGCCTATCAAGACGTCCGCGTCAAATCCGTCCGCATCCTCGGCCTGGAACCCGGCGATTCCCTCGAATATCGCGTCATCACAACCGTCTCGCACCATCCCCTCGCCCCCGATTTCTGGCTCGAGCACAATTTCGACCGCACCGGCGTCGTCTCCAAGGAAACCTTCCAAGTAATCTTGCCGGGTTCGGCTCTGGCGGCCTCCCCCATCATCCTCGTCAAAAACGAAACCGTCAAAAAACAGCTCGAGTTGCGCCTGTATCCTGAACCAGGCTGTGGCCTCTGTAGCCCTCCCGATCCCGTTCTGAGAGTCGATCCCTCGCTCCTCAAGCTTGCCAATCCAAAGCAAGGGACCGCAACACCGCGCAATGCCTCGCGGGCATCAGCTCCCGCGAAACCGGACGAGCTTCCTGCGTTCGAGCCCGGCAAGATTCAACTCCTGCTCCAGCCCTCCGCATCACACGTCTCGATAGAGAAGTCTGGCGAATCCACGAGCACCGAGATTTCTTTCACCTGGCATCTGACTCACGATGCCGCGGAACCGGTCACTATCCAAGAGACTCCCGCATGGGACGACGTTCCCGACATCGAAATCGCAAAAAACTCCCAGTGGCCGGCGCTTTCTTATCAGCTTTTCAAGGCTCTTTCGTTGCCGTCGCAACTGCCCGACCAAGTCGTGAAGCTATCGCAGCAACTGACTGCTTCGGTCGACAAGCCGATCGCCCAGGTCGAGCACATCTACGACTACGTATCTCAAAAAATCAAAACCGTCGATTTGCCGCTCGGAGCCACCGGATTCAAGCCGAGTCCCCTGCTAGAAATCATTTCTTCCGGCTATGCCACCCAGGAAGACAAGTTTTTTCTATTTCAGGCGCTCGCCCAAGCCGCCAATCTCGACGCACAAGCCGCTCTCGTCGGCCCCACAAAAAAGGTCACTGCGCTGGCAGCTACCCCAGCCGCCTTCTCCCACTTGCTGGTCGGCAACAACGCCTGCAATTGCTGGCTCGACCCGGCTCTCGAAGTCGCGCCCTTCGGATCCATTCCTGCTTCTTACCGCGGCGCTTCGGCTCTGATTGTCGGCATCGATGACGGGCCTCTCACGGACGGCCCGCGCTCCTCAATGATCGTGCCCATTCTGAGCGGCCTACCTTTCGCCTCGACACAAAAAGTATCGATTCACGGCACGCTCGATGCCGACGGCAAGCTCACCGCTAAAGCTCACTATTCCATGCGGGGAGACAACGAACTGCTCTTGCGCGTAGCGTTCCATCAAAGTGGCGAGGAAAAGCGAAACGAAGTCGCACAACTACTCGCGCTGTCGGACGGCTTCCGCGGAAAGATCAGCAACGTCACTACGTCCGACCCTTACGCAACGCACGATCCCTTCACAGTCGAGTACGAAATCACGCAGCTCAAATTTGTCGACTGGTCAAAAAGACCACTCGGCATCCCAGCGCTCCTCCCGCTACTCGGCCTCCCGGATCCGCCGGCAAAACCAGCGGCCGGCGCGCCTCCTCCTGCTATCGACTTGGGCGTTCCGCTCGATGTTGAAGTGACCGCCACAGTTCACCTTCCTGCGGGCACAACCGTCCACATCCCAACGGGCACTTCGGTAGCGCGGGATTTCGCCACCTACACTTCGCAATACTCCGCGAAGGATGCGACCGTTACCGCCTCCCGCCATCTCAATTTTATTCTGAAGGAAATCCCCGCCGGCCGCGCCGCCGATTACAACGCCTTCCTACGAACAGTTCAAAACGACGAATCGCAGACCTTTACGCTGGAGCGCGCCGACACAACTCCCGCAGCCCCCAAAAAGCCCTAAGTTTTTCTTAGCTTTGCCGCAAGAACGGAAGGACTGTTGTGAATTCTTCCCGAGGACCTCTGTGTTAAGACCCCGTGATCCAGAACCGCGCCTCGATTGTCTCTACGAGCTGCTTCTTTCAGTCATTACGTCTCTACTTCGCTCACTTAATCTGCATCACTTCCTTTTCTTTCGCCGCGCTCAAATCCTCAATCTTCTTCGTTTCCGAGTGCGAAAGTTTCTCCAACTCATCCAACGCCCTCTTCTTCTCGTCTTCGCTGATCTTTTTCTCTTTCTCCAGCTTCTCGATGGCTTCCTTCAAATCGCGCCGAATATTCCGCACCGCTGTCCGATGATTTTCCAGCACTTTGTGCAACTGCTTCACCAAATCCTTCCGCCGCTCTTCCGTCAACGAAGGAATCGGCACGCGTACGACTTTCCCGTCGTTCGTAGGATTCAATCCCAAATCCGCCGTGCGAATCGCCTTGTCAATCAAAGCCACGGCGCTAGGGTCCCACGGCGCAATCACAATCATGGTCGGGTCCGGCACAGTCATTGTGCCAAGCTGCTCCACCGGCATCGGCGTGCCATGATAATCCACGCGCACATTGTCCAGCAGGGTCTTGTTGGCGCGCCCCGTGCGAATCGTCGCCAACTCTTTACGGAAATCATCCACGGCTTTCTCCATACGCGTTTTTGCCGCAGCAGCCGCGTCTTTTGTCGTCGCAATCGTCGTCATTTTCAAAGTCCTCAAAACTGCTTTATGCTGGCGTTACTTTGGAGCCCACGCGCTCACCCATCACCACCCGCCTGATGTTCCCATGCTGGTTCATGTTGAAAACCACGATGGGCATCCCGTTATCCATGCACAAAGAAATTGCCGTCGCGTCCATCACCTTCAAGTTCTGATTCAGCACGTCCCGGTAAGTAATCGCGGCAAAAAACTTCGCTCCCGAAACCTTCTCCGGATCAGCGTCGAAAATTCCGTCCACGCGCGTCGCTTTCAAAATAACGTCCGCTTTGATTTCCATGGCGCGCAACGCCGCCGCGGTGTCCGTCGAAAAATACGGATTACCGGTCCCCGCCGCAAAAATTACCACGCGCTGCTTCTCCAGATGCCGCATCGCTCGCCGCCGTATAAACGGCTCGGATACCTGATTCATCTCAATCGCGCTCAAAACTCTCGTAAACACTCCCAATTTCTCAAGCGCGTCCTGCAAAGCCAGCGCGTTAATCACCGTCGCCAGCATGCCCATGTAATCCCCGGTCGCGCGGTCGATCTCAAATCCCTTCTGCCGCGCCCCGCGAAAAATATTTCCCCCGCCAACCATAATGGCGATCTCAATTCCCAGCTCGTGCACTTCCTTCAACTCCTGCGCAATAGCCTGAATCGTCTCGCCGTGAATCCCAAAGCCCTGCGGCCCCTGCAGCGACTCTCCAGAAAGTTTAAGCAGTATACGCCGGTAGGCCAGTTGCGAGTTTTTCGGCGTCTTCTTCGCGGATTTCTTTGCAACCCTTTTCTGTGCGGCAGCCATGGCCCTCCGGTCAGCGCTCTCCAAAATCCTCGGAATTGTAACAAACTATCCCCGCCCCCGCACATGATGGAGGGCGGCAGCCCAACGGCGGCTTTTGAAAACGATCTCATCAACAAACGTTGTGGGCCGTTCGAGCACGCCACATAAAAAAACGCCCCGACGAAGTCGGGGCGCCTTGAATTATTCTCTGCAGCTGTTCCGTTACGCGCCGACAGGCGCTGGAACCGGTGCCGTCTCTGGCCCCGCTCCGCCCGGCCCGCCAATTTCGCCCACCTTGAACCGCACGAACCTCCGAATGGAAATGTTCTCACCCAGCTTAGCAATCGCCTGCGTGATCATCTCGCCGATCGTAACGCTCTCGTCCTTGATGTAATGCTGTTCGTAAAGGCAGTTCTCCTCGTAAAACTTTTCCATCTTCCCTGCCGTAATTTTCTCGACCACGTTCTCCGGCTTGCCGGTAGCCAAGGCTTGCGCGCGGTAAATATCGCGCTCTGCCGCGAGCATATCCGCTGTCACTTCCTCGCGCCGCACGTACCGTGGATCGAGCGCAGCAATGTGCATCGCGATGTCATGGCAAAGCTGCTGAAACGCTTCAGTGCGGGCCACAAAGTCCGACTCGCAATTAATCTCCACGAGCACACCAATCTTCCCGCCCGCGTGGATATAACTCCCCACGAGACCTTCGCTCGCCTCGCGCTGCGCTTTCTTAGCCGCGGCTGCCTGCCCCTTTTTCCGCAAAATCTCGATGGCCTTTTCGATACTTCCGTTTGCTTCCACGAGCGCCGCGCGGCAATCGCTGAATCCCGCGCCCGTCCGTTCGCGCAGTTCCTTCACGAGATGTGCCGGTATCTGCATAGCTGGCTGTTGTGTGCTCATCCTTTTTCTCTCTGCGAAATTCTCTGCGAACTCAGAATTTCAATGCTGATGTCCGTGTTTGCGTGAATGCCTGCAAAAAGGCCCGCTCCGAGCCGCATGGAGCGGGCCTCGTGAATCTCTTGTTCAGTCCCGCTTGCTTACCGTGTTTCGTCGTCCGGCGGCACGGTGGCTTCCGCGCCCGCCGCCGCTTCCAGCGCTGCATCCACGGGAGTCGTGACGTCAGCTCCCTCGACGAAGTCGCCTTCCTGCTTCTCATACTGCTCGTACGCGCTGGTGTCCACGTACTCCACGCCGTCGACAATCGCCTGATCTTCCGCCGACTTCTGATCCGCCACCTGCGATTGCTGATACGCGGTATGCCCTTCAAGCACCGAATCCGCAATCTTTGTGGTGAACAGCCGGATCGCTCGCAAAGCGTCATCATTACCAGGAATGATCCAGTCCACCACATCCGGATCGCAATTCGTATCCACCACGGAAACCACCGGCACGCCCATCCGCCGCGCTTCCTTCACCGCGATCTCCTCCGCATTCGAATCAATTACGAACATCGCGTCCGGCAGCTGCGCCATGTTCTCGATGCCTTCGAGGTTCTGGTTCAGGTGCTTCATTTCGCGGCCCAGCCGCGCCTTTTCTTTCTTCGAAAGCTCGTTAATCCGGCCGTCTTCCGTCATGGCCTTCAAAAGCTTCAGCCGCTTGATCGATTTTTGCAGCGTCGCCCAATTCGTCAGCGTCCCGCCCAGCCAGCGATGGTTCACAAAAAATGCGCCGCAGCGCTTGGATTCTTCAGCTACAGCTTCCTGCGCCTGCCGCTTGGTCCCCACAAACAAAACCGCTTTCCCTTGTGCCGAGAGATCGCTGACGAACCGGCTCGCCTCGCGGAACATCTTGAGGGTCTTCTGCAAATCAATAATGTGTATCCCGTTGCGTTCTCCGAAAATATATTCCTTCATCTTCGGATTCCAACGCCGCGTCTGGTGACCGAAGTGAACTCCGGCCTCCAGCAATTCTTTCATTGTAATTTCTACTGCCAAGTTTCCTCCTATTAGGATAGCCGTTTGCAGTGGCCGGTTTTTTCCTCTGTAAGGGCTGGGCTTTAGCCCGGCCGCCTCGGAGTCAAAATCAAACCACAGAACAGCCTATTGCCGGCTCCTTGCCGGCCGTGATCTCAGCGGGTTCACCTTCCTAACCCGCTGGAGTTCGCCGCAACCCTGGCACAGCCAGGGCCACAAAAACTACCGCTTCGTAAACTGGAAGCGTTTCCGCGCGCCCTTCTGCCCGTACTTCTTCCGTTCCTTCATACGGGAATCGCGCGTCAAAAACCCGTTCTTCCGCAACGCCGGACGCAGCTCCGGATTGAACCGCGAGATCGCTCGCGACAAGCCCATGCGCACCGCTCCAGCCTGCCCGCCGACTCCACCGCCATGCGCGGTCACCTTCACATCCACCTGATCCGCCAGACTCGTAAACTTCAGCGGCTCAATCGCATCATGCTTCCAAGCATGATTCGGAAAGTAATTTTCCACCTCGCGGCCGTTCACCGTGAACTTGCCGCTACCCGCGCGCAAGAACACTCGAGCCACCGACTCCTTACGCCGGCCCGTACCAAGAAACCAAGTTTGTGTGCCCGCAATGGGCGTGCCCGTAGAACTCAACGTTCCTCCTAAAATGACCTGGTTCCAGACACCCGGAACCTCTTAACTCCACGCCGGTCTTGCTCCCTGCCTAAGGCACCACTTAGAGGTGACCACTACGCGGCCACACTTTTCAAGGAACAGCAACGTGCGGAAAATTCGCGCGATCACGTGAAATCGCGCGAGAATCTCTTGGTACAGCGTCCCCGCGTCCGGATTCTGCCCGGACTTTGCATCCGTCTTCCCGGCCGATAGCTACGACGCAACCGCCTGCGGCTTCTGCCCAGCATGTCGCGCCAACCCCGCCGCATCCCGGTAAATCCGCAATTTCTTCGCGCGCCGAGCCCGCAGCTTGTTCTTAGGCAGCATCCCCAAAACAGCCTCGCGAATCATCCACTCCGGCTTAGTCTCGCGAACTCTCTTTGCCGGGACCGCCTTCAACCCACCCGGATATCCGCTATGTGAGTAATAAACCTTCTGCTCAACCTTGTTCCCGGTCATCCGCACCTTATCCGCATTGATCACCACAACGTGATCCCCCGAATCCAGGTACGGCGTAAAGCTCGGCTTATCCTTGCCGATCAGCATCCGCGCCACCTTCGTCGCCAGACGCCCCAAAACCTGGTCGGTCGCATCCACCACAAACCAATTCGCGCCCACTTTCAGCGCCTCCGCTTCTTCTCCCTTAGCCACGTACGTCCTCATCGCCGTCAGCCACACCTTTCCCCAAAGAGACAAACCCCAATCTTAAAGTACAGCATCCCTCGTGTCAACGCGATTCCATCTACTGAGTCGGTTCGCTTTGCGCCAGATATTCCTAGTCGCGCGATCTATCAGGCGAGTCCAATCGACAGGCTAAGCACTAGGTTGCGCAGCCGAAAGCGCCTCTCTTATCGACCTGACCGCGATTCGCCCCTCGCTGAGAATGAGGTCAGGACGTCAGAGGCTAAACCCAGGGATGTCGAGAACGTGAAACGGTTCCTTCTCATCTTCGCAGGTTTAACTGCCCTTCGGGCATCCTGGTATTCCTCCGCAGACACATTCCAAGTTACATGGACTACGAAGGCCAAGAGATCAAGCTCTCCAAATACTACCTGAGTTTTGAAGACTACAAAGACGACCCGCTAACATCGACCGGTCCGAAAATGCCCGCGTCGCGGGCCTCGTTACGGGTGCTCCGATTGACTGCCAGTTTGTGGACCGAAAGGAAATGGTGCGAGCAGTTTGCGAGATTAAATTCCCTGGATATGGATTGGGCGTAATTGGCGAGACAGCTCAGCCGGACGGAAGCAATGGTTCCTATACGCTGGTTGACGATTTTGTTGGACCGGATCTTCCTGACTTCAGGAAGGTTCGCCTGGAGAGTGGGACCCTGATTTACACATCGGCGACTGGCGAGCAATCATTGACACGCTCAATCGCCAAAGCTCAGTAAGGCCTCCTAACGAAAACTCAGGTAGAAGCGTTGTTTCACGGCCGCTCGTCATTCCACTACAACCCTTTCAATTTAGCGTCGCAAAGCGAAGATTCAGGCCAGGCTCTTCAGCGACCCGGCATCTGACCGTTGCGCCGATACGCCAGATTGGCGATCTGCCCCGCGCGGGCAGCCGCCACCCCGGTTTCGACTGGCGCGTTAGGCTCCTTGCGCGTCCTAACGCAGTCAAAAAAATTCTGCACGTGGTCAATGGTCCCGTCGCGGAAGCTGTCGGCCTTTAGAACAGGGTTTTCTCTGCCAGACACTCCTTCGTGATACACGTTAAAGCCGTTCCGGTTGAGCTTCATGGTTGCCTCCGTCCCGCGGAACTCCAGGCCCCCATCGTCAATCGATGAGGCCATCATGCCTTCGTAGACGACATCGAAGCCCGGATACCGGAAAGCTGCCTGCACGGTGTCGGGACAATCCCACTGCTCGAAAATGTATTTGTCAGCCAGCATCTGCGCCTCACGCGGCTGATCCGCCTTCATCGCCCAGTGCACCACGTCGATCCAGTGCGTGAAAAGATCCGTCATGGCTCCGCCGCCGAAGTTCCAGAACCACCGCCAGCGATGAAACTTTTCTTCGCTGAACGCCTGCTCGGGAGCGCCGCCGACCCACTGCTTCCAATCAAGAGCCTGGGTGTCGATGGGCTTGCGGGTCCCGAAACTCTGATAGTTCTGCCACCAATAGGTCCTCACCTGGGGGATGCGTCCGAGGCTTCCTCCCTGAATGAGGTCGACGGCATCGCGAAAATGGCTCCAGCTGCGCTGCTGCATACCGCATTGCAGAATCTGTTTGCTCGCGCGCACTGCATGTGTGAGCGTGGCGCCCTCCTCCACGGTGTGGGTGACCGGTTTTTCAAGATACACGTCTTTCCCCGCTGCCAGCGCGTCGACTGCCATTCGCACGTGCCAGTGATCGGGGGAAGCGATAATGACGGCGTCTAGCTCCATCTGGAGGACTTCGCGATAGTCCACGTGGGCGGTCGCGACTCCGTTGGATCGTGCTTTGATCGCATCCCGCCGGGGCCCATACACGTCGCTCACCGCCACGATCTGGTACTGGCCGGCCTTATCCGCGGCATTGAGGAGGTCGCCCATGCGCCCCCCCGCCCCAAGAACCCCGATACGCAGGGTGTCATTCGCGCCAAGCACTCGCGTTGACGCAAGAGCGGTAAGCCCGCCCGCGATCAGAAAGCTACGACGATTAAGTGGATATTGCATGCCGACCATCTTAGCGATTCGCGCTCAACGAAGAAAGTGCCGCGATGAAGAACGCCCATTCCTATAATGTTCCTGGAGCGTTCACGAAGAAAAATCTGTAGCCCCCGGACGCGAACCCTCGGCCCCCGCTTCTTCGCGCCCTCTGTGAACTTTGTGTTAAGAAAAAAACATTCACTTCAACTCAACTTACCGTCGCAGGCGGAAGTTCCCTTGGGAAATTCGTGGGAAATTCGTTGTGTCCTCCACCAGAGGGGCGTACGATGCGCGAGCCAGAGGTCCAAATCGGAAATCCCGGTAATTGTTAGACCCTGGTCTGCCCTCGACGACGTTCTGAAGCCAAACGATGGAGGAAAAAGTATGTTTCATTTACTCTGGTACGTTCTTATCGGCCTAATCGCGGGCGTCATCGCCAAGTCCGCGATGCACGTGCACATAGCGCTCTTCTGGACCGTCGTGCTTGGCATCATCGGATCGATCATCGGCGGCGGCGTTACCCACATGTTTTCACGTCCGGCAAACGAACGATACCATCCCGCTGGCCTTATTTTGTCCACACTGGGCGCGATCCTGGTTCTTTACATTTGCTTTAAGCTGAATATTCGTTTTCCCCAGGTCTAGGCTCCTATTCCGATTGGGGTCGTTCAATCAACTGCCCACAACAGGAGTCAACTAGCGGCAGGCTTCGTGGCGATGGAAAACGCGGCCTCCGCCTTTGCGTGTGGGGGGACGCCGCCCGGACCGGAGCCAGGACAAACCCGCAGGCAGGACACAAACCAAATCAGAGGCCCGCGCAGAGGTCCACACGAGGATCACTGCGCAGTCCGATTCACAGGGAAGTTTCGGGTGCCGCTGTACTCTCAACTTCGCGCCTAAGCCGCAGCAGGCGTCTTGCTTACGACGATCTGATCAATTACTGCCACCCGCAGCAGCACGGCACGCGGTGCCCGTCCGTCGTCTTGAATCTCGTTCAATGATGAAGATGCACGACCACCCATTCAACCGTGTGAGCCTACCCCTCCACGTGCGGCGCGAATCGCGGAGCCTTACGGAATTTCGTCGCCTGCTCAAAGCCGTACGCCAGCTTGATCAACGCCGGCTCGCTCCACGCTCGCCCAAAGAAAGAAATCCCCACCGGCAGGCCATAACTGAACCCCGCCACAACGTTGAGGTTGGGATAGCCCGACACCGCCGCAAACTCCGAGCTTCCTCCGCCAAACGAGTCGCCATTCACAATGTCAGTGAGCCAGGCCGGGCCGCCCGTCGGCGCCACGATGGCGTCAAGCTTGTGCTTGTCCATCGTCGCGTCGATGCCTTTCTTTGCCGCCAGCTCATGATTCTTTTTCATGGCGTCCACATATTCCTGAGTCGTCAGCGGCCCCTTTTCCTCCGCTTTCAGGAAATTCTCCTGTCCGAAGTACGGCATCTCTTTCGACGCATTCTTGTCGTTGAACTCGATGATCTCCTTCAAAGTCTTCATCGGCGCGTTCGGACCGAGCCAGGCCAGATACGCATTCAAATCCGCCTTCAGTTCATACATAAATCCCAAAAACTCCGTGTCGCCGAACTTGCCGGAGGTCTCGATCTCCACCGGGTCCACCAGCGTCGCCCCTTGCTTTTTCATCACCTCGAGCGCCACCTCCATTAATTTGTC
>Ga0207103_10093_pt1 | contig 26611 bp, 20 predicted proteins | sample Alteio_BWMinHeat_81_FD_153546 | JGI IMG/M metagenome (GOLD analysis project Ga0207103, IMG submission 153546) | Enriched cells from forest soil in Barre Woods Harvard Forest LTER site, Petersham, Massachusetts, United States -... | ecosystem: Environmental > Terrestrial > Soil > Temperate forest >...
TACCGGCGCTGCTGTGTGTCGCCGCGATCCAGGTCTTCGATTTGCCCAAAACCAACCCGGCGCTTCTGGAGTGGTGTGGTCTGGCGGCTCTGTTTGCGTTCCCGTTGTTTCCCCTGTCGTTCGCATACGCGATCGTGCGCCACCAGGTGATCCCGGTCAGGCTGATGCTGCGGCGGGGCGTGCGCTACGTTTTCGTTTCGCAGGGATCGATCGTACTCGAGATCGTCGCCGTATTCTTGTCGCTGGCGTTCCTGCTTTATAGTTTCTTTGCCTATCTCAATACAACCAGCGGACTTGAAATAGGGGTCATCTCAGGTGTTGTATCGATCGTGGTTTGGGAATTCACAGGGTTACTGCACCGGCGGGTAATTGCGCCGGCTATTGACCGGAGATTCTTTCGCCAGGCGTATAACGCCCAGCAGGTACTCTCAGAGCTGGGAATCGCAATGAGGTCGCTGACCGACATTAGTGAGATGGGCCGGCTGGTATGTAGCAAGGTGCAGGATGCGCTGCATACAGAGAATATAACAATCTTGGTGGAAGAATCCGAATCAGGCGACTTCGTGCCGATAACCTTCTGGACTCCCGATGGAAGCAGACCCGTCGACCGAAACCTTGTTTTGCCCGCTGATGGTTACTGCGCGGAAAGGCTGAAGGCTTACCAGGCTCCTCTTTTAGTGGACCATCGCGACCAGAGATCCTGGACTCGATACATGATTGCGTCCGCTGAAAAAGGCGCTCGCGCGAACCGGATCGAGCAAGAGACGCTCAAGGCCGCAAACACCGCGATGCTGGTGCCTATCGAAAGCAAAGACAGGTTGCAGGGGATCATAGAGCTTGGCCGGCGGCTGTCGGATTTGCCGTTCTCAAGAGAGGATAAGCAGTTATTATCGGCTGTCGCTTCGCAGATGGCGCTTTCGATCGAGAACTCACAGCTTGTCCGCCGGATGGCTGAGGAAGAGCGATTGCGTCATGAATTGGACGTTGCGGCCCAGGTACAGAGGCGGCTATTTCCGGAAACGCCGGAGCTCGAAACCCTCGAGCTATGGGGAGTTTGTCATCCAGCGCGCGGTGTGGGCGGCGACTATTACGATTTTCTGTCTTTCGACGATGGCCGGATCGGGCTGGCAGTAGCAGACGTGGCCGGTAAGGGAATTTCGGCGGCCCTATTGATGTCGATCGTCCAAGCTTCGCTGAGGAGCCAGGCCCCGTCCGTCGATGGCAAGCTGACGGACCTGGTGGCCTCTATGAACAGCCTACTTTTTCGATCAACCGGCCCGAACGGTTATGCCACCTTCTTCTATGCGCAATTCGATGAGCGGTCCAAGCGCCTGACATACGTGAATGCGGGACACAATCCACCGATCCTGGTTCGGTCGAGCGCCTCGGTCGAATCGGCGAGGCTGGGCGCTGGGAGCGAAGCGGAACTACAGGAGACTAAGAGATTGGCGCTGGCCGCGTCGTCGATAGCAGGCCAAGGCCGCAGGGTCTCAAGCGAGCGAGTGGAAGAGAATGAGGAGCACGCGGAGAAAGCGCGCGAGTTTGAGCTCGATCAGTTGGAGGAGTGCATAAGCCCGCTTGTGACCGGAGGTATGGTGATCGGCCTATTCGAGGATTGCAAGTACGAGCAGGAGACTATACAACTGGGCTCGGGAGACCTGATAGTAGCGTACACGGACGGCGTCACTGAGGCCATGAATCCGAACACCGAGGAGTTCGGCGAGGCGAGGCTAAGGAAGGTTGTTGCCACCTCGGGCCATCTTTCAGCAGAGGATTTGAGCCACGTAATAATTCAAGCCGTGCATGAATGGCGGGCCAACCTCGAGCAACACGACGATCTGACCCTCGTAATAATGAAGGTGAGATAGCAGAGTGATGAGTTATGAGTGATATGAGTGAGGAGTCAATGAGTTGGGAAAAAACGCGGCGTTCCCTGGGCTGTACTTGAATCTTGACGAAGTGGAATCAGTCGGCTGGTTCGGGTGAGGGTTCGCGGGCCGCGATTGACGAAAGACAGAATTCGAGGCGTCGAGGCGGAACGGGAAATGATAAGGGCCGGCGGCGCCGACCCTTATCTTCCATATACAAATACCGACATCCTATCGGGCTAGCTCGCTTCCGAAATTGATTTTACTTTGATGGTATCCTTATCCAGGTCACCTTCGACAGTGACTTGAATGCCTTTGTCGTTCTTGCTGCTGTTGAGGAGAGCTTCGGCCTTGGTGTTGCCGGATTTGTCGAGTTTGTAGAGTTTGCCGTCGGAATACACTGAGTATCCGGACTTAACGCAGGGCGGCATCAAAGCGCAGCCCTTGGAATGGCCCTTGATCTTGTCCGCATCGCCCGCATTCTTGGCAGCACAAGCGTTGTCGATTAGGTAGCCAGTCAGCTTAACGTCCTTGCCTCCGCCAGCAGCCATCGCAAAGCCGGCCAGTAGTAAGACTATGGCTAACATGAAAGATTTGCGCATCACGTTTCGATTCTCCTTTCCGCTGAGGGAATTTCCGCACACAATCTAACAGCCTCCCACGATGCTGTCAATTTTAGTCCACATTTCCATGGTTGCCTTTAGGATCAACTCAAACCGGCAATGCTAGCCCTGGCCTTTGAGAGTGCCAAAGGCAAAGGCTCGTACATCTGAGAGCCGGATGTAGAGTTGATCGAAGCTCGCCGTTGGGAGGTGGCTCGAGTAGTGTTCCACCGTCACCTCGATCAGTTCGAGTATTTCGGATTGCAATGGATCGCTGCCGTCATCCGGGCGGCGGGCAAAAGCGAGCGTGGTCCGTCCTTTGACTACGCCAAAAGAGGCATAAAGGACGATGTGCCTGGAGGCGAGTGATTTCTCTGAGCTGAGGGCGTTCCTCAGTAACGATGTAAGATCGAGGGTTTCCGCCATCCCACCTCTACATTCCCAAACTGAACCAGGTCCCGCCTGGTCGTGACTCGTCACCTTAAACTTCGCTCTCCGGGAGCGCGATGATTTGCTGACTCAAAGAGAAGCTCCGGAATGAGCCGGTTAGCACTAACGCTCCCGGGTCGAGACCGTCCACCTGGTCGAATTCGGGGCAAGCAGGGATTATCTTTGACCAGGGACTTGCAAGTCAATGCTCAGTGTCGCGACCGTCGCTCCCCACCCTCCAGCCTCGGTAGGGGCGTCCTGAAACTGGGCAACAAACTCGGATCGAGCCATGATCGATCTGACCATTTCACGCTGGACCCCGATCCCCTTGCCGTGGATGATCCGGACGCTTCGAATTCCTCGGCTGTGAGCTTCTTCGAGATAATCCTCTACGACGGTTTTCACCAGCCTCGGCGGTATGGAGTGAAGGTCAATGACGTCCGGGAACTGGACGACCACCGGCTCCGGGAAAGGGTTGGAAAAATCAATGTCGCGCTGGTCCTCGACCTGCTGGCTTGCGTTGCCGTCGCAAGTGGTTATCGTAACGCCCCAGACCCCAAGCACTCGGCGAATTCGCTCTAGCAGGCTTCCTCCCCTGGATGGGATCATATTACCGTCACCACTCCGATAATGATGGACTGCGTTCGGGTCGTCCCATCAGCCGGGACGCAGACTCGTTTATAGGGGGCGAATCGGGAGAATGGACGTCATTCAGCCGCGTGAAGTTTGCCAGTCGTCTTTGCTAGCGACTCGTAGCGAGCGTCGTCCTGGCATTTTGTACACTGGGGCAAATTCAACATGCTCCAGCCTGGCTGGACAACCTGGCCCGTATTATCGGATTGGCCCACGAAGCCTCCCACGACGTTGGCTACATCGCTGTAACCGAGCTGAGACATCATGTCGCAGGCGCGGGCCGACCTGCCTCCGGTCTTGCACCCCACAACGATGCGTGCGTCCTTTGGCAGGTTGGCTTCGACGACGCGTACAAAATCATTGTTGGGTGACATACCTTGGCCTGGGGTGAAATGCATCAGAGGTATATTGATCGCGCGGACCGCATGGCCGGCTTCGTATTCGGGGACCGAGCGGACGTCGAGGTAGATATACCCGGGATCGTTCGTCATCAAGTCATAAGCTTGCTGTGGAGTGACTTCTTTCATTGCATTCTCCTCTCGCGGAAGCTGTCGGCCACACGATTATAGCTGGGAATAGTTTTCAGTTTCCAGTTTCCAGTTTCCAGTTTTCAGTTCTCGGCCTGAGGTTGTCCTGCACCAAGGGTTCAATTATAAGGGGTCCTTTTTTTCGTTTACCGCTCTCAGCCTTGGGAGGGCCCGGCTGGATAAGCAGTGGCGATATCATTGCGGGTTTCGGCTTTCAGCGATTGCGGGTTGCCCTGTGGATCGGGCGGGTAGATGAGGCGCTTTTGCAGTCCAAACCGCAACTTGCCACCTGCACGTTGTAACTTTGACCAACCTCCAGGTGCCACTATAGCCTCGAATTCACGGCAATATAAGGACTTAGATGTCAGGAATGCCGCAAGAAATTCGCAAGAGTATTTGAAGGGCCAATATCTTGACATTGGCGTGGCCCCAACATAGAATGCGTGTTGCCCTAAAAAAGGGCGGCAAGCTCCACAATAGACAAAAAAGTAAGACTCACAGTTCGGGTAGAGAGAAGTCGATTTCTTGGTCGGACTGGTCTCGGGTTTTCTGGGATCAGGACGTAGGTAATCAGTTCTAAGGAGGGGATTTTGTCGAAATTAACGTTTGGCAGGATGGCAGCGGCCCTATTTTCATTTGCAATCATATTTCCCGCGATGGCGTGGGCCCAACAGGCCGACTCTACTGATGCCGATAGTCCGGTGATTCCGCCGGCGCCGCTGATTCAAAAGAAGAACCCTAACGCCATATCAATCCCTGTTCCGAGTGGTGCAGCATCTAAGTACCAGCAGCAACCAGCCGCTCTAACGAATGTCACGGTCGTGAACGCGGCCCCGGCCGGCTCGAAGCCTGTGGCCTTAGCTTCCCCAGACCAAGGTATAGACAACAGAGTTACAACGAATGCCAAACTGGGCAGCAGCTTCGGGTATAGACGCGATCCTTTCACCGGACGGGCCAAGTTTCACACTGGCTGCGACATTAAAGCCCATTGGGGCCAGCCGGTCGGGGCTAGCTTGCCGGGCACGGTTCAGTTCGCCGGCTGGTCTCACGGTTATGGGAACCTGATTATCGTCGAGCACGGCGGCGGCATCGCCACTCATTACGCTCACCTGTCTAGCTTTGCTGTAGAACCCGGCGAGCACGTCGACCGCGGCAGCATAATCGGCTACGCCGGCAGCACGGGGCGAGCGACTTCACCACACCTTCACTACGAGGTTCGACTGGACGGAGCGGCGGTGAATCCGCTCGACCCGATCGCGCTTGACGAATCGTCCGACTTCTTCAAGAACGTGGCCGCAGCACGGATCGTCCAATCAGCGCCGGGCCAAGCCGCGGGAACTGATTCGACGAGGCCCGCCGAGCCAAACCAGCCCATCCCCTCAAAAGTGACTACAACCGAGCATACAAACGGGAATCAGGCCAAACCTGCCGATAACGGGGCTGCCAATCCGGCTCAACCGGCCGCGAGTGATGCTCCGGTATCGCAAGAGCGGCCGCGGCGTATAACACCGCACGAATAGTTCTGAGCCCCAGTTTTTAGTTTTCACCTCAGAATAGCGGACCAAGTTCCGGATCTCACTTACCGGGGTCATTACCAAGCCACGCCAGAACTGAGACTTGCCGCAAGCTCGGGGCCCGGAGTTTATTATGGGCGTGCGGTGACCAGCCGAGGGCGCGTTCCCAGACCAGGCACGCCGGGCATCGTGAGGGCGCTTCAAGGCATCTCATGGGGATATTTGGGTCTCGGAGTTGCGCGATGGCAATGAGAATCGTTGTAGCGTTGACGCTATTTCCCGTAGCCTTACTGTGCGCTCGCCGGCCGGATCAGGCGCGCAAGGTCAGTACTGACAAGAGCACAACCGAGAAAGCCGCTACGCCATTCGTGGTAGGCGAGCAGATCAATTACGACATCTCCTGGTCAAACTTCATCGTCGCCGGGGAGCTGACCCTACAGACCAAAGAGCGCGCCAAGTTCGATGGCCGTGATGCGTTCCACGTCAGCGCTCAGGCTCAATCCGTCGGAATCGTCAAAGCGCTCAACCATCGGCTGAACGACCAGTACGAGTCGTTTGTAGACACATCGTCGCTGCTGCCGTTCCGCGGTAGCAAGGTCTCTCACCATGGTAAGAAGGTCGTTCAAAGCTCCTTTGTAATGGACCCCAGCGGTCACACGGCCAGGCTCGCCGACGGGACGTCGATCGACGTGCCTAGAGACACCTATGACATGGCGTCGGTCCTTTTCGCCATTCGAGGAATCAGCCAGTTGCCAGGGTCGTCGAAAACACTGAACATTATAGAGGACGGTAAACTGTATACGATCAGGGTCGAACCCGAGGCAAAGGAAAAGATATACATTCGCGTGGGTACCTATGATGCGTTCCGGGTCGCCATAAAAATGATCGAGGCGGGCAAGCCAACCGATGCTCACAGAATCCGAATCTATCTGACCAGAGACCAGGAGCGGCTGCCGGTTCTAATCACCGCGGAACCGCCCTGGGGGCAAATTCGCATTGAAATGACCACGCATAAATAGTCTTCAGTTTTGAGTTTTCAGCTTCGGACCGAAGCGGCCAATAGGCGGCCGCGGGAGACCATCAAGAACGAGTCGCTTGAGGGCGAAAGCTCCTCGTCGTTCAACCCGTCATGATGCAGTAACTGGTTCCAGACTCTCAATTTTCAGCTACCGGTCTGGAGAGCAACGGGAGTGGACTCAGTTCCTTCTCCCAACTTAAAACTTAAAACTCTCTTTGACCCTGTCGAATAGGCCTTTGTCCTGGTGGGTCTCTTCCGATTCCAGGGCGGAGAACTCTTCGAGCAGGCGCCGCTGCTCGCGGGACAGGTTCGTAGGAGTCACTATATTGACCGCGACGAACAGATCGCCCCGCCCGTGACCACTGATTGCCGGCATGCCATGCCCTCTCAATCGAAAGACAGTGCCGGTTTGTGTGCTTTGCGGTATGTGAAGCGTCTCTTCGCCGTCTAATGTCTTAACAGTCGTGTCGCCCCCGAGCGTTGCTCGCGCGAATGAGATCGATTTCGTACAATAGAGGTTCGCTTCTCTGCGCTCGAATATTTCGTGGTCTTTGATGTGGATTACGACATAGAGGTCGCCTCGTGATCCTCCGGCCTCGCCGCCTTCTCCCTCGCCGGCGATACGCAATCTTGATCCTGTATCGACCCCGGCGGGAATCTTGATCTCCAGCGACCGATCGTGCTCGACTCGGCCCGCGCCGCGGCATTCTTTGCAGGGGTCACGGATAATCTTCCCGGCCCCCCGGCATGCTGAGCAAGTCCGGCTGACTGAGAAGAATCCCTGTTGGTAGCGGACCTGGCCGCTGCCGGCGCAGGTCTGGCAGCGAGCGGGAGCCGAGCCCTCGGCCGCGCCTGTACCCTTGCAGGACTCGCACTGCTCCAGTCGCGGAATTTTGATCTTAGTCTTATATCCCTTTGCGGCTTCTTCAAGGGTGATTTCGATGTCATATCTCAGGTCAGAGCCCCGCCTGGGGCCGCCGCGCCGGCTACGCCCGCCAAACATGTCGCCGAGGCCAAACAAGTCGCTGAGAATATCGTCAAAGCCAGGGAAGCCCGCGCCAAACCCGCCGCCAGCCCCGGCGCTGGCTCCCAGGCCAGCGTGTCCGAACCTGTCATATCGAGCCCTGATCTCGGGTTGTGACAGAACCTGGTAAGCCTCGGCTATTTCTTTGAAGCGCTCTTCGGCTTCGGTATCGCCGGGGTTTTTGTCCGGATGGTATTTGATGGCTAGGCGGCGATATGCCTGTTTCAGCTCCTGATCGGAGGCGTCTCGCCGGCAGCCCAAAATGTCGTAGAAGTCTTGCTTGCTGCTCAACTCTTTGCTTCACCTCGGTCAGCCAGTAATTCTGCGTTCCGAGCTTTGTAACCATCGTGTCTGTGCAAGCGGGCGCTTGTCCTGATCAGATGGGCACTCGCTCTGAAACCGTAGGACGAGCGCACGCTCGTCCTACATGGCCAAGGATTATAGCAAAGGTCAGGAGATTTCTGGAATGACGGAGTCGGCGTCTTCCGGTGAACCTCCGCCGGTCGGCGACACCTGAGTGGGCCTGAACATCGCGTCGGTTATCATGCGAGCGGCCCGTTCCAGCTCCTCGAGGGCCGCCCGAATCTCGCCGCCGTCGTCGGACACCGCGGCGGTTCGCGCGGACTCCAAGGTGCGCCGGACATACTCTTGATTGTCGGCCGAAAGCATCCAGCCAAATTCGCTGAATGAGCGCACCGAATTCTGCAGCAAGCCCTCCAGCCTGTTCCGGGCAATGATCATCTCTTTGGTCTTTCGGTCGACATCGGCATTGCGGCCGGCTTCTTCGATCAAGTCGTAGATCTCGGAAGCCGAAAGCCCGGAGGACGGAGTAATTCGCATCGCCTGCTCCAGTCCAGTCATCTTGTCCCTCGCCGACACGGATACCATACCGTCCGCGTCGACCTCAAAAGTCACTTCTATTTGGGGGACGCCGCGTGGAGATGGCGGGATACCGACGAGCTCGAACTTGGCCAGGCTGCGATTTCCAGAGGCAATCTCGCGCTCGCCCTGCAGGACGTGGACTTCTACAACCTGCTGGTTATCGGCAACCGTCGTAAAGACCAGGCTCTTCTTGATAGGAATCGTAGAGTTGCGGTCGAGTATCTTGGTGAACAACCCGCCTCGTGTTTCGATGCCGAGCGATAGAGGAATGACGTCCAGCAGGATCAGGTCCTTGACGTCCCCGGTTAGAACGCCGGCCTGGATGGCTGCGCCGATCGCAACGACTTCGTCAGGATTGATTTCGATGGACGGCTCTCGCTGGAATATCTCGCGCACTCTATGGATGATGATCGGCGAGCGGGTCTGTCCGCCGACCAACAGCACCTTGGTGATATCCGAGGCGCCGAGCTTTGCGTCGGCCAGCGCTTTTCGGCATGGCTCAACGGTAGCTTCGACCAGATCCTTGACCAGTTCCTCGAATTTCGGACGAGTGAGTGTCTTGTTGAAGTGTTTGGGTCCGGTTGAATCCGCGGCGATAAACGGCAGGTTGAGCTGGGATTCCGTGGCGGTGGACAGCTCGCATTTGGCGCGCTCGGCTGCTTCCTTCAGCCGCTGCAGCGCCAGCCGGTCTGTCCTGAGATCGATCCCCGTTTCATCCTTAAAGGTGTGGATCATCCAGTCGACAATGCGTTGATCGAAGTCCTCTCCGCCCAGGAACGAGTCGCCACAGGTCGACAAGACTTCGAACACGCCGTCGCACATTTCCATTATGGATATATCAAAGGTACCCCCGCCCAGATCATAGACCGCGACTTTCTCGCTGTCCTTCTTGCCCAGACCATAGGCTAGAGCTGCGGCCGTCGGCTCGTTGATAATCCTCTGAACGTTGAGCCCGGCGATCTTGCCGGCGTCTTTGGTCGCCTGGCGCTGGATATCATCGAAATATGCCGGAACAGTAATAATGGCCTCGGTTACCTCATCGCCAAGGAAATCCTCTGCGGCGAGCTTTAATCGCTGGAGCAGAATGGCCGATATTTCCGGCGGCGAATAATCTCGGCCGCGGACTCGGATGCGGCAGTCGCCGTTTGGCGCTTCAGTTATCTCGTACGAAGTGAATTGTCTGGCGCGCTCGACTTCGGGCGATTTGAACTTGCGTCCCATCAGTCGCTTTACGGCGTAAATCGTATTGGCCGAATTAGTGATGGCCTGCCGCTTAGCTATCTGACCGATCAGGCGCTCTCCCTTTTCAGTGAATGCTACCACTGATGGAGTAGTCCGGCCCCCCTCTTTATTGGGGATTATCTGAGTCACTCCGCCCTCTAGCACGGCCACGCATGAGTTAGTAGTACCCAGGTCAATTCCTATAACTCTGCCCATGAGAGTCTCACCTCCGTTCGAGTCCTATTGGCGGACGACACTCGTCCCCGTTTGGTAGCCACTTTTCTTACTTAGTATCGAGTGCACGATGCTTCCCCAGACGGGTCAATTATCGTGGGCTTGGGGTCAATTTATCGAGTAGGGGCTGAGAGACAGTTCCTACGCCTGCTTCGTAGGCTTGACATATACTAATGCATAACACGTTCGGGGGCAAGGATTATTATGCTGGATCGAACCAAAGTGCCCAGATTTGGGGATCTTTTCCAGGCTAGCGTCGAGTCATCCGCTTGTTGCGACCTGGGCCTGGTACCAACTGCCCGGCTCTTTCGAATCTCGTGGCCGTGGCGGGCAAAGATCATCGTTCCGGGGCGCCGGCGACCTTAACTCGAGCTGGCCGTAGCAGACGGTCTCCAAGCCTATAGCCCCGCTGAAACTCTTCAATGATCGTGTTCTCTTCGTGCTCGTCGGAAGGCTCGACGGTTATGGCTTCATGAACGTTAGGATCAAAGGATTTTCCGACCGATTCGACGGGCTGCAGGCCCATCTTGGTCATCGCGTCCTTGAACTGCTTATGTATTAGCGTTACTCCTTGACTGAGCGCCTCGGCATCGTCGCCGCTGGTCTCGAGACTTACCAGGGCCCGTTCAAAATTGTCCAGCACGGGTAACAGCTCCAACAATACCTCGGCCCTGGTCCTCTGATAGATTTCGGTTCGTTCCCGATCAAATCGTTTGCGAAAATTCTCGAACTCGGCTTGCCTGCGCAATAGCTGATCGTAGATGACCGATTTTTCCCTAATAAGCGTCTCTATCTGGCTCTGAGCTTCCGAGAGCTCGACCGATGCCTCCGGGTCCCCCTCTGGAGCAGGACCAGGTGCTGTCTTCGGCCGAACTGGAGGGTCAAAATCGTCCGCAACATCACCCAGATACTCGATGTATTCGATCTGGGCGGTAGCGGGGTCAGCCATGCTCTCGCCAGGCACGGTGGCCGCGCCTTCTGCCTCCTGGTTTGCGGGCGAGCCGGCGTTTTTCCGGCCGTTTCCAGGTTCGTCGTCACCCGCACCCGGGTCATTGTTCTCGATGGAATCCTTTTGCATCTGCTTCTTACTTCCCACTTGTCGCAGCTAATATCAATAACATTTGTATTGTATTACAATGATTGACGTTAGGAAAGTACTCACTCAAGCTATCCGCAATGGTACGACAAGAAAACCTGCCAGAAATCGCCTCCGTTTGAAATCGCAATGGAGCGGCATCCTGAGGGTTAACCCGCCGTCTCGGAACGATTCTCGGCAGTGAACCCTTTACCGCTCAAAGCACGCTCGCAGAGTTTCGCGGTGTAATCAACTATGCTGATAAGCCGGTCGTACTCGAGCCTGGTCGGACCTACTACCCCGATCCCTCCGACAGCAGTTCCTCCATTGTAAAAGCACCGAGAGGCAATGACCGTGCAACTGTGCATATCATCGGTCTGGTTCTCGCTCCCGATCAGGACCGCCACGTTTTCCCGCCGTGCACCTTCTATGCATTCGTTCAGTATCTTGATGATACGGCTTTTCTGCTCGAACATCTTAAACAACGCTCGCATGAGCTCGGTATCGGCGAAATCCGGCTTGGTGACTATGGTGGAGGCGCCCTCGATGAATACGTCTGGCTGGTCGCCCTCCCTCAGACTCTGACTGCACAGGAGAACGGCATTCTGAAGCAACTCGTCATATAGGGCTTTCTCTTCGGTCATCCGCCTGAGCAGTTCCTCACGGATGTCGGCCAGCGTCCAGCCATGGAAGTTCTCAACCAGATATCTGGCGGTAGTGTTGAGCTCCTGCTGGCTAAACTCGGTGTCTATTTTTATGACCTGGTCCTGCACTCTACCGGTGCTCGAGACTGTAATTACCAGAATGCGCAGATCCGCCAACTTTACAAATTCAAGGTGGTGGAGCATCTCTTGCGAAATCAAGGGAGATATTACTATTCCGACGTTATCTGACAGTTGTGAGAGCAGGCGGCTTGTCCGTTCCATGAGCCGCTCAGAGGTTGTGATCGATTCACGGTCAAATAGCTCGTTGATCCGGGCAGCGTCGGTCCGCGAGACCCTCGTCGCGCCGATGGCGTTGTCCACGTAGAACCTATAACCTTTGTCGGTAGGGATGCGGCCGGCGGAGGTGTGCGGGTGGCTAAGATAGCCGTCGGTCTCGAGCTCTCCACATATGTTTCTGATAGAGGCTGAGGAAAGCCCTTCCTTGGTCTGCCTAGTGAGAACGAGCGATCCGACGGGTTGGCCGGTGGCGATGTGCAGCCTGACGATCGCTCTAAGGATCTCTCGCTTTCTTTCGTCGAGACCGGACTCGCTCTTCTTTAGCATAGAGTTGATCGGGCCTTTACCCAGGCGTAAATTAGCATCAAAGTCCAACGCTGTCAATAATACAGCCCTTAATTCCGCTTATCCTGCCCCCAGCCGCTCGGGGCTATCCGCAGTCAATAAGCCGGGGGGACAGGCCGCCTGTCAGTCAACGGCAGGAGCAACCTAGGGGAAGAAGTCATCTGGAGAACCCATGCGTTTGCTGCCCTTCTTACCTCCGCCACCTCCGGTACCGGCAAATTGAGAGAATTGATCGGTTCCATAGGTTCCCAATCCCGCCAGCGTGAATGTGAAAGTAAAGGCGTTCTCGTTTCGCAGCCCCGCTTTAAAGGTATTGTAATTGAACTGCAAACCGCAGCAATCCCAATTATAGCCGATGAAACTCCTCGTGTTGGTCAGCCTTCCGGACGACACCTGGGTCGGTGTGAGAAACTGTTTCGTGAAGTCATATCCAACTCGCGACCCGCCATAGATGCCTCGCGTGTAGTCGCCGAACACGACGCCGGTGAAAACCTGGCTTCCGGCAAAAGTGCCCGGTTCGAAACTATTAGAAGTGATATTGACCTGTTTCGAATAGTACCATTCGCCCTCTACCGTCACATTGCCCTTGCGGGCGGCAACTGCAGTGGTCAGATCGCGCACACCCGTATCAGGTCCGATGTCCATTCGGAGATCGCCGTATATATACGCCAGGGGACGGTACCGAACCGAGACATTGACAGGAGAAAAAGCTCTGGCAACTCCACCATAATCAAACCCCGTCAGGGTCAGAAGGGGGTAAAACTGATTCCGCGCGCCGGGTACAAGCGCTCCTCCAAAGTTGCGGTCGATGAAGTACTTCTGCGCCACTTTAATTGACAAGAACTCATAGGCCTGGGACGGCGAATCGTCGGTATCTTGGGCACTCCGCGATCCCTGTTTAGCTTCTTTGGCCTCTTCCTTTCGGAGGTCCTTCTGATTCTTGAATTGCGCCTGCTTTTGTTTCGCCGCGGCGCCGGGCTCGGTCAGATCCGTCTGCTCGCCCGATTCGAGTTTGGTCTCCTCGGGCTTTTGCTTTGCAGATCCCGCTTGACTCTTCGAACCGGCGTCACCAGTCGGAGGGTCCGATGGAACTCCGGCCTGGCCGCCGGCTCCATCCGGTTTTTCCTTATGCGCCCGTTCCCCGGGGCCAGCTTGTTCAGGCTCCATCGCCGGGCTCATTCGGAACCGTCGCCGTCTGGGCCGGATCAGGTCCGACTCTTTCCTTGTGATGAAAAAGCGATTTACAAAGCCGCACTCGAACTCGTTGGTATTGGCGACTGCATCCCTTTCATCGAACTTGATGATGCGGTTAAACTCATCCCCGATTCCGCTGATGTTGCGATAGGTTATGTAGGGCTCTATCAGGTGTTTAAAACGAGTCGACCCATCGTCGTCCTTGTATAGCTTTTCAAATGACGGAGGCCTGATGTCGACCTGCAGTTCGGCGTAATGACGGAATATGCCGCCTCCGATGTTGTTAGCCAGGGTTAGAAGCTCGGTTGACCCAAGCGAGGCATTAGTCGGCGATGGGGGGGCTGTGACACCCCTCGTGGTCAGACTACCGAGCTGCAGAAGCGGCGCGGCTTGATTGAGGCTATCGCCCCAAAAGGTCCCGCTCAGGAGGAGGCTCGGAGTAACCGTGAACCCGCCAACCGTGGGCAGGGGTACCGTTATCTTGGGCTGGAAGTCGAATCTCTCGACAGCGCTTGGAGTCGTGAAGGTGCTGCCATCGTCAGCCACGTCGGAGCGCGAAAGAATACCCGCCGACGAGTCGAAGGAAAAATAAACAGGCACACTTCCGATCAGTCGCCGTGGGTACGCCATGAAGTTGGCTTCCGGAGTATGCCGCGTCTTGATTTCGATATTTTGCCCGGTCGATGGAATAGGTCCGGGGCTGAAAACCGTCGTGTCGTTGTTGTCAGCCAAAATGCCGAAGCTATAGCTGCCGAAATTGTTATAAGCGAAAAATGTGGACTCGCGCACAGGGTTTATGACCTGCGAGATGTCGTCCGAGAAAACCTGCCTGAACGCCAGGCTGGTGACCGCGGAAACGTCGGCGACCGCGACCCATCCGTGAGGCAAGTATTGGATCGCATCGGCCACAATCGCCGTGCCACCCTCGTTCTCGCCAGCCGGCCCAAAGAGCCGATCTTTTACCGAATATACTCCGACCCGGAGATATGATTTGTCGTCGGTTTGAGCTCTGAACTGGGCCCCCAGCCCGATGCCACGCTGACTATAGATGTCGCCGCGAATGGTGATGTCCGCCGAGTCTCCCAGCGTCTGAAAATAGGCTTCGCGAAAAACACGCCCCTTTTGATTGGAGTTGCCGGTCATTGGAATCAGGAACCCGGACTTCCGCTCCTTCTTGGTTGTGGGCAGCCATGTAAACGGCAAAGGCAGGAACGGAAGGCCGCGGATCCGAAATATCGAATCATAAAGCTTGATTCGATCGTCAATCTTGAGCTCAGCTCGTTTCGAGGTGAAACTCCATTTGGGCACGACATCCTCGCAGGCCGTTACTGTTGCATTGTAGAGTTCGTAGGTTTGCAGACCAGTCTTGACTACCCGCTCGGCTGTAAAGAAGACGTATTCGCCCGTGGCAGTTCGATCGGTGAACCCGGTCGTCTCCCAAAAAGTGCCCCGATGGGTGGCGGTGTTTATCTCCGCCCGACGAGCCGTGACTCGCTGGTCTGAGCCTTCGTCATAGACGACGTTGCCTTCGGCGACCATGTCGTTAGTCACGCGGTTGTAGACCATGCGGTCAGCCTGGATCCTGAGGTTACCTGATGTTGCTATCGCGTAGCCGTTATAAGTAACGATATCGCCGTTTTCGTCCTGCTGGTCGGCCACGAATTCGATGATTTCGCCCTCCTTTGATGACACGGAACTCTTAGAGCGAGCCGCTGTGTCAGAGGGGCCTGAAGGCTTGTCGGCAGCCCTGTTTTCGACCGACTTACTGGCAATTTCCCGCTGGGGTTGGGCTGGCTGATCTCCCTGCGGCTGGGCCTGTCGCGCATAGGCCTTTGAGCCGGAACCTACCCAGACGGAACAAACCAATAGTGCGATGCATGGTATGGGTAGAAGACGCATCCCGCGGAAAGTCCTCCGTTTAACGGCTGGACGGGCGAACCAGCATCGTAGCACGTAAATCGGAGACCGGGCAAGGATGGCTGCAACCATAACAACCACAAAATTTATCGGCGCATACCGGGTGAAAGATTTTGAAACCGGGCGCTGAGAGCAGCGTGTAAGGTGTGTGAGTAACTTGAGGGCTTCTTCCCCTCACCTGCGAGCCTTGCAAGTCCTCGCGGAGGCAAATGCGCGGCTCTTGTGGTATAATTGCTGAATAAATGCCCTCGATACCGGGCCGTTTTGATTCGCGGATATAGTGTGAGTTAGGGAGGTTATGGCGGAATTTGTTTGCCGATTAGGCACACCGACAGGCGAGGTTATCACCCGCACCATAGAAGCAACGGCGGAGCGTGACGTGCGCTCGAAGCTTGAGCGCGAGGGCTTTCGGATATTCTCGGTCTCGGCGCCCGGCAACGTCGGAATCAAGTCCGTGCTGGGATCGGAAAAGCGATCCGGCAAGATCAAGACCGAAGCCTTTCTTCTATTCAATCAGCAGTTGTCCGCGCTGCTTCGGGCCGGCCTGCCGATACTTCAAGCCATCACCATACTCCGCAAGCGCGTCCCGAACGAGCGGCTGCGCTTAATTCTAGAGGACGTCGAAGACAAAATTAGGGCGGGCCATGCGTTGTCACAGGCATTCGCAGCGCAGGGAGATACTTTTCCGAGGATCTACATAGCATCGATTCTGGCCGGCGAGCGGTCGGGGTCGCTCGACGAAGTGCTGCTGAGGTATGTCAGTTATCAAAAGACGATCAGTGAAGTCAGACGCAAGATGAAGAAATCGCTGTCCTACCCGATCGTCTTGATCTGCGCATCCTGCGTGCTGGTTATGGTGCTGGCAACATACGTGATACCCAATTTCATGCAGCTCTATGGCAACGTGGGGGCCCAGCAGCTACCCGCCATAACGTTAGCGGTGGTCGGCACCGCGGATTTCATAAGGGGGAACCTGTACTGGCTGCTGCCGACGGCAGTGCTTGTGGCGGTGTTTCTGTTTTTTTGGCGGAAGACGCCGCGTGGAAGGTTCAAGATAGACGAGTGGTTGATGAAGTCGCCGATCGTCGGCGAGACTATTCGCCAATTGACCCTGACTCAATTCACAAGATCCCTGGCCACCTTGCTAGCGGGCGGCATAACACTCCCAGAATCGGTAGAGATTGCGAGCGAGGCCATCACCAATCGATGGTTGCGCCGGTCGAGCAGCGGTGTACTTACCGGCATTCGGGAAGGCCGTTCATTTACGGACAGCCTGGAGCAGACGGGATGGGTCTCGGACCTTGCGATCGACATGATCGGGGTGGGCGAAAAGTCCGGCGCATTGCGGGAGATGCTGGACGAAGTGGCCAATTTTTATGACGCTGAGCTGGACGTCCGGCTGAACACCATAACGACATTCATCGAGCCGGTGATACTGGTGTTCATGGGCTCGCTGGTGATGACGATCCTGCTAGCCATGTATCTGCCGTTGTTCTATATGATAGGAACTATGGGACAGGGCGGCACGGGGAACTAACAGGCACGGAGTTGACGAAGACGATGGCCGAAATGGTCGAGCAGAGAAACGGTGCAGTGGTCTCGCATCCTGAGGCAGTCGCAGCCACTGGATCTGGAGATTCCGCTAGAAAGGCGGAGGAGGCTCAGGCAAGGGACCTCGCACGCCGCTACCGGCTCGACTATATCGAGCTCGGAAAGGCCGAAGTCGACTACCATACAGTTCATGAATTACCGGTGGATTTGATGCTCCGCCACAACTTCGTGCCGCTGAGGCGTGACGAGAATACGCTGTTCATCGCAATGGCCGATCCGACCAATCTGGATGCTGTTGACGAAATCGAAGCCCAGATTCGCATGCGGGTGCAGGTGGCCGTGGCCGCCAGGTCGGCCATCGAAGAAGTCCTGAAGCGCGGGGATACGGCCGCGAGGATATTGCAGGATGCGACGGCGGGCTTTCGAACCGACAAGCTCTCGCTCCTGGTCGAGACCGAACATGGTGAAGAAGACCTGGACATGGACCGGCTGGCCGGCGACGAGGACATGTCTCCCATTATCAAGCTGGTAGACACCGTTGTCCTCAATGCCCTGGAGCGCCGGGCTTCTGATATCCACATCGAGACCCGCGACGCTGACGTCGTCGTCAAATACCGAATAGACGGCGCGCTATACAGGGCCGCGGACCCGATCGATATCGCGCACCACCAGACTATACTTCAGCGAATCAAGGTGATGTCCGAGCTGGACATAGCCGAGAGGCGCGTCCCGCAGGACGGCCGCTTTCGGATGCGAATTCGCGGGCGCAAGATCGATTTTCGCGTATCGATCATGCCGTCGATCCACGGTGAGAACGCGGTCATCAGAATCCTGGACAAGGAGCAGATCAACGAGGCCTTTAAGGAACTGAATCTCGAGGTGGTCGGCTTCGCGCCTCAAGACCTCAAGAAATTCCGCAAGTTCATCGCCGAGCCGTACGGGATGGTGCTGGTCACCGGCCCCACGGGCTCTGGCAAGACGACCACCCTGTATGGCGCTCTCAACGAGATCAAGAACGACGAGGACAAGATTATAACAATCGAGGACCCGGTCGAATACCAGCTTCAGGGAATTACCCAGATACCCGTGAATGAGAAGAAGGGCTTGACGTTTGCGCGCGGTCTGAGGAGTATCCTCCGCCACGACCCCGACAAGATAATGGTCGGCGAAATCCGGGACGAGGAGACAGCCCAGATAGCGATACAGTCGGCGTTGACCGGTCACCTGGTCTTTACGACTGTTCACGCCAATAACGTCATCGACGTTATTGGGCGCTTCCTAAATATGGGAGTCGAGCCCTATAACTTCGTTTCTTCGCTCAACTGCGTGCTGGCGCAGCGCCTGGTTCGGATGTTGTGTCTCAATTGCAGAAAATCGCTCGAAGTTACGGACCAGCAGTTGACGGAATCGGGATTGAGTCCGGACCGGTACAAGACGCAAGCGTTTTACGCAGCGGTTGGCTGCGAAGTCTGTAATTTCACGGGATACCGGGGCCGTACCGCCATACACGAGTTGCTCGACGTTACAGACCACATTAGGGAGCTTATACTCGAGCGGCGTCCCGGCTCCGAGGTTCGCCGCGCGGCTCGCTCAGAGGGACTTACGTCTCTGCGAGAGTCCGCGATCGCCAAGGTGCTGACTGGAGTGACAACGCTCCACGAGATCAACCGGGTGACTTTCGTTGAGTAGATTCGAGGCTGCGTTGCCGGGACAGCGGGGGCGTTTATTTTGAAACTAGTGCGTGATAGAGTAGTTTAATACGAAGAGCCTCACAGCTTGCACAAAAGCGATAATTTCGATAGGGGATGAAGTAAATGAAAAAGAGTAACCGAGTGCGGCCGGCGATGGCCATTGCGCTCGTCCTGCTGATTGCGGTGCCTTCGATGGTATTTGCCGCTGACGGCAAGAAGCATTTCAAACAGGGAATTAAGTACGAAGTCAACAAGCAGTGGGACAAAGCGGCCCAAGAATATGCGCTGGCCGCGGCTGAGGCTCCGTCTAACGTCGAGTATATTCTGCACCTCCAGCGGGCACTGGTCAGCGCCGGAATCATGCTGGCGGAACGGGGAGACATGCTCGCCCAGCAGAAGGACTATAACGCCGCTTATGCAGCTTATCGCCAGGCACATGCCTTCGATCCGACCAACGAGGTCGCCAAGGCAAAGATGCGGCATATGCTCGAGATTCAGGGGCTTGCCAGCCCCGATGGCGGGGATGGCGCGGGCAGGGCAAACAAAATAGAGACAAGCTACAAGGGCGGCGCGGTCCCTAACGACCAGCTCGCCAGGACAAAACCGGATCTGCTTGCAACTGATGTAGCAAACAAGTACGTGGCCCGGCGGTATCCGGCGAGTAATATAGTTTTCCACGCGACAAGCCTCAAGGGTGCAATTGAGAATTTGGCCGGAACCATGAGGCTCAACGTCGTGTTTGATTCTATGGCCGAGCAGCAGATAGGCCGGTCGTCGCCGGCTAATTTCAGCGTTGAGTTGAGGGATGTTACTCCCGCGCGGGCGTTGGAAATCATCCTTACAACCAATAATCTGATGTATGCGCCGGTCGATTCGAGGACAATCGTCATCGCCGGTGACAACGCCCAGAATCGCATGAAGTACGAAATGCAAGCGGTCCGGGTATTCTACGTTAAGACGGGCGACACTACTGAAATGCGCAACGCGCTGGGGCCGCTTGGCATAAAGCAGATCATTGCGTACAAACAGCTCAATGCCTTCGTTATTCGTGATACACCGGCCAACCTCGAGGTAGCCGAACATGTCCTGAAAGCGCTGGACAAGGACAAGGCCGAGGTGCTGATCGATATCAATATGTACCAGGTAACCCACAATAATATGGTGCAGATCGGCAACCAGTTCAACACCAACGGAGCTCCCGGCGGCGGGCTGGGAACCGCCTTCGGCCTACAGGCCCTCGGGGGTTTCGGGGAGCGAGCCTTGATACAAGGAGCTACGAACACCGCGCTGCTGGGACCATTTGGCATCGCGCTCGGACTACCGTCATCTGCGCTGAGTTTTTTCCAGCAGACGGACAACGCAAAGCTGCTGGCTTCGACTCAGGTCCATGTGCTTGACGGCGAGCAGCACACTATCAGGCTGGGCCAGAGGGTGCCTATTCAGACAGCGTCATATCCAGGCTTTGGCGGCCTTGGCACGACCGGCCTTGGCACTACAACCGGTACCACAACGGGGACAACCACGGGGACAACCACCGGGACCACTACCGGAACAACCACCGGGACCGGGACCACCGGGATCGTCAATCCATTCGGTTTTGGTGTTCCTCAAATCCAGTATGAAAACGTCGGCCTCAACATCGATATGACTCCGATCGTGACGAGCGACGAAGTTCAGATGAAGATGAAAATAGACTCAACATCGATTGTTGGAGGGACCCAAAACGGACTGACTCCAACCTTCAACCAGACGACGATGTCATCGGTAGCTAAAATAAGGGACGGTCAAACGACGATGATCGCCGGAATCAGCCAAAACACGCAGTCCAAAGGTTCAAAGGGCATTCCAATTATAGGGCTGATTCCAATACTGGGCAGGTTCTTTTCCACACCTGACAATACTAACAATCAGAGCGACGTAGTCATAACCGTGACGCCTCATATACTGAGGAGCAATGACATCACAGAAGATGACCAGCACCTGACCATTGATGTCGGACCGGAGCAAAACCCGCGCCGTCAGCTCACGATCGAGCAGATCCTGTACCAGGCTGATACGGACCAGGCTCAGCAGAACCCTGTTGCATCAGGCAAGGAGTCTGCGCCCCCCCTGGCGGCCTCACAGCCAACTAAATCCTCCGGAATAGTCAACCCGGTCGTCCAGGCCTCGCCCGGTGTCTTCATTATACCGGATGGTTCCGGGGCCGCCTCGCTGCCTACCGAAGTCAACCGCACCACCACGCCACCCATTGCAACGCCCAATAAGCCGAGTCCCACGGCCAAGACGGTTAAGACCTCTGCACAATCGGGACAGGCGGCGAAACCGGTAGACGACGATGACGATGATGATGACGACACCAACGCCAATAAATCAAATAGTCCCGTCCAGGTGATTGTCAGGGCGTCACCGGTGGCGACCAAGGGGCAGCAATTAGCCGCTGCCGTCATTATTAACGGAGACGCGGTGGTGACTGGCGCCAATGTGGCGCTCACATACGACCCTAACATATTTGAAGTCAAGGGCGTGCGCGATGGCGGTATGATGCGGGCCGGCGGAGTTGACGCGGAGCCGCAGTTTTCCGCCGATGCCGGCGTGCTGAACGTCACTCTTCAACGGCCCGACGGAGCGCCCGGTATTCCGGCCAGGGGACAGTTGCTCTACGTAATACTCGAGGTCAAAGGCAAGGGGAAGACGACTTTAGGACTAGGAGAGTTGACTTCCTTCCGGACTGCTTCGGGCTCGCCTGTCCCGGTCAGCCTCCAAGGTGCGACCATCGATGTCAAGTAGGTGGATTATGACCAAGAGTTCATTGAGATCGACGATAGCGGCCAGACGGACTGCGCAGGACGGCTTCAGTATCCTGGAGTTGATAATCGTGTTGACGATCCTGTCGATACTCACGACCGCGGTTGTTCCCTTAGTTCGCAATTCGGTCAAGAGGGAGCGCGAGTCCGACCTGCGGCTGGCACTGAGGCAGTTGCGTAAGGCGATTGACGATTATAAGCACTTCAACGACCTGTCGGGCGGCGCGGCAATCCCGATCGAGCTCAGGACGCCGACCGGTTATCCAAAGGAACTTAAGACCCTGGTTGAAGGCTTTATCCCCGCTAATGTCGTCGGCACGAGCCAGAACAGAATCCGATTTCTTCGAAGAATCCCGGTCGATCCGATGACCGGAGATACGGAGTGGGGAATGAGGTCATACAAGGACAAGCCAGACGCAACCGACTGGGGCGGCGACGATATTTTCGACGTCTTTTCCAAGAGCGATGGGAAGGCTCTTAATGGGACTCAGTATAAGAATTGGTAGGCCCCGGTGGACAGGCCCGGCCGGGCCGGTCCAGTCCGGGAGCCAAGGCGGACTCTGATTATGATACCAGCGAACAGTCATCATCTCATTGAGAATTCATCCGCATCGCATGTTGAAGCGTCGGGCGAGCGCTCAGTCACCCCAGCCCGCCGGTCGACCGAGTTTACCTTCATGGAAGCCGGGTTTACCTTAATGGAGCTGGTCATAGTGATGAGCATAATGGTTATTCTTGCTGCCGTAGGGGTGGCCAACTACCAGAAGATCAGAGAAAAAGCCAAAGAGACCCTCCTTAAAGACGACCTAAAAACGATGCGAAAGCTGATCGACCAGTACAGCGCCGACAAAGAGGCGCTGCCGGATTCACTTGATGACCTGGTTAGTGGCACGTACATGAGGGAGGTCCCGATCGATCCCATAACCGGGAACGCGGATTGGCAGCTCGAGATGGGCGACGATCCGAACGCGCGCACAACGAAACAGGGCGTCGTCGACGTTCATAGCAAAGCTCCAGGCGCGGACGCTGAGGGCAAACCCTTTGCCGACTACTGATGCTATATTAAGTATGATTTCTGGAGCGTAATTCTCTGGCGAAAATGTCATCTTTAGGCAAGTTCCTCTTTGCACCTCGCGTTCCCCATAACGGCGCGGGCTTTGTCGATGACCGTTTTGTCGTGGTCGACCTGCAAAAAAAGCATGGCAGCATCGCGATCGCCGCGAATGCGTACACTGTGCTCCCGCCGGACCTGATACGTGCTGGCTTTGAATCGCCCAACATCAGGAACCAGGGCGAACTGGTGGAGATAATCCAGCAAACTTCCGAAGGAGCCGGACTCTCTAGCAGGAAGAAGTGGTCGGTGACGCTGCCTCAGGGAGTCGAGAGGACTGTCGTAGTAAGCGTTGAAGGGAATCCGTCGTCTCGTAAAGAAATCGACGAGATAGTGGGCTGGAAGGTCGAGCGCGCGCTCGGCATAAACCTGTCAGGACTCAGGATCGCCCGCGGACGCCTGCCCGGTTCCTCAGGAGGGCAGCGGTATCTCGTAACTGTGTCGCCTGAGATTGTTCTTGCGGAATATGAAGCTGTTTTCCAGAGAGTCGGCTGGCAGGTGGGCCTCTTGTTGCCCAAGCTTCTTGGCGAAGCTGAATGGCTGTTGGGAGGCTCGACATCTGGCGACAAACTGCTGATCTCGGCCCACCGTGGAGGATTCGTGTCAATGGTTGTTCGCGGCGGCGCGCCCTTGTTAATACGCACCCACGATTCAGTGCAGTCTTTTGCCGACGAGATATACAGAGTTGTCCTTTTCTACCTTGATAGATTCCCTTCCAGCCATGACCCTCAGCCCGGTATCGAGCAACTCATGGTCATTGGTGACGTTGACCGCGAGGAGGCGATGCAAGCAGTAGCCGATGCAATCGGCAGTAGTCCTCACCTGGTCACGCCAAGCGATTTGGGACTCGACCTGCGAGGCGAGCCCATTTCTTTTGATTCGATAGCCGCAGCCTCCGGACCAGCGATTCTTGCCTGGAGATGATTGGGCGAACGAATTTTGGGAGCACTTCCTGGTGTCTGGCAACGATGCTGGATACGGTTAAATTGCCTGGAAACGCTACACTCGCCCCCGTTTCGACATCCCTGCCTTGATTTCCCCTACGTTCCCGATTATGCCTGCGCAATGACGCCTCGTTGTGACATTGTTGCGGCCCTTTAAGCAAAAATGGGCGCTGAATCTGCACCCCGCCTCATTGTGCCCATGCCTAGAGGTTAGTCCGCGACGGGCACGAAGTTTGCAAACTACTTCGTCTGCAGATTGTAGACTTGGACTCGTTAGCCTTGAGAATGAGATCGCGAGATATGATGGGCACTGTCGAGTCAGGGTAAGTGGGGTCTCGGCCCGCCAAGGGGCTGTAGCATTCCGGTGAACGGATCTGAGCCAGGTTGCCAGGCCCCCAGGAAGGGCATTGACGGCGCCGCGGACGAAATCGGAAGAGCCGATTGCTAGGGCCAGGAAAGGAACAGGCAATGGAAGAAGGAACCAGGAAAACTAACATGACAGTACAGGAAGCCGGAAAGAAAGGCGGCGAAGTCGTCAGCCGTGACCGGGAGCATATGGCTGAGATTGGCCGCAAAGGGGGAGAAACAAGGAAGCAACAACTGGGAAGCACGGGGTATCAGAAACTCGGCCGTAAGGGAGGCGAAACGGTGAGCCGCGACCGGGCGCACATGGCCGAGATTGGCAGGAAGGGCGGCGAAGCTCGCAGCCATCGCGCCGAGGATGCCGTGACCGTGTCTGACAATACATAGGAATCCGAAAACAGCGACAAGGCTCGGTGCGGAGCCGGAGTCCCAAAAGTGAGGACCTGTCCCATGCTCCAGAGCGTCAACTCCATAACCACCAGTTCCCCGCGGCGATAATCCGAACGTCCAGTTGTATTCAGCCTGGTGGTTCGTTATGGCGATCGAGAGGAAAGCGAGACAGAATAAGGGCGAGGACTGAATTAGCGTCAGGTCAGCGACCACGGCTCAATCAAAACGTCCATCTGGCCCCCACAGACCATTCCCTCGTCATCTTCGAAATCGCCTGCAAGGTTAAAATGAAAGATGCCTGTCCGTCCGCTCTTGAGGACTTCGCGAGCCTCGGCCCAGATGTCGGCTTCTATGCACCCGCCACCGACTGTTCCTATGAATGAGCCATCGTCAAAGACCACCATTTTCGCGCCCTCTTGCTGGGGCGTTGAGCCACGCGTCTTCACCACGGTCGCCATAGCAGCTCGGCCACCCTTCTCGAGTCTGCCCAGCATTTCTACATATATCTCCCCTGGGTAAAGTGAGCCGCCCGTCTTGGCTCCCTTTGTTTTATCGTCAACCATCTCAGTTCCTACCATGGTTGATTATAAACGAGCGGCTGCCAGTCAAGAAAGCAGCTCGAAAGAGTGTATGACTGTTGACCACTTTTGCGACTCTTGGCGACTCGAATATTGACAGTCAGAGGTATCGTATCATATAGTGACCAGTGGCATCCCCAGGGGAAATGCCTCAGCATCTGGGCTATCCTCACAAACGCCTTGCTCTCGCAGCCATGGGCTGCGGCCGCACGAGAAGACCAGAGCCGCTTTTCTAGCCAACAAGGGGATGCGGTGAAAACGAGGGATATATGATTAACCGGAAGTCATCACTAATCGTCACGATTATTGCTTTATGTTTTGTGGCTCAATCGAGCCATGCGTCCCAGCGCCGCGAGGGTCAGCAGACTACAGACAAATCGGGTAAACCGCGTGTAGTGGTTATCGGAACGGGCTCTTCTGATATCGGATGGACCACGAACGTTACCACCGCCACGCTCGAGGACGCGATACAGCAGAGCGGACGATTCGAGCTAATAACCGGGGCCCAGCGCGACAAATTGCTGACCGAGCAAGGATTCAACAACTCCGATCTTGTCGATCCCAAGCATGCGACCCAGGTGGGCAAACTGCTTTCGGCCAGATACATAATAATCGGCAATGCGCTGGATGTGACTGCTTCTACGCGCAAAGTCCCGCATTCGGGCTTGTTGAATCGGGTTGGTGTGGGGGGCGGCGGCGAGGAGGTCTCTTCTGATGTCAGGGCGAAGGTCCAGATCCAGATGATCGACTCTCAAACCGGGGTAGTCAAGATCTCGCATTCGTATGAAGAAAAGGTGAGCAAGGACAGCATGACCCGCTCCCAGGGGGATTCCGAAAAGCTCCGCGAGGGATATCGAAAGGCGATGGAGAAGATTTCGCTGCAATTCGCGCGAGAGTTCGGTCTTTCGGTCCCGGTCGAAGGGCTGGTCGTTTTCGCGAAGGGTGACCGCGTCGCTATTGACATCGGCAGCGATAGAGCCGCCCAGGTCGGACAAGACTTCGAAATATATACCGAGGATGAGCCGATCAAGAATGCAGCTGGCGAGATCCTTTCTTATAACGTTACCAAGTATGCCCGGATTCGGGTAAACAAGGTCGAGCCCAAGCTCTCCTGGGTTTCGGTTCTTGAGACCTATGACGAGAATGGCCAGCGAGATCCGCAGCCGCGATTGGATCGCGTAAAGGTCAACTATTCAGTCAAGCAGGTAGACTCGCCAGGACCCCGGTAAACATGCGCGCCTGCGGAAGCCCACGGATTTAGGAAGTCAGTAGCGGGGCTCGGCAATGATAGCACCCTGTACGGGCGGGTCTCCGTGCCCGCCCCGGCCTCCGGGGAACTTACCATAAGATGCTCTCCGCCAACGCCTATTGACAAAAAAGTGAAGGTAAACTAAAAATGATCGCCGGTTATAGAAGGTTCCTCCGATGTAGCGCAAATAGCCAGCTTGCGCCGATTCAGATCCCAAAGGCATTGTTCCTTCTGGCCGCACTAGTAGTGATGAGCGCGGCGTCCGTTGCCAGCGCGGAAAGCATGAGGAAACGCTACGTTTTCTCCTACGATCGCGCGACCAGAAAAGCCTCATCGATAAAGGCGGCCAGCGAGGCGCGGAAGCGGTTCCTGAAGGACTTTCTAGCGGACAGGTTCTCCCCTGAGATCACTAAGTTCTCCGAGGACATAGATGTAGCATTGGACCCGCCGGATCAGTACCTTACGACCTTCAACGTAATCAGCGAACGGGTTAACGACGACGAAAC
>Ga0207103_10084_pt1 | contig 26531 bp, 26 predicted proteins | sample Alteio_BWMinHeat_81_FD_153546 | JGI IMG/M metagenome (GOLD analysis project Ga0207103, IMG submission 153546) | Enriched cells from forest soil in Barre Woods Harvard Forest LTER site, Petersham, Massachusetts, United States -... | ecosystem: Environmental > Terrestrial > Soil > Temperate forest >...
GCATTTTTCAGTTCGGTGGTTTTGAAAACGATCTTGAGAATGCGCTGGTACTGCATTCGAGGGCAAGCAGCCCGGTATCAAAGAAGGATATCATTGGGACCAATTCTCTATGGGATTATTTAACGGATATCGATAGCATGCATTTTCAGTCGGCGATCTACCATGATTCGATCAAATCCTACCGCAAAATCATTGCCGAGGGAAGGTTCGTACAGGATTACGATGTCACCAGGTATATCAAAGAAAACCTGGACAACAGCGTAAAAATGGCAAAAAAGGCAACAAACATCTTTTTGCCGATCAAAGTTGGCATTACCCTGGACAAAGCGCATTACCTGCCGCGGTTCGTCGCCGCTTCGGACCGGAACGCGATCGAAGAGGTACTGAGACTTTTCGAAAGCCGTAAAAGCTATGAAGATTTCGACCGGAGCGTGGACAAGACCTACCTGGAAATTCCTGAACTCAGGAACCTGATGGTATTTTATGATGAAAAAACCGGGCTGATCCCGCTGGAAATGATCTCTTATGCCAACCAGATGAAAAAAATATACGAGCACAAGCCAAAAAATATCGCCGATATCACGGACGAACAATGGAAGATCAGGACCAGGGCTTATGTTCCGGAATTTAACCAAAAACCTTAATCATATGTTACTAGGATTCACAGAAACGCTGCAGGATAAAAAACAAGTCCTTATCGGCAGAAAAGTTCGGACAGTCACAGCGGTCTTCAGCCTCTTTATCCTTTTGCCTGTCCTGTTGTACCTGTTATTTCACCTGAACCTGATCCATAGCAGGTCGCCTTTCAGCTCAGACATCCAGGAGCCGGTGGCGAAGGTTGTCACGCCGACCGGGACAGGGACCGCGTTCCTGATCAGCCCTACGCTATTGCTGACAGCCAGGCATGTTGTGGAGGGCATGAATATCGGGGATGAGGTGCAGCTGAGCTTTGAACGTTCGAAATCGAAACTGGAGGTCAAAGCAAAGATCAAGTATATCAATCCTTCCAACCTGAAGGTCATTGACGGCAAGGTCCCTGATGAGTATTTTTTGAGCGATGTGGCTGTGCTCGAAGTTACCGCGATCAACGATATCGAACCACTGGTCCTCGGCGAATCGGATGGTGTAAATGACCTGGACGAAGTTATCCTGATCGGCTACCCGACGGGTGATTATTCCATTACGAAGGGCAGCATCAACAGCGATAAATTTCAAAACCTCAACCTGTTCAAACTGGATGCTGCTTCCAACCCCGGAAACAGCGGCGGCCCTTTGATCCTCAAGGAAGACAATACAGTGATCGGGATACTGGTGGGCGGAAGCGGCTCTTTGCAGGGAGAAAATATTGCAATTAAAATCAACGATGTTAAAAAGATATTGCAGAACGCCAATATCACCTATTAAAGAACCGATTAAACCTGATCACAAATGCTGAAAAACAAAAACATTAAGTACCAAAAGCGGCTTTTTTGGACCAGCCTGGCGACAAGTGCAGCCGGTTTTTTTTGCTGGATACATTACTCGTCTATCAATTTTATTCCTTATGCGTTTATGGCCTGTCTGATCGTTATGTATTCCTTCAGCAAAATACACCGGACCACCCTCATTAGCCCGTCAAGGTTTCTTAATCCGGTTTTTATAGCTCTTTCAGTGAGTTTCACGGTTATATCGCTTGTCTTCGGGCTTCATAGTGATGTGATTATTTCCTACGATAATTACGAATTGAACAGTGCTGACCGGTTTAAATGGTTCGAAGCCAATGAGGTGCTGAATTTCCCGATTTCACAGCTGGAATGCAGAAGAAACCCCATCATTAATAATGTTGATTTTGGAAAAATGAGGGAAAGAACTCCTATATACAACCTGATCATCGTTGACAAAACAGTTTCGGTCAAGACCCTCGAACCATCTGTAAATGACAGCATTTCGAAAAAGATCACCCATCAGTTCAACGTAAATCAGCAATATTTAAAAGAAGCCAGTACGTCGGCGCTTATTCCGCCGCTTTTGGTCGCGGGGCTCTGTGTGAACCTAAAAGACTCAACGACTAATGAGAACGTCGGGTTCTACTTTTATTCCGGCAAACCGGATTTAGTCTCCTTTAGCAGGACCGATGCCTATACAAGGAATCTAAGACAAGAAAAAAACGACCCGCATTCTACTTTCATCAATGATTATTTCGAGAGATCGAAATCAATCGATCACGAAATCGGCCAGGATCAACAAGAACAGAAAACATCATTTAATGATATTGTAAAGTCGTTAAGGGAAAAACTGACCGATGATGAATACAATAATCAGCATATTGTTGTTTCCATCATCAGCGACTTCATCAACACTGACCCTACGGACAGCATCCCTGACATCTCGAAGCTCACGCAAATAAAAGAACTGAATTTGTATGTGTTGAATGGCAAAGATCACAAAAACCCCAATGCTTCTTCTTTGGAACTGGTCAATAAGATGACGCGGAATTTCTCCAACTTAAAACAAATCTGTATCAGTAACTTCCAGGATATTAAAGGATCGGATAATTTTTATAATAGCATCGCCACGCTGAACCTGCAATACCACGATCACAAAAATGGTGAAAGTATATCCTTCTATGCGCCCTTCCAGGACTTTAACAGTAACCAGGAAGCCGTGTCCAAAATTGCTTTTACGGAAAACGATCCCGGCAACCAAAACCTGAACAAGTATTTTTTCAGGATCATCGATATCGATAATCAAAATATCCGGTTTCCCATTATATACTCTACCAGCGCCGGCCGGGATACGGCTATTGCGACCGCGGGCGAATTGGTTCCATTCAAAGTCCATCTCAATGAGGTGTTGACCCTAAAACTTCCCTATACGATACCTTACAGGAACGATCGTCTTTTCATAGAGACATCCTCGATCAATTCAAATAAAAAGGAGGCACGTTCCATTACTTTAAAACCAATATTATCGGAAACGACCAGTTATTACCTGATCTTCTGTTACGCTTTTTTTATTGATTCACTTTGTTTCATCCTTATCCTTCCGAACTTATTTGTTATCAGGTTGATGTACAAAGGTGCAGCCAAGGGCAAGTCCTTGCTTCGCCCAATTTTACTTGGCATACCTATCGCGCTAGGCATGGTAAGTTTAGGCTGTTTTTATACCCTGCTAATCGAAAAAAATCTCCAATTCTATCCACTGCTGGTTTTGGGGCTCCTGATCGCATTAACAATGCCCAATTTTTACCGTGCTATAAAAGAGGAACGCAAGTGGGAACTTGAATTTGGTCTCAGGAAATTTGCACTTTCAGTATGGGGATACCTGATCACGAAAAACCCGGATGATGAGATCATAGGCGATGCCGAAAAGAATACATTATAGCACCGAAACTTGATTTGATGACCTTGTAAAATCGTTAAACGTCTGTAAACCCCACTGAAATTATGGAAAAATTCGTCCATCGCAACCGTGCACCAGGTATACTGATCGTTTAAGACGGTTCCCGAAATATGAATGTGCGGCTCCCACCTGCGCCATAGCGATCCCTTTGCGTTATTGATATCCATTTCTTCAGGTAATAAGGTTTGTTGATAAATGCGCCTAAATAATACCATAATAATAATTGGGTAACTATATATGAATTGGATTTGGAGAACTTGAAAATAATATCAAAGGCTGGGCCGATTGCAGGTTGAAATTTTTCAATATCTTTATTTTCAAAAATATCAATACCTTTATCTTAAACCAATTACCTAAACTTCCATGTCAAAAATATTCCGCTTTTTCAAGATCAACTGGTCCTGGTATATATTATTCGCCATCGCCGGCGTTGCGATATACCGGCTGAAATTCGATTCGATACATGCTTATATCGTCGAGGTCTTCATCACCACGGTTGGTATGCTGATACAGTTTGAAAACTCACCGCACCCTAAATCTGCTGCGCACCCGGGGCAGAGTCATCCCCGTAAGGAGATGACTTCAACCCGGATGGCGCTGATAGTCCTGAAAGTTTTTTTTGTCCTCATGGTCCTGCTGTACCTTTCCTGGGAGGCCTATAATTTTTACTTATCGTTAGGGAGGAATTAAACCATGAAAAACATTTCTATCAGCTTGCTGTTTGCTTTTTTCCTGGTGCTCGCTTCCTGCAATGCGGATTTTGATTATCGTGACTATCTTAATGTTAAAAGTAAGTGGGACGAGTCCATGAGCCTCAATTCTTTAAAAAAGGGTATAAAGATCCGTATCGCCAAACGCTTCACTTCCGGTTATGTATTGCTGAAGGGCCAACCCATCAATTCCTTCTTTAGGGTCGATACGGCCAACCACCAGCTTTTTGTTAAATTAAACGCTGTAGGGGCTGCAAGTGTCAAACCTGGGGACACGCTGCGGCTGGTACTGCGGGACGACGATCCTACTATTAAGAAATATGCGGCGGTAAAAGTTGTCGACGTGTATATAGATCCAATAAAACCGCCCAGGGTAGTAACACCCTGTGATTCGGTATCGCATATCATTTACGAGAGTATCGCGGGCAATATGGACAAAATGACCGCTGAAAAGGTTCAGCTGATCCAGCTCTATAACAAAGTACTGGACGACAAAATCCAATCCTACCTTAGGTCATTGCGCGGTGAAGAAGCCAGACAATCCCGTCTCTGCGTAACCAATTTCAAGCTGCTGGATTGGATAAAAAGCGGGCAGCGAAGCGGATTTTCCAAAAAAAGGTATTTTCTCAACGCGCAGATCAAGGACTACCTGAATACGATTGCCGAGGGGATCAGTTACGAGGTTAACAGCCGAAAATGGGACCGTAAAAAATTCGTTATCAAGTGTGTCGGCTACGCGGACGAACGGGATCTGAGATCGAAAGAAACAATCAGGTTTGACAGCATGGGCCTGGAGCCTGACAGGCGTCCGCAGCCCATTTACTTCGATCAAAACGGATGTGGCGTTAACGGGACTTTCTTCAGGCTGGACAGCGCTTATGCGCAAAATTTTCGGCTGTATGACGTGCATGACAATTGTTCGCTGAGCCTGGTCAGGGCATTTGTCTCGGTGTTATATTTGCGTGACCGGCTTAAGGCTTTGACCAATAATGAGATCGGGTACGAATATTCGGCAGGCGGCGTAAGCAGGGGCGATTGGGACGCCAACCGGAAGATTGACTTGCAAATACAGTTAAAAGCGGGCGCGAAGTTCTGAGTTCCGTGGACAGGTATTATACGCACTTAATAAAGCAGATACAACCGGTATCGGATTATTGCTGGTGGCCTTCGTAATGGAATAAAATGGCAAACGAAGCCGTTTAAGTTAGAAGGCGCCTTCCTCGGCAGCGCAGCCTTCGATTAACAAAATCAGGCTAATCCTTTATACGTTCAATGATCCATCGCCAGGAAATAATTAAGCTCATCCGATATCTCTATTCTTTTCCGCTCCAGTTCTGCCAGGTCTTTTTTATCATTTTCGATAGCGTCTTCGGCATCCTGCCCCGTTTGATAATTAATGGACTTCAACAGGGCGTATTGTTTGTCGAGATCAGCGCTGTCTGCATTCATTTCCCGGTCTGTCGTTCTTAACCGGCTTTTCAGTTCAGCGTCCCATTGGTCTTTTTTCTTTTCCAATTCCTTTGCGCGAAACTCTTGGCGATCAGCCCTCGTGGCCTCCGCATCGGCCCTGCTATTGGCGACATGGTTCTGATAAAACTGTGCGATGTTTGTCAACAGGGATAAAATGAGGCCGATAATTGCTACAATTACGCCTGCCTTTTTCCATTCTGATTTTGCAGTCATGTTTACCGGTTTAAGCTATCCAATTCAAATTTATAATAATCGATCTTTGTCTCCAACTCGCCGATGCGGTCCCCTGTTTCCGTAATCGTGTTTTTGTGGCTTACTATTTCCTGATTCAGATCCTGCTTCCTTTGTAATACCAAGCGGTCCTCCTGATCGATCCGCCTGTAGTGTTTCCTGAGTGTATCGATCACCCCCGGCCAAAGCTGTTCATAGCCCTTACAGATCGATATCTCCGCGAGTTTCCGGAGTTTCTCCTTTTTATCGGTATCCAGGATATCCGATAAGGTAATCAACGGCTGGTTGTCGGTTGCATAAATGCACTCCGTAGCAATCGGACTATTATTATAACATATGCGCGTGCTGTCCAGCAACGCCCTGTCCCTATGGTCAAGGCTGTCAATTTTTGGCTGTAAAGTTGATATAAAATCTTGTTCTTTGTTGACCTTTTCTTTAAGGCGGGAGATTTCCAGCCGGGTAGCTAATATTCCTGTTTTTATCTCGTCTGTTTTCGAATTTTTACACGAAAAAAGCAGGTATAGAATGAAGGTACTTTTCAATAAGGGCCTGTTTAGAGCAATCACGATACGGTCAAGGATCGTTTTAAGAATCAAGATTTTGGTCTATAAAAATAAGAAATATTTTGCTCTAAAGCCTCAATTTTTTATGGTTTTATTCTAAAGGTGAAACTGCCACCATGGGATTTGAAACCAAAAAAAGCACTAAAAAGGGCTATCCTACCTGCCAAGCATTTTAGTCGATTCTACTGCTGCATCTGATAAAAGAGGTTCCTCGTTCCATATGCAGCAGCACCCGATAAATTGCCTTTTTAAGGATTGATCTGTTTATTTTCATTAGGAGGCGGGTTAGCTTGATTAAACCATTCGAATTTCAATAAAAAATGCCCGGCGTTATTCTGCCATTCGGTATCATTCACTAAAAACTCTATGTGATCATTTTTATTCAAACGGATGACTGTCTGTGGTTCGATATGATCCCAAAAGGAACTCGGCGGTGTTATTACATATTTCCATTCGCGGCCATTCACCCTGTAAAGTAAAGCACCATGTCTGAATTTCGGTATGCAATTATAGGCGTCACTAACAGGAAAACACATAAATCCAGCGGTGGTACCTTCGGGTCCAACTTCGCCAAGAAATGTGCCTACGTTAACTGTCCCGGAAACCCAGATATGAAGTATCCCCGAGTTGGTCATCCTAAACATATTAGCCTCAACTTTGACTAAATAGCCTTTATCATTTATGTAGTTTATTTCATCTTTCCTTGTCCAATATTTTCCAAGCCAATAGCGATCCGCAAACGGCAGGACGAGCAGCCAACATGATAAAAGTGAAAAAAGAACGCCCATCGTTGTCGAATACGCCGGCCTAAAGTGATAAATCATACGTGGGTCAGGAGCGACTTTGTTTTCCACCACTGGGAGGGTAGCCAGATAATTGCGGAGCGAAATATGTTCAAACTGCAAACTTGCACCTGATTGGCGCAAAAAACCGATTTTGTGCATATAGTTTAGCCAAACACTAAAAAACAATGGCGCCATCCCCGACAGAAAAAGCAATACTCTGAGAACTATATGCTGGATAACGTCCAAGCCACCGAACCACAAAAAGGATATCATACCTAAACCGATCCCGGCAAAAAATTGCCTGGAAGACACTTCATGTGCAGGATTTGCATAAGACAGGAGCAGGCTAAACAGCAGACAGATCACGACGAAGGTTAGCAGGCCGTGAGACAGCGAGTGAAATACGGATTTCAACATCCCGGAATTGAGTTTTTTACGTTTCATACGTGCCTCGACAATCGACTCGGCTTCCCGGCCGGCCATCAAAGCTACCAGAAAAAACCCCATGAAAAACGCAACGAAAAAGGCTAAAAAAATAACGCCCAGCGATTCGGCATTCCGGCCGGGTCCTAATGTAAAAGGAAGGCGGTGGACCAAGCCAAGCGAATAAGGGTCAAGCCAGCTATTGAAAGTAGCTGCGTTAAAAAACCGTTCCAGAACCCATCCAAAAATCGCAATTACCAATCCTATTATTACGCCGCCTTTGAGGCCGGTCTTTACGGACTGCTTCCAATTAAAGGTAAATTTCTCGACGGGTTGTATGTCCGTTTCGGGCGTCTGCCACTGCTTTCGAAGGCCGAAAACAATTCCTACAATAATCCCTAAAATGATGCCCGAGCAAGATTCCGTTATTGAAAAAGCTCCAATCATGTCTTCTTTAGCCCTGGGAATACTAAATCCCTGATAGGCTCCGCAGAAAAGCACCAGGACAATTGTAAAAACCAAAACCGGAAATTTTGTTAGCCAGCGCAGCCACGCCAGCCGATCATTAAAGCCCATAGTCAACATCGTTAACAGAATCCCTGCCAATATCCCATCGCCAATGAAATCAAAAGGGCTGGCAATAATACACCCGACCGCAATGGAAACCATAAGCGTACACCATGTCCTGGAAACCAAATAATACGTTCCAATTTTTAGTTTCGAAAATTTGATATTCTTCGGGGAGTTGTCGTATGCGAGCCAAGCCGGCTGCATATCTTCGATGTAGAATGAACTATCTTTGATTTGCCGCGCTATCCAAGCGGCGTAGGTGCGCATCAGCCTTTTCTTGTAGTCGGTGATTTTAAGAGGCGCAAAAACGACCAAGTCATATTTTTCCCAAAGTAATTTCAGACATTCCTCCGGGGTGTATGCTTCGATTTTCCCTTTTTCGTCGCGAGTAAGCGAATCATAAGTTCCTAAGAACAGGTTAAGCAATAAAGGTGAAGTGATGTTTTCAAAAAATGCAGGGTTATGTTTCAGGAAGTCCCGCATCCGGGGGATAGCCGACCGGTTGTGGAACCCGGTGATCGCATTTAATATCAAGGGCTTAGCGAGGGGCAAAACTTCATAAACGGGAAGGTCAATTGGCGTAATCTCGTCCAGTTCAATCATTTCTTTTTTTCTGCAAGAAAATAGCAGGCTCTTGTCCGTTTTGATATATTCTGCTATGGCTTCGAGGCAATCCGCGCGAAAAGGTTGTTCGACCTCGTCCAGCCCGTCCAGGCAGGGCAGTATATTATCCTGTTCGATCAGCCATCGTATTTCCTTTTCATCGATTATGGCATATTGTTTTCTCAATCTCTCGGCCAGCCATATTTCCAGCCGATTGTTGTCTGCCGATATGATATTTCTATCCCAAGGGCCCAATTCAACGACATAAGGTATCCGTGCATCATCAATTTCTTCGGCAGATTTAAGATCTATCGCTATCAATAACTCGTAAGCTTTTTTTGTGAAACTATAGCTTTTACCGCTGCCTGCTTCCCCCGTTATCGCGGCCGCATAAATTTCCCTAACCGGATTTTTTTCTGATACCATCCGGCTGCTTATTCTTCCCCGACCCCGTTTCATTTCTGCAACGTCCGGATAGCGGCAATATTTTAAGTCTATCGCCTCCTGTCCGGTAATTGCCCTAATATTATTTTTTTTGGCCTGGATATCCCGCTCATAAAAAGAGCGCATTTTTTCAATTAAACGCTTTTTTAACTGTCGTTCGTGATGCCTGGTTCCATTCTGGTGATCCAAGCTGAAAACATCACTGTATTTGTCTAACCATTGTTTAACCGGCCGAAGCCGTGGAACAATCGAGAGAATCACCGAGGGAAAAAAGAACAAGCGGGGGATGCCCTCAAAAAAAATTTCGAAGAGTGTTACAAAAATTTTGAACCGTTCTTCTCCATGCGACAAGAGCTTTGCGAGTACGTAGAAAAGTCCTACAAGGGAGGCAAGGGAGGCATATACAATTGGTAATATTTTAAGTATTTTCCTCCAGTACATAAGCGTTCAGGGCTTGCAAAAAAGGTTATCAGATCTTCTTATAAAATTAATGATAAATAATCGAAAAACTATACATAGTTGGGTGCCTGCCGAGATGCGGCTATAATAATCCCTGCTTTTTCAGCTAATCACGAATATAAGTCGAAAAACTATCGGTAGTAGTAGATAAATCCTTTTAAAATAAGTGTTTAGCCTCCGGCCCGACATCAGGAGCCTGCGGCTTTGGCATCGGCCAGCTCACCAGTCGCTATTTCGAAATCTCCTGTTCTATCCGTTTTTCAATACCAGCCTTCATCTCGTCCAAAAACCGCGTATACCCCAGCCGCTTGCGGCTCGCTATCCCCTGCCATCTTCTATGTGGCTTCCCGATCCTTACCCGGAATACCTTTTCCAAAAACTCCACGATCTCGGTGATCGACACCTGCCCGTTGTTCAGCTGCCCTGTCAGCCAGATCCCGTAGGCGACTTCTACCAGGTTGATGGTCTCCCCCGTCCACTTTAACACGCCCGGTCCGCCTTCAGGCGGCGGCGCGGGCGCCACGCCCCCAACCCGCAAACGCCGGAGCTCCTCCTCTACCCATGTCATCAAACGCTCGTAAGCCATGAACTTTGCCCAAAGAAAGTCACCCTGCGTGGCGAACGACGGATCGATACCGGATATTTCCGGTAGCAGCATACCCGAAGGCCCCGCGTCGCGTAAAAAAAGGACGCTGTCCAAGTCGTCTGCTTCCAACTTGTAGCATTGGTACAGGAAGCCGAAACGATTGATAAACGATTGTAAGCGTTTCAGTTCCTCCTGGTAATACCCTTCCAGCATGCCCTCGCCTAAAGATGGCTTCCCCAAAAGTACCGTAGCATATTCGGTCAGATAGATCTGCTCGGCAACGAACAGCGGTTTCTGGTGTTTGAAAAAATCGATCTCCTGCGCCTCGTCCGCGAAACCCTCCTGCAGCACCACGGTTTTTAACCGGGCTAAAATGCCTTTGATGCTTTTCAGCGCATCGCCCAGTCGGCTGGCTACAAGATTACCGCTTTCCTGGTAGAAGCCGGTGCTTTCCTGCAGCTCGCGGTATAATTTTTTAACGGGTTCTTTCATCATGGATCATTCCATATTAGCTTAGCAAAATCCTTATATCTTCCTCGTCCAGTTCAAAGGGCAGGTGCCGCATCATACACCGGATAATCGGCATCGCGTATGGGCTTATCGGGAATTCCGGGTACCGCCCGGCTGAAATAAACGAGAGCGTGATGAAGTCAGCCTTGATATCCCAGGTCTTTTGCCTGCGGACGATATTGACGCCGATCTCGCGGAGCAGCTTCAGCAGCAAACGTTTTTCGTTTTCCGGCAAGTTAATTTCCCGGCAGGCCCGGCGGTATACTTTGCTTAGCGCATTCATAACTTAAATTCTTTTTTAATATCTGCCCATACATTCAGTACCTCGTCGAGCTGGGCGCGTTCGTGCAGAGCGGTCACCCCCATCCGGATGCGGGCATCTTTCAGCGAAACGGCCGGGTAATTGATTTGGTTAGCATAAACGCCTTTTTGTTGTAGTGGGTGGCAGATTTTTGCATTCTTAATTTTATCGCCAATGCGGACCGGGAAGATGGCCGATTCCGTATTCCCTATATCCAAACCCAAGCTCAATAAGCCATGCCTGAAATATTTGATATTATCCCGCAGAAATGACCTCCAGGCGGGTTCTTCATCGATCAGCTCGATGGCCTTCACAATGGCCAGCGCGGCCGGGGACAAACTGGCGGAGAACGTGTGCTGTTTACTTTGGTATTTCAGGTAATTCACCATTTCCCCGCCGGCCACCACATAGCCGCCGATATGCGCGAACGTTTTGCTGAAGGTGCCGTTTATCAAATCGATGTCGTCCCAGGCATTGCAGGCTTCGATCAGGCCGCGCCCGGTCTTGCCTACGACGCCGGTGCCGTGTGCGTCATCTACCATGAGCCGCGCGTTGTACCGTTTACAAAGGGCGGCGATTTCGTTGAGCGGTGCGAGGTCGCCGTCCTGGGAGTAAACGCCGTCAATGATGACCAATACCAGCGGGTGTTTACCCTGCGACATTTTCAAGGTATGCTCATAGGCGTCAAGGTCGTTGTGTTTGACTGTTTTGCGGTGAAATTGCTGGCAGCCTTCCATGACGCTGGTATGTACGCCGGCGTCCAGGATCGCGAGGTCGTCTTTGGTGAGGATGCATTGGAGCGAGGCGCTGTTGGAGGTATAGCCGGTCGTATAGATAATGGCATGTTCCTTTCTGAAGAACCTGGCGATCTTTTTCTCCAGCAATTGGTGGTAATCATAATGGCCGCCGATGGCGGGGGAAGCGCCGGCGCCGGTACCGTATTTCATGATGCCGTCGAGGGCTGCCTGTTTTACGGCAGGGTGCTGGGTAAAACCGAGGTAGTCGTTGGATACGAGGCTGACGAGTTTCCTGCCGTTCATTTCGACTACGGAGCCGCAGCCCGTAGTGGTAACGAGGCGGTAATTCAATTGTCCTTTTGCGGTTTGATCATCGAGGTAAGCTTGAAATAGTTTGGCCCTGCCCCAAGCATCCATTCCGGCGATATATTCGAAATCCCGGAAGCTGTTATTATCAAAGTTTTGCTCCATATTTTTAATGTTTGAAGCAAAACAATCGTGTTATGGCTTAGTCGAAGAGTGTTTACACCCGAGATACACCGTTGGCGGCAGGATTATGCGGCTGTAGGTGGGGCAATAACACTCCCGTGCGGAATGACCTCATTTCGTTATTTTAAAGAACCTAAGAACAGCGGGAAAACACCCTGCATTGATAGCGGTGAAAAGATTGCCAGCACATATCGAAAAATTGCATTTTAAACGATTAGAAACGTTTATAGTGGAGTAGTCAGGTCTACCACAGGATGCTACAATTAGTTGCGCTATCTAATTGTCGTAATTAAAGTACCGCCAATCAGATTGAGCAATTACCATATTATTCTGCAACGCGCTGACCCGTAAGCGGTGTACCTGTTTGCCCATGCCCTGAACAGTAACCGTCGTACCTGTAACACGATAGACGCCACCATTGCTGTAGGGCATCGGAGAGAAGTCAGTGGCCGTGTAATCATACGGCGCATTTGCCAATTGCAACTCTACTTGATAACTATCGGCCTGCGGCACGGCTGTCCATTCTACATTCGTGTAACGGGGATATCCGTAACTACTATGGTCTGCCGGGCTGAGTACTTGCAGAACCATCGTTTCGATGGTCGCCGGTTGCTGTTGGTTGCTAACGGTATCAGGCACTGTACTTGCCGCCGGTCGCTGGTACTCCACCTTTACTACGGTGCATTGGCCTTCCGTAACTTGTGCGTCCTCCGTCCAGGTATGACCATCATCATCCTTAAAAGTAAATGTAAGGTTACCTGCCGGGAAGATGAAGGGGAGCATATACGAGTCTCCGCACTGCGGATGAACCAGTAAACCGGGTGTGGGCAGCATGCCGAGCGAATTGCTGTCCTTTAATATTTCGACTTTGCATAAACTACAGGTACGGTAAAAAGACAATTGCCCATTGCCTGCGCCATACGGATTTGTTGCCGGCGCCGGATCTGGTTGAGCAGGTTGCTGGTAAGTTGTAACTGGAGGCCCGCTAACCATATTCGGCATGCCGTTATTCCGAGATCGACCGGTAAGCCAGAATATGAAAATGATTACGATAGCAATTATGAACAGCCATCCCAAAACTGATCCGCCACCACCGCTGCTGCCGCTGCCAGGGCCGCTTGAAGTGTTGCTGCCGCTGGAATAACTGTAATTATTATCTGTATCGTAGCTATTATAGCCGCTATAACTATCATTGTCGCTATAACTCGATTTTGGACTATGTTCCTGCTCAGTATCATAGCTACTCGTTGACCTGGTGCCAACATCTTGGTCTGTTTCATCATCATCAGTTTCTTCGTCTTGCCTACCCCCAATTTCACCAAGAACTCTAACATCCGAGGTGGAATGGCATTCAGGGCAGATACAATTGTTGTTACCATGGAGATTCCATGTTTTGTCACCACACTGTTCGCAAAAAAATAAGTCGTCTTTCCTACAGCGATAAAGTATGTCGTCGGGTTCAACATTTCCGCAATTTTCACACTTAGTATCAGGTTCGTAAGCGTCCGGATCAATTTCCCCCATTATTCTAACGGCTGACGTGGAGTTACAAACAGGGCAAACGCAATTGTGATTACCATTTACGTTCCAGCCTCCTTCGCCACAATCTTGGCAAAAAACAAAATTATCGTCCTTGCACAAATAGATCATCTCGCCGCTGGCGCTGTTGCCGCAATGCTTACATTCGGTCCAGGTTCCCATAATTGGTTCTTTTAATTGAGTATACGCCTGGTTGCGTTAACAATATTTGTTCCCGTTTATCGATTTGCATGACGTGAACAGCAAGGTTAAGAGGCTTAAATTTAAAAATTTAATTAATAAATTACAAATTATGGATCACCCACCGCGCATAAAACTTCTCACATAAGTAAGCATCTTCACTAACAAGCCCTCCATCTCCTCCAGCATTTTCTGGTCTTTCGGATAAGCTTTCAAAATGATGGTCGACGCCTGTATTTCCTCCCCGTCCATGGACAGGCAGGTACTGGCGATCTGCTGTGCCAGTTCTTTAAAGCTGGTATCGCCGAATACCTTTTGTTCGGATAACAATTTAAAGAAAAAGGCAATCCTGTTGACGTACAGGTTAAAATGCAGTTTGGTATACGGCACTTCCCGCTCATGCGTCTCCACAAAATCGATCTCCTCCCGTATCCATTTGATCAACCTGGTACTTACTGAATTCGCATGACCGTCAAAGGAGGGCATGCCTATCTGCGTATCCTGGAGCACTAGCTTTTCGCATAATGCGTATTCCAGGAGGCGTTTTCCTTTCCCGGGTACTTTATCGGTTCTTTCCTGGATATACTTTTTGCATTCTAAAAAAGCTGCTGTGTGCCTGGAAGCGGCCGTGCACATTAAACTCTCGTCGGGATTGCAGCGAGGTAAAAGCGATCAGATTGATGCCATTCGTATTGCACAATATGCTTATAAAAACAGCACAGTATTACGCCTCCGGCAACCCAAAAGGCAAGTCATTCAACAGCTTAAGCATCTTTCAGCGCTTCGCAGCAGAGTGATCAATGCCCGTAAGCAATTAACGGTTGCTATAAATGAAACTATTAGCTTCGATAAATCCACAGCCAACGAATGCAAAAAGCTATGTAAAGCATCATTGAAATCCTTAGAAGAGGATATTGAGCGTATTGAATTAAAAATAGACCAGGTCATTGAATCTGACCCCGAATTAAAAAGGCTATTTTCAATAGTGACATCTGTTCAGGGTATAGGTAAAATAACGGCGACAGAAATGATTATTACCACAAACGAATTTAAGGACATCACAGACCCGGCAAAGTTTGCTTGCTATTCAGGTGTGGCCCCATTTGAGCACACTTCTGGCTCAAGTATAAAAGGGAAATCCAGGGTCTCTCATAGAGCCAATAAAACTATGAAAAGTTTACTACATATGGCAGCGCTAGTCGCTATAAATTACAACACAGATATCAAAGCTTATTACCAAAGAAAAGTTGAACAGAAAAAGAATAAAATGCTAGTTATTAATGCTGTTAGAAACAAATTGATCTGGAGAATATTTGCGTGTGTTAGAAATAATCGACCATACCAAAAAAATTACCAATTATCGCTTGTTTAAATCATAGAAATCGCGAGCGCAGACAACTGGAAGACCAGTGCATGCGGACCTATCTCCGCCACCAAAACAGGCATTATTAGTTATCTACCACCAACAGCTATATAGCGCTATAATTTTGTATCATGAAACATATCGCGATAGGCGACATCCACCACCAAACCAAATGCTAAGAACCTCGCATATAAGTTTATCATACACTAATAACCATTTATTTAAACATGGAAAATACAACCATTATACCTGACGAGCTTGTGGCTAATAAGATTTACTTCGTAAGGAATCAAAAAATTATCCTCGACAGCGATCTTGCCGAACTTTACGATGTGGAGACAAGAGTCCTGAACCAGGCCGTCAACCGAAACATTGAACGCTTCCCGGAGGACTTTATGTTTCAACTCACTGAACAGGAATGGCAAGTTTTGATGTCACAAATTGTGATATCAAAAACAGGCCGAGGTGGCAGGAGAAAACTACCCTACGTCTTTACTGAACACGGCGTTCTGATGCTATCCAGCGTTTTGAACAGCGCAAGTGCGATTATGATCAATATTCAAATCGTCAGGATTTTTTTGCGTATGCGACACCTATATCTTGACCATACCGAGCTGAGACTGGAAATAGAGCGCATCAAAAAAGACCTGAAAGATCAAGGCAAAAACATAGAAATCGTATTTCGCTACCTAGATGAACTGATAAATAAACAACATGAACCGCCGAAACGAAGGCAAATCGGGTATAAACCCGACGAATACTGAACGCTTTGAGGTCACAATTTGTGACCTCAAACCTATTAAATGACTATACAACAATAGCTTCAAATATTGACAGGCCGCAAATTCTCCTCCGAACATGAGCGAATGCACCACTTTCATCACTACATGGGCCTTCTTCAGGTACCCAACACTTGCATTTTTAAAACCACTTTTTACAAAAATGAATGGCAAATCATTGAGCCCCAATTCAAAACATTTTAATGCTAATTAAATAAGGTCTCCAACCTCTTTGCTACCCAAAGCCCCTCCCAGATCCAGACACTTTTGTCCTGTCGCCGGCAACCGCCATGTAAGCCCTGCGACGGAAAGTTGTTTGACATCCAGGGAGAAAACATTACTCTGCTAAACCCAGAGAATCCGGCGAAAGTGAGCGTAAAACCGCAAGACCCGAAAGCGCCGGGGCAGGCTGAAATGCCCGTATCGTAGGATATGACGGAAGTACTCCCGAACCAAAATATTTCAGAAGGGGGACCGGTTTCGGTCCCTCTTTTGTTTTATATGAACACCATCAATCCAACCGAAATCAAAGGGCAAGTTTGCCTCGTTGATCTTTTAGCAAGGCTTGGCCACCATCCCCTAAGACTGGCCGGCACGGAGCTATTGTACATCAGCATGCTCCATGATGTCGGCACCCGCCCCACCTTTTCCGTTTATGAGAAGCTCGGCGTTTGGTACGATCGCGGCCTTGCAAAAGGCGGCAACGTCATCGATTTCGGCATGGCGTATTGGAAGCTGTCCTTGCCGGAAACCCTGGATAAAATTTTGAGCGTTATCGAACAGCCGGTCATTGAAACAACCGGGTCCAAACGAAGACACGCACAGAAGCTCCCCCACTACCAGGTCGAACAAATAAAAGAGCTTGGCAACAACCCAGCAATCACCACTTACCTTAAAGAACGCGGCATCTGGCGGACAGCCCAAGGCAGACTCAAAGAGATTTATTACTATGTCGAAGATGAAAAAAAACTCCGGAAACACTTCTTCGCCGCAGGTTCCCAAAATGAAAACGGCGCCTGGGAAGTCCGTAGCAAAAATTTCAAGGGTTGCCTCGGACACAAAGCCCTGACGATAATAGAAGGGGCGAAAAATCAACTATCCGTCTTCGAAAGTTATTTCGATTACCTCAGCTGGCTAACCGAACACCAGACGGATCATACTGTCATCATCACCAACAGCCTTGCGCTATTGCCCCAGGCCATCAGCAAAGCCAAAGACTTTACCAGTGTCCACCTCTACTTCAACAACGATAAAACCGGCCGGGAAGCCACCATGCAATTCAAACTGCAAGTACCACAGGCCATCGACCGGTCCATCCTATATCAACGCTATAAGGACTACAATGAAAAGATCGCCGCCGGACTTTTACACAAATCCCGTGACATTTTTCAACATGCCTTTGCTGGGAACTGAAAAATACTAAATTTGAAATCCCATGGAAACTATCGAGCAGGAGTATATCGTCTACCCTACCGAGATAACGGGCCAATTCATCCTCGAATACCCTAACGGCCGCCGCGTGCTCGTAGAGATTGATCCCGAAACCGGCAAAGAACACTTCATCCGGGAGTTGTAAGTAAAAATAAATCCCTACCTACCACTGATAAAATCATTAGGCTTTAGTTTTGCCTCATGAAACGACTATCGTTGACTGCAATTTTCGATATGACGCCGCAGGTACTTTAGGAGTACCTTCGTCCACTTGCAGAAAAGGTAAAAAAAAAGCATGGATAAGAGCGCATACATTGTTTACTGTGATGAACGGTTCTGCCGGAACGTAAATACGATGATACACGAAAAGTCGTCCTAATGAAGGATTTTTTTCCTTAAAATTTTTCCATCAGGCCTTTAGCCAAATATTATGGCTATAAAGTCAACTGAATAACCTGATTTAATGAGTGCGTTGCCGATTAAATCCTACTTTTATTCTGAAAAATTTTCCAAAAACACATTGTTAGTGTGAAAAATTTTCTATTTCGTATCTTTTTTCTATTTTAGTATGAAAAATTTTCCACCACGAAACGAAATGGCTGATCTTTCGCATTTACTTCCCGAAATCCTTTATTCTTCCAAGGATAGCGGAACCAGTAAGCAAATTAGTAAATGGGTAAAGGACGGTGTTCTAAAAAAATTGGCTCCGCGAGTTTACACATCGCGAATTAATGAAGATCCTGAAGCCATAGTCAGACGTAATCTTTTTAATATTATTGGGCACCTATACCCGGGAATTTTAGTTAGTCACAGATCTGCATTTGAATTTGAACCAACCAGAACAGGTAAATTATTTTTGACCTATTCCCATAGCCGGAAAATTCCACTACCCGGAGTTATTTTAGAAGTCATGGAAGGACCTGGCCCGACAACGGGCGACAATCAATTGGCACCTGGACTTTTTGTATCTGGTCAGGCCCGAGCCTACTTAGAAAATCTCCAGCTTTCGAGAAAACCGGGGGCCGATTCGAAAACTTTAACACTGCCTGAAATAGAAGAAAGAATCGAAAAAATAATTCGGATAAGGGAGGAGGCAGGCATCAATCAGATCCGGGATGATGCCAAAATCATTGCCAAGCCGCTTGGAATGGATGCTGAACTTGGGAAATTTAGTAAACTCATCAGCGCTATTCTTAACACGAACCCATTACACAAATTATCCTCGCCGACTGCGATAGCACGAAAATTCGGGAAGCCATACGATCCGGCAAGAATAGTGCTATTTAATACACTTTTTAAAGCGCTAAATCAGCCATTCAAAAACCGTCCGGATCATAATCTGGAGTTAAAAGCATTTAGAAATTTTGCTTTTTTTGAATCATATTTCTCAAATTATATCGAAGGAACAGAGTTTGAGGTTAATGAGGCGAAACAAATAATTTCCTCCGGGAAACCTATGCCAACGCGCGATGACGACTCACACGACATTCTGGGCTCCTACAAAATAATGAGTGACCAGCATGGCATGCGTCTTACGCCCTCAAATCCGGATGAATTGATGCAAATCCTTCAGTATCGCCACCAAATCATGTTAATTTCCCGTGAAAAAGCAAGCCCTGGACAATTTAAGGATAAAAATAATCGTGCAGGAACAACTGATTTCGTTGACAGTGAATTAGTAAGGGGAACATTAATCCAGGGTTTTAACAATTATCAAAATCTTCATGATCCCTTTGCCAAAGCAATCTACATGCATTTCATGATCAGCGAAGTTCATCCATTTCTCGACGGAAACGGTCGGGTCTCCAGAGTGATGATGAATGCAGACCTCGTTAGAGCAAACCAGACAAGGATCATTATACCTACCGTGTACCGCGAAGATTATATCGGAGCCGTTAAAAAATTAACCAAACAACAAGACCCGTCAGCATACATTCGCATGATGGACCGCGCGTGGCTTTTCAGTTCAACAATCATAGGTCCGGACATGGATAAGATGCAATCACAACTTGAAAGGAGCAACGCTTTCATGGAACCCAACGACGGTGCAAAACTTGAGATTGTTGAAGCTGTAGATCATTTAAGTAGATAGATCGATCAAAGGTCCATAAAGTAAAGCCCAAGCCCTCCCGCATAGCTACACAGCTACATTTTGGATTTTCTAGCGGCAAGATGTCTTTTTGTCTGCCAAAAACCTAAGGAGGTTTCATGCCAAAAAGAATCTTGCCGCCTTTACGCCCTTTGGGACGTTAAAGGGGTTCTGTCAAAACAGCGCAACTCGTTTTTCTCATGTCTAACCGTAAATTGAATGGCCGTCCGTCGATGCCTGAAGGCAAACGCAGTTTCAGGATCACCGCGCGGTTTAGCGAGGAGGAATATAAGACCGTTCAGGAACTGGAGAAGACCCTTGGGGTCAATAAAACGGAGATTGTCAGGGCTCGGTTGCTACACAACGGGGCTGCCATTATGGTCAATGCGAAGGAAGTGATCCGGGAACTCGATCTCATCGGCACCGAATTGGGGCGTACCGGCAATAACATCAACCAACTGGCGCACTACGCAAACGTCCTAAAATTAAAAAGTGTGTTTTCTGAACCCGTTATCGTTCGTTTCAATGAAATATTCGAACTGCACCTTGAACAACGAAAGGAACTGGATACAACGCTACGTAAGATCATCCGTATCCTGGGACATTGATAGCGAGCTATATAGCAGGATATAAAGAAATATAACAACGTAAAGCGATATATATCCCGGTTTCAGCTTTGTGGCCAGGAAGCAGGATATATAACAATTTACAAAATTATCTACTACGATAGCCTGCGATATAGCAGCATATTCGGCTATATATCTACAATGATTAGTACATGGTTGTCAAGATACTCAGCTCTGCAGCTACATTCAACGGCATCAAGTACAATTTTGAAAAGCTTGCTACCGGCAGGGCGGAATTAATGCGCGTTGCAAATTTCGGGTCACTGCAAGGCCTGGACAAAGTACGGGTAGAAGATTACAGGAATTACCTGCTAATGTTAACTGAACGAAATACACGGATCAAACAGCCGCAGTTCCATGCGGTGATCTCTACGAAAGGACAAAAACATACAAACGAAGAACTTACTGCTATTGGAGAAAAATGGATGGCCGTGATGGGCTATGAAAAACAGCCCTATTTGGTTTTCTTTCATAAAGACACAGACGATAACCACATTCATATCGTTTCCACGCGCATAAACAGGGACGGCAAAAAGATATCAAGTGAGTACGAGCACGTACGCGCAGTTAGCACTATGAACAAGATCATGGGCCTCGATGAAGATCAACAGGCCCTAAAGGATATTGATAGCGCAAAGGCCTATCGCTTTTCCACACTTGCCCAATTCAAGTTAATTCTTGAAGAAAAAGGCTATATTTTTCAGGATAACAACTTAGTCAAATTCGGAAAGAAGTTAGCGAAGATCGACTTCGACAACCTTGCCTTTAAGGAACAGAACGAAGCAAGAATCCGCCAGTTAAAGGCCATCTTCAGCAAATATTCTGCGACATTAAAAACGGATGACTTTGCTAAATACATGGGAGAAAAGCATGGCGTTAAGCTCGTTTTCCATTCCAAAGATGGCAAGCCTGCTTATGGTTATACCATTATTGACGATGCACAGAAAAATGTATTCAAGGGAAGCGCTATCATGCCATTAAAAGAACTACTTAGTGGATCTATACATGAAGGCACTTCGAATACAGCATTGAACCAACAAATTTCAGGGGCTTCAAAACAGAATTTTCGCTCAGGCTCATTTCAACCAAAAGAGACCAACGAACCGTTGCCGCCGGTCCGGATAAGTTTAGCACATGATGTCGACGACGAAAAGGTTCACGGCCGGCGGCGCAAAAAGAAGAACACAAGAGGACAGTCCCGTTAAGCAAATTTTTTTATGATCATTATCATCGGCAACCAGAAAGGGGGTGCGGGTAAAAGCACGCTGACGCTTTTGCTGGCCAATTACCTTTCACAATCCAAAAACCATCCCGTTACCGTGATCGATATGGATTATCAGCAATCCATCGCACAGAAATATGAACGGGCCAAACTGCTTGAAAACGAAGAACCATATACGGTAGTTGCCGCGAGCCTGGAGCATTTTCCCGGGATGAAAAATATCATGTGCAGCAATGCCGAACAGGTTGTACTGATCGATTTGCCGGGCAAACTAGATGATGATGGTTTAATACCGGTATTTCAGTCGGTAGATCTGGTCATTTGCCCTTTTTCATACGATGAATTCAGCTTCGAATCGACGGTGTTATTCTCGGTCGTACTGCGAAAAATTAATGCGAAAGTGCCTATTACCTATATACCGAACAGAGTAAAAGCAAATGTAAAATATGAAACACGGGTTGATGTCGACGAACAGTTAAGCAGGCTCGGACAAGTAACCAGTCCACTCCCCGACCGGATCGATTTCCAGCGCGTCAATACCTTCCAGACGCCGCTCCCGATACTTCCGGTCGTCCTCAACGCATTCGAAACCATTTACAAACAGCATTTCAAAGATGAGTGAAATTAAAACCCTCGCCGATCAGCTCCGCAATAATATCAACGGGCAGACAGGACCTAAAGAAACACCTGTCAAAATCAAACGCGAGAAAAAGAAGCCGCCTGATATACCGGAAATCCTCGAATCGATCCGCGCTTATGATAACCGGCAACACAAAAGCCTCGTGCACATCCGCTTTGACGCGCAAACGGTTCAGACGATGAACCAATTCAAAATGGCGACGGGCATCGACGTGACCAAACTGGTCGCCTTCTCCGTGCAGCAGCTCTTTGAGCGGTACCCCGAACTCAAATCCATTATCAAACAATACATCCAACAACTTGAACTATGAACTGGCTCCACTTTATTTTATGGACCGCAGGCTTGTATCTTCTATACTATGCCGCGATGATCCTGTACGACCTGAAAACATCCGGCCGTACCACACCGAAATCCGCGCTTAACGAATTGACTTTTTCCGAAAGCGTCCTTCCGCAACAGGTAGAACACCTCCCTGATAAAATAGCGGAAGATCCAAAAACGAAAAGTCCCATTATCGCTTCCGGCGGTGTTACGCTCAAGAACCTGTTCGGGCTTTGCCGGGAAGAAGCGATAATCTATACACGTGCTGTAAGTTTCTAGCTATGATTTTTGCATTTCAACCAGGTCTCGACGAGATGCAGCAGGCCCACGACCAGCTTGCTTCCTCCTTTTTCTCGGCACTGGACTGCTCGCTGGTACTGGCGGCCATCTTTGGGATCATTGGTGCGGCGCGCATTTATCATAATTGGCAGATGGGCGAAAAAGACATGACCTGGGATATCTCCGCATGGTTTTTTGCTGCGCTCTTCATGGTGCTCGCCGGCCTCTTTCTCCGTGCCGTATTCGGCCTCTGATTAAGCTATTTAATACCCCAAATAACCCTGGCGGTTCCCTGCGTGTTCGGGGACCGCCTTTTTTATTAAGTACAAATTTTAATACCCCTAAAATGACTCAAAAACTCAAAAAAATGTGGGCCACGGCTGTGCTGTTCGCCCTTGGAAGCGCCTCAGCTTTTGCCCAAAGCGGTGTTAACGGTTTGACCACCGCTACCTCTACCCTTAAAACTTATGTTGCGCCGGTAACCAACATCACGCTCGTGATCGGTGGTATTGTCGGTATAATCGGCGCCATCCGGGTCTACTCCAAGTGGAACTCCGGCGACCAGGACATCCACAAGGAACTGATGGGATGGGGCGGATCATGCGTCTTTCTGGTCGTATCCGCTTTGGTGATCAAAGCATTCTTTGGCTTGTAATGGCCAGGAAATTCGCGGTATATAAGGGGCTTCAAAAGCCCCTTATATTCAAAGGCTTCAAAGGAAAGTTCATCTACTGGGGCGTCGGCTGCTTGCTGGCAGGCTTAGTGCTCGGCGCTTTGACCATAACCTTAGTGAATATGTGGCTCGGTGCTTTGGTACTCGTCGGGGCTATCGTTGGAGGACTTTTCTACATCGCCGGAAAACAAAAGAACGGACTGAGCGATAAAACGCGCATCCACGCCATTCAAATTCATTCACCCCAATTCAAAAAAATGATCAGCTATGGCCGCAAAGCAAGTATTTGACCTGCCCTATATCGGCATCGACAAAACCGGGATCTATGAATTGCTGGTCGGCAAAAACGGTGAATGTTCCGTAGTGATCTCGATCAACAACCCCGTAGTGCGCTATTCTGCCTCTTCTGCTGTCTACGATGAATTTCACCAACTGATCACCGGTATTGTAAAAGTCCTCGGCGATGGATACATCCTGCAAAAATCAGACATCATCGTCCGCACCATTTATCCTGCAAAACGCGCAGATGAATATTTACAGCAGCATTATAACGCCCACTTCGTAGGCCGCGATTACCTGGATGTTAAAACCTACCTGACCATCACCCGGCCGGTCAAAAAGGGTGCTTTTTATGTTTACGACCCAAAAGCGCTGCTGAATTTCCGCCAGGCTATCGGCAAAGTGATGGATACGCTGGTGGCTTCAGGAACATCGCCAAAAATACTTAAAGAAGCCGAAATCAACGACCTGGTCATGCGGCTGCTCGCCATGGAATTCAAAGATGGCCCTGTCGTGCTCAATAATTACCAGCCAAACGATAACGAGATCAAAATGGGCGAACGCGCCATTCGCTGCATCGCGCTCATCAATACCGATAACGTTGATCTCCCCCAGGAGGTCGGCACCCATATTGAGCTCAACGAAAAGGAAACCTTAAAAGGTTTCCCTGTCGACTTCCTCTCGTTCCTTTTCAAGGTACCCGATTTCGAAGTATTGGTCTTTAACCAAGTCATTGAAATCCCCGGGCAGGTAATGACGCTAAAAAAGCTCGAACTTAAAAAGAAACGGCACTCCGGCATCCCTGATCCGGCCAACACGCTCTGTGTGGAAGATATCGATCTTTTATTAAACGATGTTGCCAGGGACAACCAATTGTTGGTCAACTGCCATTTTACGATTCTTCTTACCGCGGCAAACGACCAACTACAGAAAGCGTCCAATTTTATTGAAAGCTCGCTCTTTAGTTTAGGGATTACCCCGAGTAAAAACGCCTATAACCAACTTGAACTCTTTCGCAGCGCCCTGCCAGGAAACGCAGGCGAGCTGAAAGACTATGACTGGTTCCTGACCACCTGTGACGCGGCGATCTGTTTTTTTCTTAAAGAGGCCATGCCGAAGGATGAGCCCTCGGATTTCCTGATCAGGTTCACCGACCGCCAGGGGATCCCGGTAGGCATAGATGTCGCCGATCTGCCGATGCGCACCAACCGCATCAATAACCGCAACAAGTTCGTACTCGGGCCGAGCGGTTCGGGCAAAAGCTTTTTTATGAATGCTTTAATCGAGCAGTATATGTTGTTCAACATGGATATGGTCATCGTCGATACAGGTCACTCCTATTCAGGCCTATGCTCCTACTTCCAGGGCAAGTATATCACCTACACCGATAAAAAACCGATCACGATGAATCCCTTCCGGATCAATGAATCGGAATATAATATCGAGAAAAAGGATTTCCTGGTAACGCTGGTCAGTGTAGCGTGGAAGGGTGCGGACGGTACACTAACGCCGGTAGAACGCGATGTGATTGCCAATGTCTTGTCTGCTTATTACACGAACGCCTTCGCCGAAAAATCAGAGCTCAGTTTTAACACATTTTACGAATTCGCGCTCCAAAAAATACCGCAAATCAAAAGCGAGGAAAAGATCAGCTTCAACATCGACGAGTTCCGCTACGTGCTGAAAAAGTTTTACAAAGGCGGGGAATTTGAGGAAATTCTTAACAAGGAAGCGGATAAATCGCTGTTCACAGAACGTTTTATAGTATTCGAGATCGACTCGATCAAGGAACATAAAATTTTGTTCCCATTGGTGACCCTAATCATCATGGACGTATTCATCCAGAAAATGCGCTACCGGCAGGAACAGCGTAAATGCCTGATCGTCGAAGAAGCATGGAAAGCGATCGCAAGCCCGCTGATGGCTGGCTACCTCCTGTATCTATATAAAACAGTCCGTAAGTTTTGGGGTGAAGCCATCGTCGTAACACAGGAACTAGGCGACATCATCGGTAACGCCGTCGTCAAAGACAGCATCATCAATAACTCCGATACCATCTGCCTGCTGGACCAGACCAAGTTTAAAGACAATTACTCGGCGATCGCGGCGCTCCTGTCCATTAACGAGACCGAACGCCGAAAGATTTTCACCATCAACCAACTGGAAAATACCGAAGGACGCGGACGGTTCAAAGAAGTCTATATACGGCGCGGTTCAACGGGCGAGGTCTATGGCGTAGAAGTATCGCTTCACCAGTATTTGACTTATACCACCGAAAAGCCGGAAAAATCCGCCGTCGAAAAGTACACCATAAAACATGGCGCTTATGCCGAAGGCCTCGACGCCTTTGTCGAAGATTTCCAAAAAAGCAAATTATCGCTCAATTCATTTATCAACCACGTTAACCAAAACTTATGAAATATTTATTGCTTTCAGCTTTATGCTTTATCCTTTCCGCTTCAAAAGCCCAGGAAGTAGTAGTCGACCCGACCACCTCCGCCGCTATTCTTGTCAACAGTGATGTGATCAACGGCCAGCTCAAAACGACCAATAATAACCTTAGCCTGATCAGCAAAGGACAAATGGCCGTCAGCGGGCAATTGGTCATCGTTAACAACTTACAAAACAAGATATACCAGGGTTTGAGCCAGGTCGCATCCATTATCAATAGTCTCAGTACGATCAAAGAGATTGCCAGTTGCGGTACCGACATTGTCAGTGATGTCGAACAGGCGGTCATCCTGGCAAAATCCGACCCGGTATTATTGCTGTTTGCCGAGCAGGGCGCACGCGATTTCGAGACCCGCGCCGTAACTCTGGCCACCGATGTCAGCGCTTTTGTGTTACA
>Ga0207103_10095_pt1 | contig 26192 bp, 18 predicted proteins | sample Alteio_BWMinHeat_81_FD_153546 | JGI IMG/M metagenome (GOLD analysis project Ga0207103, IMG submission 153546) | Enriched cells from forest soil in Barre Woods Harvard Forest LTER site, Petersham, Massachusetts, United States -... | ecosystem: Environmental > Terrestrial > Soil > Temperate forest >...
TGCGGGGGAGTATGGGAGTGTTTTCGTTTCGTGTGAGGCCGAGGATAACTGCGGCGCACACCATGGCAATCGTTAGCATCGCGGCGAAAGGCATGTCGGTGGCAGCAGCGTGCGAAAACCCGATCATGCCAACCGTGGTGGGAAGGAGCAGCAGCAAGCAGCGCGCGGTTTCGGCGCCATAGAGACGCCGCGCCAACCACGCGAGTGCCAGCGTCAGGAGTAACGCAGAAATGGCGCTCGGCAGACGCGCGGCGGTTTCGCTCACACCCAAGAGTTTGAAGGACAGCGCGGCGCCCCAGTAGAAGAGAGGCGGTTTTTCAAACCACGGCTTCCCGTAAAGACGCGGCGTGACCCAATCGCCTGTTTCGGCCATGTCGCGCGCGATCCATGCGTATCGAGGCTCGTCCGGGCCGACAAACCCGATCGCTCCAAGATGGCTGAAATAGCAAACGTAAAGAGTGCCAAGGATAAGTACGGCCCAGCCGACCTGGGCCGCAAGATTCATCGGGCTCGGAGCGGTTTGCTCAGGCGGATGGGTCTCCACGACGCGAGTCTAACACGAGGCCAGGCAACCGGCCCTCTGACTCAGACGGCCATTTTCTCTTCAAGTCAGGGGATTACCAGGACGCCGCTCAGTCTTCGTTTATGAATTTCGCTTCTTGGTAGGCACGTTCGACGGCTTGGTCGATGAAACCAGACTGGAACGCAATCTCGCGATCGTGGTCCTTGCCGCAGAATTTTTCGCGGAATGCAGCGAGGTCCACTTGTTTTCGGGTATCTTCAAGCGAGAGGTGCTTCCGCACGGCGGCTTGCACTTGCGAGGTTACCGACTGCAGGGCCGAGGATACGAGGTCAAGGTAGGCCGTATCGTGTTCGACCGGCCCGTGTCCCGGAACAATGCTGGTGGCACCGAGGGCTTTGACCTTCGCGAGAGTCTGTACCCACTCGGTCAAAAACGAACCGTAGCTGTATGGAGTGGGCGCAACCAAAAGATCGCCAGTCATCACGACCTGTGCATCCGGAACAAAGATCACGGCGTCGCCCGTCGTATTTCCGCGCCCCAAAAAGAGCACTTGAACTTCACGCTGGCCCAAACGGATGGTCAGTGCATCATCGAATGCAACGTTCGGTACGATGCTCGTATATTGCTTGTACTCGGGAACGGCAAAGTCGATATCGTTGGCGCAGTCTGAATAGTATTTCTTGTCAGCGGCCGTGAGTGCCTTTCCATCTTCGCTTTTGCCTTCGTGCACTTGCTTGCGAAAGGAAGCGCCATACTCGGCGCCCCGCTCGGCGATGGCCTTGATATATTTGGGCGCCAGCTCCGCAATCGCTTTTTGCGTGAAGCTTGTGCTTACGATGGCGATTTCCGGGAACGAGGCACGAAATTCGCCGTCTCCCAAGATATGGTCGGGATGCCAGTGAGTATGAACAAGGAAACGAATCGGTTGATTCGTCATTTGCTTGATCTCTTGGATGATTTCCCGGGCGTGCGAAGGGAAACTTGTAGAATCAACCACTAACACGCCATCATTGCCGATAATCGCGATACAGTTGCCGCTAACGATGTCGGTGTTCGATTCGGAGGCGATGAACGCGACCACTCCGTTGGCCACCTGAACGGTGTGGTAGGTGTGGGCAGCAGCGTTTTCGGCGTGGGCCTGTGACGCGGTCAGCAAGAAGCACAGCATGGGAATGTGGGCGGATACTTTCTTTAGCATCTGGGGACTCTCGTCGAAGAAGTTGGACGAATCTTAACGGTTGGACGTTCGGCGAAGTGTTGGGTAAGCACTAGCGACGGTAAGTCCTGAAGGGAGCGGGAATTGGCACCGCTCCTCGATCTGTTCGCGGTTGTCTTTGGAGACTGATGAGAGAGTGGGTTGAGTACGCCGCCGTGTGGATCATCCTGAAGGCGTTGGGCGCCATGCCGCGCCGCGTGGCGCGGACCTTCGCGGCATTCCTGACGAGCGTGCTTTTCTTCCTACTGTCAAGGTTGCAGAAGACGGCGGAGTTCAATCTACGGCTTGCATTTCCGGATTGGACCGAAGCACAGCGCAAAAACACGGCTCAGAAAATGGTGCGCAATCTCGGGTGGATGGCGGCTGAATTTGCGCACTTTCCGCACCTCACCAGGGAGAACATCGACAAAGTTGTGATTCTCGAAGGACACGGAAATTTTCTCGAGGGCCAGCGGCGCGGCAAAGGTGTTCTCTATTTGACCGGTCACATTGGCGCGTGGGAACTATCGTCCTTTGCTCATGCGCTGTACGGCTATGCACTGCACTACATGGCGCGGCCGTTGGACAACAAGCGGGTCGATGAACTCGTAAACCAGTACCGCTGTTCATCGGGCAACCGCCCGATCTTCAAGAACGAATCCGCGCGCGTCATGCTGAAGATTCTGAAAGACTCCGGGACCATCGGCATTCTGGCGGATCAAAACACGATGCCGGAAGAAGGAGTATTCGTTGATTTCTTTGGCAAATCCGCGTGCACCACAACGGGCATCGCGCGCGTGGCGTTGCACACTGGGGCCGCGGTGGTGCCTGGATACGCCTATTGGGATGACGCAGCTCAGAAATATCGATTGCGCTTTGAGCCGCCCGTGGAATTGATGCGCACGGGCGACAGCGAGCGCGACGTTTTGGAAAACACGCAGCGCTTTGCCACCGTGATCGAAGAGATTATTCGCAGACATCCGGACCAATGGGTGTGGCTTCACAAACGATGGAAGACAAGGCCCAAAGGCGAGCCTGCGCTGTATGATTTTTAAGAGAGGTCTAGGATGATGCAAACGGCAAAGTCGCTGGGCGAGGCGGTGGGCGCAAGACTCGAAGGAGATGGCGCTGTCGAGTTGCGCGGCGTAGCCGCGCCCGAGCGCGCCGGCCCGCACGATCTCATCTATGTGGAGAAAGTGAAACATTCGGACCGCGCTGTGGCATCAGCCGCGCTCTGCGTGATTGCGGCGGACGATGTTGCCTTGCCCGGGAAGACCGTCCTACGAAGTGCGCTGCCGAAAGTGGCCTTTGCAAAAGCGGCCGCGCTAATTTTGGAGAGAACTCCCATTGCCATTGGGATTCACCCGACTGCCGTTGTCGCGCCACAGGCGCGGGTAAATGCGAGCGCCGGAATCGGGCCCTTTGCCGTAATCGGGGAAGACGCGCACGTGGGGGAGGGCACGGAAATCGGCGCGCATAGTGTGATTGGAGCAGGTTGTTGGATCGGGGAGCACTGCCGCGTGCACCCGCGAGTGACTCTCTATGCGGGCGTTCGAATCGGCGATCGCGTCGAAATTCATTCCGGGGCTGTCATCGGCGCGGATGGCTTCGGTTACGCGCAAGGGGAAGGGAGGTACTGGAAATTTCCGCAGGCCGGGATCGTGCAGATAGCCGACGATGTCGAAATCGGCGCGAATACGACCATCGATCGCGGCTCGCTCGACGACACGCGCATCGCAGAAGGCGTTAAACTGGACAATCTTGTGCACATTGCGCACAACTGTCAGATCGGCGCGCACACCGTGATGGCCGCGCAGGTTGGACTCTCCGGTTCCTGCGAATTCGGCAAGCATGTTGTGGTGGGCGGCCAGGCTGGTTTTGGAGAGCAATGCTATTTGGAAGACGGCGCGGTGATCGGCGGGCAATCCGGCGTACTAGGTGGCAAAACCATTCGCAGCGGACAAACGGTGTGGGGAACGCCCGCCCGCGCGCTTGAAAAGTTCAAAGAACAATTTGCCTGGCAGGCACGTCTTCCGGAACTGGCGGCGCGCATCAAAGAGTTGGAAACGAAACGAGAGGGGAAGTGACGTGAACAAGGCTCCTCGCTGGCGCGTGATCGTAGTCGGCGGACACACCCGTAGCATCGGCAAGACGCAACTGGTGTGCGACGTCATCAGCGCGTTCCCGCATGCAAATTGGATCGCCGGCAAAATCACGCAGTACGGCCACGGCGTCTGCGCGCAAAACGGAAGCGCGTGCGACTGTGCTCCGGACGAGCACAGTTGCGCCATCGAATGGGAAAGCCGGCCGCAATCCGGGACCGACAGCGCGCGCTTTCTGGCGGCTGGCGCGAAACGATCGTTTTGGTTAAGAACGAAACAGGGCTTTCTCGCCGAGGGCTTGCCGCTAATGCGGGATGCTCTCGAGCATGCTGTGGAAGCTGCCGACCGGGATTCGCCTGCGCTCATTCTTGAGAGTAATTCGCTGTTGCAATTCATGAAACCAAGTCTTTATTTCGCGGTGATCGATCCGGCCCGCGAAGATTTTAAAGACTCCGCCCGTGTGGCGCTAGATCGCGCCGATGCCCTGGTGCTCCGCGGCTCAATCAATGATCCTTCTTCCGCACCATCCTGGAGCAAACTCCCCGCCAATCTGCTACGCACTAAGCCGTCGGTTTCCCAGCGCCTAGGAGAACCTTTGCCCGAGCCCCTTCAGGTGCTCATCACGCGGACCCTCGAAGCGCCGCCAAGCATCACCCTGTGACAACGATTTTGTAACGCCTCGGCATCTTAGAAGTTGACCCGTTGCCGTAAGACAGCGATAATTTACTGGTATTTGTGTGTTGCTCGGTGCAAGAGCCTCCTGCGCTCGTGCCGGGAGCAGTTGGAAGTGATTAGGAATACGGCAGTTACACCAGTTCGGGACAATCGGGGCGAAATTTACGTCCGCCCTCCATTGCGTCGACTTTCTGTCTTGGGGGACTTGTTTTGGCGACCGGTACACGCATAGGGCTAGATCGGCCCGCACCTCCGATACCGCCTCTTTGGAACGACAAAGATGCGGCTGGCGCTCTCGAGCAAGCCATTGAGAGCGGCGCCAATCATCTTCTGTCTCTGCAAGCCGAGGAAGGTTACTGGCTCGGCGAACTTGAAGCCGATACGACTCTCGAGTCTGACTACATTTACTACCTCTACGTGCTTGGCAAAGCCGACCCCGGCCGTATCGCCAAGCTCGCCAACTATGTTCGTAGACGCCAACTGCCCGACGGCGGCTGGAATATTTTCCCCGGCGGACCTTCCGATCTAAATGCAACGTGCAAGGCGTATTTCGCGCTGAAACTCGTCGGCGATGACACCAGTGCGCCGCACATGACGCTAGCGCGCGAAACAGTGCACCGTCTCGGCGGCCTCGAGCTTACAAATTCTTATGTCCGTTTTTACTTGGCGCTGATTGGTGCCGTTGGCTGGGATCTGGTTCCCTCGATTCCGCCGGAACTGTTGCTTTTGCCGAACTGGTTTTATCTCAACATCTACGAAATGTCGTCGTGGACGCGAGGCATCGTCATCCCTATGGCGATTCTTTCCGCTCTGCGGCCCGATTGGCGCTTGCCGGAGCGCGCTCGCGTCGACGAACTCTTCAAGGACATTTCGCATAAAGCTGCGGCGTTTGACTGGAGCAAGCAACTTATTTCGTGGCGCAACGTCTTCCTGGCCATCGATCGCGCGCTGAAACTGTACGAAAAACTTCCCTGGAAGCCGCTTCGCCGCCGCGCACTGCGCGAAGCGAAAGCCTGGATGCTCACTCACATGGAGCGCAGCGAAGGTCTCGCCGCCATCTATCCCGCGATGATGAATTCGATCTTTGCGTTGATGGCCCTTGGGCATGGGCCAGATGATCCGCTCACCGCTCGCGAGATCCGCGAATTCTCGCGCTTCGAGATAGAAGACGGTGACGCTATTCGTATGCAGCCGTGTGTTTCCCCGGTGTGGGACACTTGCATTGCCATGGTTTCTTTGGAAGAGGCCGGGCTTCCTGCGGATCATCCTGCTTTGGTGAAAGCCGCGGATTGGATGCTCTCCAAGCAGGTGCTGGGTGCGGGCGACTGGCAGTTCAAGAACAAAGACGCCGAGCCCGGCGGCTGGGCCTTTGAGTTTCGCAACGATTTTTTCCCAGATGTGGACGACACCGCGTTCGTCCTGATGGCGTTGCAGCGCGTAAAGCATCCCCATACCGAGCGCATGGAAACTGCGGTGCGCCTCGGTATTCAGTGGCTGCTAAGCATGCAGAACAAAAACGGCGGTTGGGGCGCGTTCGACCGTGACAATGACCGCAAGCTTTTGTGCAACATCCCATTCGCCGACCACAACGCCATGATCGACCCGTCGACAGCGGACGTAACGGCCCGCGTTGTCGAATGTCTCGGTCGTTTCGGCTGGCCGGCGGAGCATCCTGCTATTCAGCGCGCGGTGAAGTTCTTGCTCCAGGATCAGTGCGAAGACGGCTCGTGGTTCGGGCGCTGGGGCGTCAACTACGTTTACGGTACCAGCGGGGCGCTGCGGGCCCTCGAGACGGTCTCTCTTACCGCTAAAGAATTTTGCCAGCGCGCGGTAAGCTGGCTGCGTGCGGTGCAAAAAGCCGACGGCAGCTTCGGCGAATCCTTGTGGAGCTATACCGATCCCACCACCAAGGGGCGGGGAAATAGCACCGCGTCTCAAACGGCTTGGGGATTAATCGGACTCCTTGCGGGCGCGCAGTCCAACGATCCCGCAATTCAGAAGGCGGTTGCTTATCTCGTCCAACAGCAAAACGCCGATGGCTCGTGGAGCGAAGCCGATTTTACTGGCACCGGATTTCCCGGCGTCTTCTATCTGAAGTATCATCTCTACCGCAACTCTTTCCCGCTGTACGCTCTCGCGCGATTTCGCAATCAGGTGCAAGGTCCAGACGAGTATTGCGCCCTGAAATTCCAGCCAGCCGAATTCCGACTGCGGACCGGGTTCTAGACCGCCGTGACGTTTTCTCTGCGGCTAACCGCGGACCTAGCTCTGGCCTTGTGCGCCCGTGTTCTCGGCGACGGACCCAGCCGTCACCCAATTCTTCACCTTTCGCCGCACTCGGACCTCCCTACGGTCGCTGCTTTATCTTCCGAGAGCAGCGATCAACTAGGGGAAGTTTCGTCGCAATGCGGCGCCCGGGTCCCGCGATATTGCTCGCCCATCATTTGGATTGGCGGGGCGGAGCCCTTGGATCATCCTGATGTGGCGCGCTTCGCGAATGCGCTGGTCGCTTCCGGGCGTAGCGTCTTTCTAGAGACCTCCGGCGCCGCGTTGAAGCGCCGCCTTCATGAGTTCAAGCCGTCTTCCCGCTTTTACCTCACAGTTCCTTTCGATCACGCAGATCCATCACCTATCCGGCGCGACGCTCGGGATGGTGCGTTTCAGGTCGCCGCGGAAGCAATTCGCATGGCCCATCTGGCAGGCTTTTTCGTTTGCGCGCGTCTCGTTTTGCACCCGGACACCGTGCCCGGCGAATTCCTAAAGCTCCACGCCGAAATCCGCAAACTCGACGTCGACGGATTCGTGATTAGCGCTGCGGGGCACTCTTCCGAGCTGGCCACCACGGCCGGCCAAGTCCGCCGCCGCCTGTTGAACCGACGTTGGGCGCTGCTCTCTTCCTTGCTCGATCGCAGTGCCGTGGCGCGGCTGGCACGGGATTCCGCGGAGATAGAACGTCGGCTCCTTCCAGAAACGGAGCCAGACGATTTTGGCGAAGGTGCCGAAGCCGGATGACCACGCTAGTGACAGGTGCGTCGGGCTTTCTTGGGAGCCACGTGGCGCGCCAACTCGTCGCGCGGGGCGACGATGTTCGTGTCCTGATGCGGCCTTCCAGCACCAACCGCGCTGTCGCCGATCTCTCGCTCGAATACGTAACCGGCGACCTGCGGGACCCCGCATCACTCGAGCGTGCGCTGGCGGGTGTGCGCCGCGTCTTTCACGTTGCTGCGGATTACCGGCTGTGGGCCAGACGATCGCGCGAAATCTATGACTCGAACGTCGCGGGCACGAAGAATCTGCTCGAGGCGGCCAAGCGCGCGGGCGTTGAAAAATTTATTTACACCAGCACAGTGGCGACCATCGCCGTGGACCGCCCACAACTGCCCAACGAATCCACGGACGCCAAGCTGGAGGAAATGGTTGGCCACTACAAGCGGTCGAAGTGGATGGCCGAACGCGAAGCGCTCAACGCCGCAAAGCAGGGTTTGCCACTCGTCATCGCGATGCCCACCACGCCTGTGGGACCCGGAGACTGGAAGCCTACGCCCACGGGCAAGATTGTCGTCGATTTCTTGAATGGAAAGATGCCCGGCTACGTGGAAACGGGATTGAATTTCGTGGGCGCGGAAGAATGCGCGGCCGGCCACCTGCTGGTGGCGGAAAAGGGGAGAGTGGGCGAGCGCTACCTGTTGGGCGCGGAGAATTTGACGCTCAAGCAGACGTTGGACGTACTGGCCAAGATCACTGGTCTGTCTGCTCCACGGCTGAAGATTCCTCATGGCCTCGCTTTGGGTGTAGCCTATATCAATACTGCGTTTTCGCGGCTCATTGGACGAGAACCGCAAATTCCGATCGAGGGCGTGAAAATCGCACAGCACATGATGTTTGTGGATTGCACCAGAGCTCAGCGAGAACTCGGTTTTAAGCCAGGATCGGTAGCGGCAGCCCTAGAGCGCGCGGTACGCTGGTACGAAGCGAACGGCTACGTGAAGCCCGGCCGCGCCAAGAAAATGCTGCGCGCGGCGGCCTAAGGAACGGTTTGCTCTAGGCGGGGCCTGCCAGGCTCATCGTTTCCCTGGTGAGCGCGGTTGTAGCGCGGCGTCACCGGACGGCATCATAGATCTACAGAATTATGCGCATTCTAGTCACCTTCGCAATCAAAGCCGAGTTCTCGCCGTGGTCCTCTCGTCATCCCTTTGTTCCCTACGAATTTGAAAATTGGGAGCGCCGCCGCGAGTTCGATCTCTTCAAAGCCAACATCGGGCCGGACGAAGTGACGGTGTTGCTTACCGGCATGGGCGGCGAGAACGCTGCCAGGGCGATCGCATCGCTCCCTCGGGACATCTACGACGTGTGTATTTCTTCGGGCCTCGCGGGATCGCTCAATGCCGCCTTGAAGCCGGGCGAGGTTGTCGTCGCACGGACCGTGGAAGCGCTGGGCCAAGAGTGTCAGGCGGCCAGCGACGCGGGCCTCGTAGACCTTGCCGTTCTGTCGGGCGCAAAGGCTGTCGATGTTTCGCTCACCTCAGAGAGAATCGTGGCCAGTGCTGAAGAGAAAGAAGCGCTAGGCCACAAGGGAACTATCGTCGAGATGGAGTCAGCTCACATTCTCGCAGCCGCGACGCGAGAACATCTGCCCTGCGTGGAGGTTCGTGCCATCAGCGACGCTGCCGATGAAGACCTGCCGGTGGATTTCGCGCGCATTCTCGATTCGCACGGTCACTTAAAAATGAGCGGCCTTCTCAAAGAAGTAGGGCTCAGCCCTTACCGAATACCTCTGCTGTTGCAGTTCGGAAGGCAAAGCCGCGCCGCCGGCAAATCGTTGGCCGACTTTCTGGATCGTTATATCTCCGCAATTTCCCAAAACTGGCTAAGAGCCGCCCGCGCCAATGTAGAAGAGGTTTCGGCGACATGAGCAGCCTCGGAACAGTCGCAGAAGCTCGGCAATCCATTGGGCCAATTCCGAAAACTATGCGCGCGGGCGTCTACCGCGATAAAGGGGTCGTACACGTTGAGGAAGTCCCTGTCCCCGGGGTGGGTGAAGGCGAAGTCCTCATCAAAGTCGCTGCGTGCGGCATCTGCGGCACGGACATCAAAAAAATCTTCCAACGCTATGTTGAGCCGCCGCAAATTCTCGGGCACGAACTTGCTGGCACCGTCGTTGCTGTCGGTAGCGGCGTAACGAAGTGGACTCCCGGCGATCGGGTGATGAGTTTTCACCACACTCCCTGCGGCCGATGTTTTTATTGCGAGAAGCGCCTTTTCTCGCAATGTACACAATATAAGACGACCGGGCTGACCGCCGGGTTCACTCCAAATGGCGGCGGGTTTGCTCAATACGTCAAAGCCATGCCCTGGGTCGCCGAGCGAGGCATCGTCGCGCTCCCGGAGACCGTCACTTTTGAGGAAGCCACATTCATCGAACCCATCAACACCATCGTGAAAGCCGTTCAAAAGGCCCGCATTACTACGGGCGAGACCGTGCTGGTCCTGGGCTGCGGTCCCATCGGATTGCAATTGCTGATGGTTAGCAAGCTCGAGGGCGCCACCCTGTATACCAGTGATCCAATTTCGCAGCGCCGCCAAAAGAGCATCTCCCTGGGGGCACTGGAGTCGTTTGACCCAACCAGTGGTAAGCTTGTAGAAGAAGTTCGGGCCCGTACCGATGGTCGGGGTGCTGACGCCGTGCTGGTAGCAGTTGCGCATCCATCGGTGGTCACTGAAGCTTTGGCAATAGCGCGGCCCGGCGGGCGCGTCTTGCTGTTCGCGGCGAACGATCCGGTTACTAAGATTGAGTTTCCCGCTGCGGCTGTGGGCATCGACGAAAAAGAAATCCTGGGCAGCTACAGTGCGGCGGTAGACATCCAAGATACGGCCGCGGATCTGGTGCTGGGAAAGAAACTTCCGGTGATGGAGATTGTCACGCACCGGTTTTCACTCGATAGAATCCAGGAAGCCCTGGAGCTTGCGGCCCGGCCAACGGCCGAATCGCTTAAGATTCTGATCACGCACGCATGAAGACAACTACGACGAAGAAGACGGACGTTGCTGACGAAGAGAATTTCGCCGTTGCCCGGGTCGTCGTGCCTTCGAAGATGACCGCCGCGGTTTTGTACGGCAGCGAAGACCTGCGTATTGAGATGATCGATGTACCGCATCTGGCCGCTGACGAAGTGCTCCTTCGCGTGCGTCTCGCGTTGACGGACGGAACGGACCTGAAAGTCTGGAAGCGCGGCTACCACGCCAAAATGATTCAGCCCCCCGCCGTCTTTGGCCACGAAGTGGTGGGCGACATCGCAGCCGTGGGCAAGCGCGTCGACGCTCGCTGGCGCGTCGGGATGCGCGTCGTTGCCGCAAACTCCGCGCCGTGCCTGCGCTGCTACCACTGCCGCCGTGGGCAGGAAAATCTTTGCGAAGACTTGCTCTTCAACAACGGCGCCTACGCCGAATACATGCGCATTCCCGGACGCATTGCGATGGAGAACATGCTGGAGGTGCCGCACTCCGTCGATGACGGAAGCGCCGCTCTCGTCGAACCACTGGCCTGCGTGCTCCGCGGTATTCACGAGATGGAAGTTCGCGCCGGCGACACGGCGGCCGTAATTGGTTGCGGTCCCATCGGGCTGACCTTTGTTCGGATGCTTTCGCGCCGAGGTGTGCGCGTCATCGCTCTAGCGCGTCGCTCCGCGCCTCTCGATGTCGCGCGCCGGCTGGGTGCGATTGCCACAATCAACGTGACGGAAACGACCGACGTTGTCGCCGCAGTGAAATCCCTGACAGAGGACCACCGTGGGCCGGATTCCGTAGTCGAAGCGGCCGGCAATCCGGCGACGTGGCAGCAGGCGCTGGCGATGATTCGTCGCGGCGGGGTGGTTAACTTCTTCAGCGGTCTGCCGTCGGGAACGAACGTGGCGATCGATCCCGCCGCCATTCACTACTCCGAAATTAAGCTGATTTCGCCCTTTCATCACACGCCGCGTTTCATTCGCGAAGCCCTCGAGGCCATCCGCCGGGGCGATATCGTCGGGCAGGACTTTGTGACCGAAGAGATCCGCTTGACCGATCTTCCGCAGGCCTTCGAGCGAATGAAAAGCCGGAGCGGCGAAATCAAGCTGGCCGTCCGGCCTTGAATGCCTTGAACGGAACCTGCAGCCCACCCGTCATTCCGAGCGAAGAGCGCTTTTGGCCGTCGGGATGGTTCTTCGAAACGAGGAATCTGGCTTAAATGCTCCGCCCTGGTGAACTCGGAATTGCCGCGCGCGCTCCGCTAAGCAACTGTTCGCCGGTAGCGGCGCAGGAGTACACGCGCTGGCTGGCTACGCATCACTATGAGAATTTCAACGTAGTTTCCTGGCTGCTTCCCAAAGATTTGCACCAGCATTTTTACAATGTTTACGCCTATTGCCGATGGGCGGACGATTTGGGCGACGAAATTCCGCAGAAGGAGCGCGCTCTCGAACTGCTGGATTGGTGGGAACGCGAACTCGATGATTGTTACAACCGCGGGCCGTCCCATCCCGTTTTCGTCGCTCTGCGTGAAACGATAACCGCGAAAAATATTCCCAAGCAGCCCTTTGCCGATTTGCTGAGAGCATTCCGTCAGGACCAAAACGTCAAGCGCTACCCGACTTGGGATTCCATGATCGGCTATTGCCGCTATTCCGCGAATCCCGTCGGACGCCTCGTTCTGTACCTCTGCGGCTATCGCGACCCAGAGCGCCAAGCCATGTCCGATGCCACTTGCACCGCGCTCCAGCTCGCCAATTTCTGGCAAGACGTCAGCCGTGACCTCGAGAAAGGCCGCGTCTACATCCCGCTCGACATCGCCGCCGTCCACGGCCTTACCGAAGCCGACATCGTCGATCGCCGCTTCGACGAACGTTACGTTCAGCTAATGAAGGACTTGGTCGCTCGCACGCGCCTCCTTTTTGCGCAAGGCGCCCCGCTCGCAAAAACGGTCAACGGCCGCCTGAGCGTGGACCTAGAAATGTTCAGCCGTGGCGGCGTCGCGGTTCTCGATGCCATCGAGTCCATGGGCTACGACACGCTGCACAACCGGCCGGCCATCAGCAAAGCTAAACAAGTTGGCCTCCTCGGCCGCTCCCTGTTGACGCATCTAGTCCAGAAGCCCACCTACTCCGAAACAGATCCTGGCGGCTTTTCGTTTCAAGGGGCACACGACGCCGGGCCGCAATCGAACATCTCCGTCTCCGGCTCTTATGATGAGTGCCACCGCATCGCTCGCGCCGCCCACAGCAATTTCTACTACGCCTTCTTCCTGCTCCCCAAACCGAGACGCGACGCGCTAGCCGCACTCTACGCTTTCATGCGATTGGTGGATGATGTCGCCGACGAAGGCCAGGATCTCGCCGCCAAGCAACGCGGCCTTGCAGATTGGCGCGCCGCCCTGGACGACGAGGTAACAGGCGAGGTGCAACTAGTTGACGGCGCAACCGCGCTCAAGTCCGCAGCGCCAATCGGCGCGGCCGAGGTTCTGCCCGCCCTGGTCGATACTATGCGGCATTTTAAAATGCCAGCGCGTTACCTCCACGACCTAATCAGCGGCGCGGAAATGGATCTAACACTCCGTAGTTACCCGACTTTCGATCGCCTCCGGGAATACTGCTACCGCGTCGCCGGAACTGTCGGCCTAACGTGCACCCACGTCTTCGGTTTTCGCGACCCCCGGGCCCTCGACCTTGCCGAACGACTCGGACTCGCGTTCCAGTTGACCAACATCATCCGCGACGTCCACGACGACTACGCTCTCGGCCGCGTGTACCTCCCGGAAGAAGATCTCACGCGCTACGGAGTTTCCCGGGAGGATTTCGGCAAGAGCGAAGCAACTCTCGGCGTTCGCGAGCTCCTTCGGTTTGAAGCCGACCGTGCCTGGCAATGTTACGAAGAAGGTAGAGTACTCTTAGGCTTAATCGACGCGGAAAGCCGCAGCGCCCTGTGGCTCTTGGTACACACTTATAGTGCGCTGTTGGCCCGCATCGAGGCTGTCGATTTCGCCGTTTTTGGCGAGCGCGTGCGTCTGTCGAAAGCGGAAAAAATGTTGTTCATCGCAAAGGCGCGCTTCGGGCGCCTCTCGGAAGAGAATATTCTTGAAAAGCGTGATCGTGATCGGCGGCGGGCTGGCGGGACTGGCAGCAAGCGTCGCGCTGGCTGAAGCGGGCTGGCGCGTTCGGCTGTTTGAACAGCGCCCGTTTCTTGGCGGCCGCGCAGCTTCGTACGTCCTGCCCGATGGCGAGCACGTCGACAATTGCCAGCACGTCACTTTCGGCTGCTGCACCAACCTCGAAGACTTTTATCGCCGTGTCGGCGCTGCCGGCAAAATCAAGTTTTTCGACCGCCTCGTCTTGCTCGATCCGCAAGGACGTCGCGGCGAAATGCATGCCGGCATTTTTCCAGCTCCTTTTCACATGACCGGTTCGTTCCTCACATTTTCTCCGCTCGCTCTGAAGGATAAGATCGCGATTGCCCGTGCGTTTTATTCCATCTTGCAGAGCGGCGGCCATCCTCCGGAGGTGGACGAACCCGGCGGCATTTCCATGCTGACATGGCTCGAGCGCCACAAGCAGACTCCCGCGGCCATAACCCGCTTCTGGCGCGTGGTTCTCATTAGTGCGCTTTCTGAAGAACTCGATCGCATTGACGCCCGCTATGGCATCGACGTTTTCTGGAAAGCCGTGCTCTCCAACAAAACGGGCTACCGCATGGGCGTCCCCTCTGTTGCCCTTGGCGATCTCTACGAGGGCTGCCGCACCGCCGTCGAGCAAAAGGGCGGGGAAGTCGTCTTTCGTTCGCCGCTCCGTGGTCTCCGCATTGAAAACGGCAAGCTTCGCGCGGTGCTCTTCGACGAAGGCCGCGAGGAAACCGCCGATGCCTTCGTGCTAGCCCTTCCCCATGCCGCGCTCTCCGATCTCCTTCCCGAGAGCCTCAAACGCAGCGACACGGCACTGGGGAACCTCGACAAAATAAACGACGCGCCCATCACCGGCGTGCATCTATGGTTTGACCGCCCGGTGATGGCCGAGCCCTTCATCACGCTCCTTGATACCACTACGCAATGGATCTTCAACAAGACAGCCCTGTTTGCCGGCTCGAACGGCGCAGGCCCGTCCAGAGCCTCCGGTAAAGGTCAATACCTGCAGCTGGTCATCAGTGCCTCCTACGAGTTGCTCGCAAAACCGCGCCAGGAAATCATCGATTTATGCCTCAGGGAGATCCGCCATGCGCTACCCGCGGCCGAGGAGGCTAACCTTCTTAAGGCTACCGTCATCAAAGAGGCCGCAGCCACATTTTCGCCGCAACCCGGAGTCGATCGCTGGCGTCCAACACAGCAGACGAACATCGATGGCCTGTTTCTCGCTGGCGATTGGACAGCTACGGGCTGGCCAGCCACTATGGAAAGCGCGGTTCGCAGCGGTTATCTAGCGGCAGAAGCAGTTCTGCGCATGCATGGAACGCCGAAGCAATTCTTGCAGCCGGATCTGAAGCCTGACGGGCTTGCCGGTCTCTGGGCGAAGAGCTAAAGACCCTCGGGAAGTCCTGAGGGTCAGCGTTTGACTTCGAAACCAGCGCTGAGCTCATTGCTCTCCGGCGAGCTTCTCGAACGCTCCGATTTTGCGCTCCGCAATGGTGAGTTCCCTGCAACTCTTGTCGAGGGCAAGGTAAGCAGATACATTGTTTTGCTGAAACGTTTCGTAAGCTTCCCGGGATTCCCAGAAATCGCACGTCACGTATGTGGCGGCGCGAAAGACATCGCGCAGGAGGATCGTCCGCTGGTAGCCAGGATCGCGTCGAAAAAGCCGGGCCCAATCGCCGGACGGTCCGTATACGCTTATAAACCGTTCGTCACATCCTGGCTTGACATCGAACTCCCAGAGGGCTAAAAACATAGATGTCCCATCTCCTGCTTGGACGTAGCCAATCCTGTTCTGCTCCTCTGGGTAATGATTGCGCTGTGGACCGAGTGTAACGATCCGGTCGGATACATACCACGGTTAGGGTGCGCATCAGCGCGGAAGTCTAGACAGTCATAGCTACAGTCCGGCATTGCGTCCGGACGGAGGCATCTGTGGATCGAAAGTACGGTCATCGCGGTTACCGCGACACGGAAAAAGGCGAAAAACGAGAGAAGCACGAGCGCAAGCCGCCCTCAGGCGGTCCCCGCGCCGATCAGTTCGGCCCGCGCACTCCGCGCATGGTCGGCACCGTCACCCGCGGCCGATGCTCCAACTGCGGCGCCGTCCTCACCGCGGGCTTCGATCCCAATGGTCAATGTCCCAAGTGCCAATTTGAATTGCACAGTTGTAAGCAATGCCGCTTCTTCGATTCCGGCGCGCAATTCGAGTGCACCCAGCCCGTCCCCGAGCGCATCACTCCCAAGGACACGAAGAACGACTGCAAATTTTACGAATTCCGCATGACCATCGAAAAAGACACCGCCCCCACGTCGTATGCCCAGCCTGCACAAGTTGCGGCTGCCGCCGCTCCGTCTGCGCCGCCGCGCACCAACGATGCCCGCCAGGCCTTTGAGGATCTCTTTAAGAAGTAACTCCGAAGTCCGAAGCGCAACGCCAGAAAAAAGTTACGGCCCGAATTCACAGTATTGTAATCTTCGATTTTACCTGCATTCACTTCCGCGCAATAATCTCCCAAATTGTCCGGGGCAGTTGAGGATATCCACAGGACGACACTCGATTTGTGTGTCGAAGATGTGATACATCCCTGGCAATGGGACGGGTCCAATCCAGCGGAAGGGGTGTATGGAGATGATAAAGATATCTCGGCTAGCGGTTGTGTATTTAGGTCTGCTTTTCCTGCTTACCTCGTCGTCACGAGCGCAACAAACTCTCGGTTCCATCAATGGTACGGTTACGGATAGCTCCGGGGCGGTAATCCACGGCGCCACGGTTAAGATCCGCAACCTCGCCACGGGCTTGGAGCAAACCGTTAGTACCAAGTCGGACGGCTCCTTCAACATTGCCGACCTCCCCATTGGCACCTACAGCGTCACTTTCTCTCGCGACAGTTTCAAGACCGAGATCCACTCCCAGATCCTCGTCCAGGGCAATCGCACCACCACGGTCAATGGCTCTCTGCAGCCCGGAGAAGTAAATGTTACGGTCACCGTCAATGGCACCCCTTTACTGAACCAGACCGACACCACAAACGGCTTCGTTCTCGGCTCAGACCTTATCCAATCCACTCCACTCGGAACGGGAAGTTTCACACAACTCGTCATTCTCGCGCCGGGCGTCAGCGCGGATCTCTTGAATACATCCGGCACCAACGGGGGCTTAGGCAATCAGAGCATCTTCGCCAATGGACAGCGCGATACCAGCAACTCGTTTTCCGTAAATGGAATCAGCGCCACGAATATCTTTAATGGCAAATCGTCCAGCCAGGTGGCAGGGAACCGCTTTGTTCTGAGCACAGGCGAGACTTTTGTGGGAAATACAGGCGATATCCAAACCAGCACTTCCGTGTACGACGCAATCGGTCAAGGGCTTCCCTCACCGCCGCAGGAAACCCTCGAAGAGCTTCGCGTCAACACCTCGATGTATGATGCCTCGCAAGGCGCCAACAGTGGCGCACACATCGAACTCACCACGAAGTCTGGCACCAACGGTTTGCACGGTGGAGTCTACGAATATCACCAAGGTGACTCATGGAACGCTGCCCCTTTTTTCCGAAAACTTGACCCCAGCATCCCAGAATCTGAGAAGGTCCCAAAGCTCCACTACAACCGATTCGGAGCGACTTTGGGGGGGCCGATAAAGAAAGATAAGTTGTTTTTCTTCGGGTCGTATCAAGGTGTTCGCGTGACAGACGATCTCAACGCCACCTCGTTCATGGCTGTGCCTTTGCATTTGACCGATGACCGAAGTGCGGCGGCGCTCCAGGCGGTTGCGCAGACCGATTTCGGCGTTACTGTGAACGCGATCGACCCGATTGCTCTAAAACTTCTTCAAGCCAAGACGCCCCAAGGCGGCTTTCTCATTCCGACGCCTCCGTCTGTGAGTATTACTTGCCCAAGCTTTCCGGATACGAGCACGAACTGTCCCGCCTTCTCGCAAGGACACAACGTCGCGTTGCCAGGCCCTCCGGCGACATTCCAGGCAGACCAGTTTAACGCCAATATTGATTATGTCATTAGCGCTAAGGATCGACTCGCCGCCAAGTATTTCTTCCAACGCGACCCGACCACAAGCCCGTTTGCCACGAGCCAGGTTGCAGGCTTCCCCCAGCAACTTCAGGCGGGCAGCCAGGCCTTCTCGCTTGGAAATACAACCATCATGAGTCCCAATTTCACGTGGGAACAAAGGCTTGGCTTTATCCGCGAGCGCGCCTTTTCCACAACGACGCAACCCTTCGGGCCGCAGCAGTTCGGGATCAATATTTTCGGCAGCAAGATTTTCCCTGGAATTTCAATCAGTAACAGCGATTCCAATGGCGACGCCCTGGGCATAGGACCTTCCGGTTCGCCCTTCGCGAACGCCGGAGTATTTCAGAATCAGTTTGAGGGATCCACGACGGCCAATTGGGTTCACGGGCGCCAAACCTTGTCATTCGGTTTTAGCTGGGATCACACCCAACTCAACATCATTAACAAGAGCAACCAGGCAGCAAACCTTACGTTCAGAACGTTCCCTGACTTACTCACCGGCTCGCTGAGGCTTGGCGAAGCCAATTCCGTTTACTTCAACGGAGCGAGCAACCGCTACTATCGCGCTAACCAAACCGGCGCGTTTGTCCAGGACGATATCCGAATAACCCACAACATCAGTGTCAACCTAGGCCTGCGCTACGATTGGGACGGCCCGTTGTCTGAAAAAAATGGACTTCTCACCAATTTTTATCCGAAGGACTATTCGTACGATCTAGGTACCGATACAGTCACAAATATCGGATTGGTGGTCGCGGGTAATAACGCCAAGTTCGGCACCAAGGGTGTCAGCGCCTCGACTCTGACTGGCCGCCAGTGGGGTTTTGCTCCTCGAATTGGCGTCGTTTGGAGTCCCTCCTTTGTGAAAAACTTCGTTATCCGCTCAAGTTTCGGTTTGTATTACGACCGTGGTGAATTCTTTACTGAGTTTTCTCCGAGCGCTGGCTTTGGATTCAACGGCCCTTTCGGCGTCACTCTCGAACCGCCTTTCGTTGTGCCAACTCTCAGCACGGCCTCGGACACTTTCGCCAATCCGTTCGGCACCACTGCTCCGGCAGCTCCACCATCAAATCTCTCCCAAGTCGCCTCTCTGGTGCCCTGTCAGGGCCTCAACGCCACCCAAACCTGCAACAACACGCAGGCCGGTGGAATCACGACGCCGGGGCTGAGCGCTTGCAATGCCGCTAACCCCGATTTTCCAAATTGCAGCGGACCAAATCCTTTCCTGTTCGGAGGATACGATCCTGCGAATAAGCTTCCGTACTCGGAAAACTGGAGCCTCGACTTACAGTGGCAGCCGATTAATACGCTAGCGCTGACGCTTGCCTATGTGGGCAATCATGGTGTCCACGGGGTGCTTCCAATTCCATTCAACCAACCGACGCTCGCCACAGCGGGCAATCCCGTGAATGGCCAAACGGTATCTTACGGCTACGATGTTCCAGGAGTTGCCGCCGAGAATATTAATACCTCCACGGGCGGTAACACGGATCTTCGCACCAGATACATCGGCTATAGCCCCAACTCCGTGTTTTACGAAGCCGAAGGAAATTCAAACTACAACGCCCTACAATTTAGCGCTACGAAGCGCTTAAGCCACGGTCTGACCTTTGCGGCAGCCTATACCTGGTCTCACAGCCTGGACTCACAGAGCGGCCTGGGGCTCTTTTTCACGGGAAACAATCCGCTCAACCCCAAGTCAGCCTACGCTTCCTCTGACTTCGACCGCACACATGTTTTTACGATTAGCTACAACTACGACTTCCCCAAAATCTCTAAAGAGACTGGGTTCTTGGCCCAAGCCGTCAACGGCTGGGGCCTCGGCGGCATCACTGTCGCGCAGAGCGGCCAGCCCTACAGCATTTATGATTTCAGCGGCGGTGTGGCGAGCATCTTCTATGGCACCAACAATTTCATCGGAAACCCCATCGTTCCACTGCTACCCGGACAGACTGCTGCTAGCGCGCAGCAGGTGCCGGCAAGCATCTCTAGCGCCAACACCGGCCCGACGGTGGTGAACATCAATGCCTTTGGCGTGCCTCTAGTGACTCCGGGGCAATCGGGCGTGCCACTCGGTGATCCTTACGAAACCAGCTTCGGCGCAACGGGCCGCAATATTTTCCGCGCCTCGTTCCAAACCCGCTTCGATTTCTCCGTTTATAAAGACTTCCGACTGACCGAGAGATTCAAACTCCGGTTTGACGCCCAGGCGTTTAACATATTTAATCATCCCAGCTTCGATGCGCCGAACAACAACATCTCCTTCAACCCGTTCTTTCAGAATCCGCCCTTGAACGTCCATAATTTCACACCCGGATACACGATTCCGCCCACCGGTTCCGGTGGCATCATCCAACACGCCATTGGAAGCCCGCGCTTCCTGCAGTTGGCACTGCATCTGACCTTCTAAACCTGCTGAATCCACTGAGCCGGGCAAGGACTCTGGCGGGGGTCCCTGCCCGCCCCATTTTTCTCGCCTACGTGGCGCGAAGCCTGCCTTCGCCGCTGCCGTCCTCACATCTCGCGGTTGCAACTGCATTGTCGGAAGCTGACTCATTTCTTCACAGCACTCGCCTCGCAAAAAATCCCTCGCCAGTGCATACTGTTACGCTTTTCCCCTTACCAAGGAGCCGAAGATGCTGAAACGGCGCAGCCTTCTCAGTGTTGCTATGTTTTCTCTCCTGTCTTCTTTCGCGCACGCCCAGGAAAACCAGAAACCCGCCGGACATGTCCCCAAGCCCGCCGAATTCCTCGGCTTCGAAGTCGGCGCCGACCGCAAGCTCGCCGACTACCGTCAAATCACTTCCTATTTCAAAGCGCTAGCCGCAGCGTCGAATCGCGTCGAGCTCGAAGTCCTTGGCAAAACCACCCTCGGCGAGGACATGTTCATGGCGGTAATCTCCACTCCAGAAAATCTCGCCAATAAAGCCCATTACAAAGACATCGCGCACAAGCTCGCGGATCCTCGCGGCCTCACCGCTCAACAAATCGATTCGCTCGCCGACGAGGGCAAAACCATCCTCCTCATCACCTGCAATATTCACTCCACCGAAATCGGTTCCAGTCAAATGGCCATGGAATGGGCCTATCAACTCGCTACCACGCAAGAACCCGAATATCTTCGGCGCCTCAACGATTCCATCGTCCTCCTCGTCCCCTCCCTAAACCCCGACGGCGAAACCATGGTCACCGAGTGGTACCGCAAATACGTCGGCACCAAGTACGAGGGTGGCTCGATGCCTTATCTTTATCACCATTACGTCGGCCATGACGATAACCGCGACTGGTTCATGCTCACGCAAATCGAGACCAAAAATGTCAACCACATGGTCTATCACGACTGGTTTCCGCAATTCTGGCTTGACGAACATCAGATGGGCTACACCGGCCCGCGCATCTATATCCCACCAAACGCCGACCCCGTCGCCAAACTCGTCAATCCGCTCGTCCATCGCGGCAACAATCTCATGGGCGCGGACATGGGCTGGCGCCTCGAAGAAGCAGGGAAGTCCGGCGTAATTTTCGGTTATTCCTTCGATGCCTACTGGCCCGGCGGCACGCGCAATACCGGCTGGTGGAAAAACATGTACGGCGTTCTAACGGAAGTTGCCTCCGCGCGCATCGCCTCGCCCATCGACGTGACTCCCGACGAACTGCAAGGCGGCACGAAAGGCCTCATCACCTACGAGCAGCAAATCAATTTCCCCAATCCCTGGCCCGGCGGGCTCTGGCGCCTACGCGACATCATGGATTACGAGCTGATCACCTCCAGCGCGGCCCTCGAAACGGTCAGCAAATTTCGCCGAGAACTTCTCCGCGGTGTTGCCTCGATGGCCACGCAAGCCGTTCAGTCCGCCGATCCCCAAGTCTGCTGGCGCATTCCCATCGAAGACCAGCGCGATCCCATCACCGCCGCTCGTCTCGTCGCACTTCTTCACGAGCACGGCGTCGAAGTCCGCATCAACTCCGATGCAAAGGTTTTCCTAGTTCCCACCGCGCAGCCCTACGGCCGCTTCGTTGACGAAATGCTTGGCATCCAGCGCTATCCCGAAGTTCGCCCCGCGCCTAACAGCGGTATCCTCGAACCTTACGATGTCGCCGCTTGGTCACTTCCTCTGATGATGGGCGTCAAAGCCGAACGCCTGGCCATCCGCCCCGATCAGCTCAACTCCTCTCGGATTCTGAAGGATACGCAATGGCCCGACGGCGGGCTCTCCAACGCCAACGGCAAATACTTTTCCATCGCAGCTCACGCGAACAATATCTTCGCGCTCGCCAATGCCATGCAGGCCGCCGGCGCCCAAGTCTTCCGTTCGCCATCGCCGAAGCCCGGGGAAACTCCGGAGTTTATCTTCCCCGCCCACCCACAGCTCGCCGCCAACGCTGAAAAACTCCATCTGCAACTCGTTCCTCGCCCCGATCTTCCCCAGGGCGCAACCCAACTCAAACCCGTTCGCCTCGGCGTCTACAAATCCTACATCGCCGAAATCGACGAAGGCTGGACACGCTTCCTACTCGACCAATACGGCTTCAAGTACAAGAGCATTGAAAATAAGGAAATGCGCGCGGGAAACCTCAACAATGCCTTCGACGTCATCATTCTGCCAGACTCTTCCCGCGAAGCCATCGTCGAAGGCAAGGAATCCCGCTTCGGTTTTTCTGAGGAATTTCCGCCCGAATACACCGGCGGCATCGGCAAAGAGGGAATTAAGGCGCTCCGCGAATTCGTGGACAAAGGCGGCACGCTCATCACCCTCGCCAATGCCAGCGACGTTCTCATCGGCGAGGATTTCAATCTTCCCGTCCGCAATGCGCTTGCCAGCCCCAGTGCCTCAGCAGGCCGCGCCGCCACGATCAGTTCCGACTTCAACGTCCCCGGCTCGCTCCTGCGCGTTTATCTCGAGACCAATCATCCCGTAACCGCGGGTATGCCCCACGAAATCAACGCCTTCGTCGATTCGCCCATCGCCTTCCAAACGTCGGTGCCCTCGCCCGACATCCAACGCTCGGTCATCGCCTGGTATCCCGACGACGCTAAAGACATCTTAGTTTCCGGCTACGCCCACGGCACCGAACGCCTCCAGCGCAAAGCCGCCGCCGTCGCGTTCACTCGCGGCAAAGGCAAAATCGTAATGTTTGGTTTCCGCGTGCAACACCGCGCGCAAACCGAAGGCACCTTCCAACTCCTCTTCAACGCTATCTTCTGGGGAGCAGTGTGACGATCACCTGCCTGAAGGCCGGGGCTATCGTGCCATGCTTACCTGTCCGTGCACTCCCGCCATATCCTCATACTCCCGCCTTGAACCCTCTGGCGCAAGCACCCACAAGGTATAAACCCCCAGCGCGGTTCCAAAGGGAATCCGTATCAGCGCCAAGCATGCCACCACAATCCCCAACACGCGCGCCCAAGGCTGCCGCTCGTACAATCCCCACGCCAGCAGCAGATGAATCACTCCAAAGATAGACAGAAATACGCCTGTTGAAAACATTCCGCCCCACAGCAGCGATCGGAACCCCGGCTCCCAATTCCCGAATGGCCAGCCCGCGTCAAAAATCAACCTTCGAAAAATCATCCACCAGGCCACTCCCATCAAGCGCAAGATTCCATTCGCCAGCCAGAATCCTGCTACGAGATTTATGTTTCGCGTTACCCGCCCATCTCCCGCCGAGCCGCTCGCCGCCGCCGAAGACACCACAGCAGGCGCTGCCGGCCCGGTCATCAGCTGCTTCCCGCACGCGCTGCAATATCGAGTCCTGGGGTCGAACGGCCTCCCGCAGCCATCGCAGTACATGGTTTTTGCCCTCCCTCCACTCTGCCCTTGCCCAATACTACGTTCCCCAACCCAAAAAGTTCCACTCCACCATCCCCGCTAGGCGGTAGCATGCAACTGCCACCTCCCGCCGCGGCATCTTCTGCGAGTAGCGCCTAAGGCACGCCGAATTGACGCCTGGAGGATTTCACTCCTAGAATAGCCTCAACAATGTTCCTACATTTTCAGCCCAAGCCAGAAATGGTGCAACTCACCCAGTGTAGCGCTGCGCGTATTCCGCAGGGAAGTTCGTGGACGATCCTTGACCTGGACTCCGTCCCACCAAGCTGCACCTACGCCGGCGCGTGCGTCGTTCATGTCCGAGATTATCGCTACGGCGCCGACCGTGCAGGTCTCCTAGGTCGCAATTATCAAGCCTGGTCGCTCCCGCCGGGCGAGCACGAAGAAGTTTGACCCCATGCCGAAGTCTGCGACCGTCAATGCAGTTCTCGAGCGCCTCTCGACACTGGCTCTCGCTCTCCCTGAAGCCGACCGCGAACTCTACCGCTCTCACGCTTCGTTCCGGGTCCGCAAAAAGATCTTCGCCTACTTCCTCGACAATCACCACGGTGACGGCATCGTCGCGGTCACCTGCAAAGTTCTCCCCCGCGAAAACACCGCCCTAGCCAAAGCGCAACCCAAGCGCTACTACCTCCCCGCCTACATCGGCCCGCGCGGCTGGGTTGCCCTCCGCCTCGACCTCCCCAAAATCGACTGGTCCGAAGTCCGCGAACTGCTCCTCACCAGCTACCTCCTCACCGCTCCTAAACGCCTGGCCGCCCTAGCCCGGGGCTCCGACTGAATCCGAAAAACGTATCGCGCGCTTGCCCTGGTGGCCCCGTTTCTCGTTTTCTGAGCTAGGTCCCACGCGCATTGAGCGCGATCAAACATCCTCCCGCTCCGCCCCGCGCTTGCCTCGAAAAAAGTACGCCGACGCCCCAATTACAATCGCAAAAAACGCTACGACTCCTGCCAGCATCGCAAACGCTCCGGCGTCCACCCGCGCTCCCGCCACCGCACCAAAGCTCGACGACCAAATCGCCGCATAGCCCAACGAGTCATGCGCCGCCGGACTCCCCGCCGGCGTCGTTGTCCACGGCGCAAAACAACACAAAATGCCCATTCCAATCAGGAACGAGATAAACGTTACGCCAAAGAGAGTTTTCATAGAACCACAGTCTACACCCGACGATTGCCCTCGAGGAGAAACACACTCTGCTCGACGGGATTGTCGTCAAGGCCGAACGGCTAACCGCAGGCGATCGTTGCCTCGTCGAATCCGGCACTGACCACGTCATTTCGAACGCAGCTTGCCGATTTTCGGTTCCCGCGTCGCTCCAGCTGCACCCCGGATCAAACCTTTCCGGCTATTTGACTGCCCGATGTGAGACCTTTGCGGGTTCTATATGGGCGGATGTGTTCCAAATAGAACAGCACCCTTCCGAGCGACACGCCATGCTTCAGAGAAGCGGAAGGGCCCCTCAGAGGAATAGGTGCCGAGGATACAGTGTGAGCTGTATTCCCGTCTCGGCGGATTCCATTCATCATCACTCTCTGTTGAAGAATATCGGCGCCGACCAGTCCATCCAATAAGGTTTTGAAACTTCGGAGAAGAGAAGAAATATGAGAATCGTCCAAAAGCGTACCTTACGACTTTTAACTGTCTTGTGCGTCGCGACCCTACTGGGCAGCCTCGCGCCCCGCGCGAAAGCCGACGACGACGATCCCCCGTCGCGTGTGGCGCGCTTGGCTTATGCGCAGGGCTCCGTTTCCTTTCAACCGGCGGGAACTGAGGACTGGGTTACCGCGGGCCTCAACCGCCCAATTACCACCGGCGACAAGTTGTGGTCGGATAGTGACAGCCGCTCGGAATTGCAACTCGATGGTTCCCTAATTCGCCTCTCGAGTAACACGGGGTTTTCATTCCTCAATCTCAGCGACCACGTCACCCAGATTCAATTGACTGCCGGAACGCTTCTTGTCCGGGTGCGGCGTCTCGACGAATCGGAAACCTACGAGATTGACACACCAAATCTGGCATTTTCCGTGCTACGGCCGGGCCTCTATAGGATTAGCGTGAATGAGGCGGGTGACTCCACCGCCATCCGCATTCGCAGCGGCGAGGGCGAAGTTACGGGCGGAGGAGCTGCCTATACCGTTCACGCAAACGATTTCGTGACCTTCAGCGGAACCGATCAATTAAGCGCGGAAGCCGACGGCGGCGGCTATAACGAAGACCAGTTCGATACTTGGGGCGCCACTCGCGACCGTCGCTATGATAACTCCGGTTCCACGCGCTATGTCTCCGCCGACGTGGTGGGCTACGAAGACTTAGACGATCACGGCTCCTGGCGCCGCACTCCCGACAACGGCTATGTATGGTTCCCGCGCACGACCGAACAAGGTTGGGCTCCTTATCACAACGGCCATTGGGACTATATCGAGCCTTGGGGCTACACCTGGGTCGATGACGAGCCGTGGGGATTTGCGCCTTTCCATTATGGCCGCTGGGTTAACTACGAAGGTTCTTGGGGTTGGGTGCCCGCTCCGCCGCGCACCGAGGGCGCAGTCTATGTTCGTCCCGTCTATGCGCCCGCTCTCGTAGCGTGGGTGGGCGGCCCGCATTTCGCGATTGGCATTGGAGTCGGGGGCGGCGAAAGCTACGGCTCCGGCGTAAGCGTAGGTTGGTTCCCGCTGGGACCTCGCGAAGTGT